>JACCDP011008907.1_pt1 | contig 14346 bp, 24 predicted proteins | sample 7445841 | NCBI WGS metagenome assembly JACCDP01 (sample SAMN15323441, study PRJNA562643) | freshwater metagenome | isolation source: river surface water | place: USA:Blue River Watershed | collected 2017-08-17
ATGCCTTATTAGGAGTCAATTAACACATGGCCACTACCTCGAATTATGGTTGGACTACGCCGGATGACAGTTCGCTCGTAAAAGATGGAGCGAGTGCAATTCGCACACTTGGATCAGCAATTGATACATCACTTAACACAGCCCTTGGCACAAAAAAAGCCGGATTGGTATTACTAAACACGACTAGTTTTAGTGCAGTAAGTTCTCAATCTATAAATGATGTTTTTAGTGCAACATATGACAATTACAGGATTTTGATAAATGTAACTGCTGTCACTAACACAGCGTGCGATTTTAGAATGAGAATGCGCGTTTCAGGTTCAGATAATTCTTCTTCAAATTATATAATGGCAGGTGCTGTAAATTATAGTGGTGGTCAAGCACAGGCTTTATTATCTGCAAATACAACAGATAATTGGGACATTGGAAGACTTAATACTGATGGTGGTTCATCTATTATGGATTTGATTTCACCATTTTTAACAAATTCAACTAAATTTCACGCAAGAGGAACAAATAGAAAACCATCTCCACCAGAAGTTCAACATAGTGCTGGTGAAATGAGCGTTACAACTTCATATACGGGATTTACTATTTATCCTTCAGCAAATGCAATGACAGGAACAGTTAGAGTATATGGATACGCAAACTAATGACTAAAAAAAATGAAGCAGTTTTTATTCAAATAGATAATGAACGCATAGAATTAACAGGTGCAGAACTTGATGAATTCAAAGCCGATAAAGAAAAACTTCGTGCCCAAATTGAACTACGCGAAGCCGAGTATAAAGCCAAACAAGATGCGCGTGAATCTGCTATCAAAAAACTTGCAGACATTGCCGGACTAACCAAAGAAGAATTGGCAAGTATCTTATGACCAACTACAAAGCCATTGCAGCATCCTGGGCAAGATCATTTGTTGCAGGACTTATTGCATGTTATTTAGCGGGCGTTACTGATCCAAAGATGTTGTTGTCAGCAGGAATCGGTGCAGTTGCACCAGTAATTCTTCGCTGGTTAAATCCACAGGATTACGCATTTGGAATAGTTAATGTCAAAGAAGCAGACGAACACTAAAGGTTGGTCTGGGCATGATGCTGCGCAATGGATGGCAGTTGCTCACATGTCAGGCAAACGTGGCGTTAAAGGCATGTGCCTTAAAACATGCAGATTAGCATGGCAAATACCTGCAAAATATCCTAGTGCAATTGTTGCCTGGAATAACACACCTAAGAAACACAAATTTACTGATCCAATGAAAGCACCTCAAGGGGCAACACACTTTTGGAAAGGTGGCAAATTTGGCCATGTGGCTATTCAATCTGATAAACCTGGTTATGTGTGGACTACTGATTTACCTGTCAAAGACACAATAGGAAAGATTTATTATACAGGCGTGACAGATGCCTGGGGTTCTAAGTATCTTGGTTGGACAACACAATTGAATGGGGTTGATCTAAATGTCTGAAGAAAAAGTTGAAATACCAGATGTATTTGGTGATGCTTTAATAAACATTATGAATGTTGCACATGAAAAAGGTGAACTATGCACCGGCTTTGTTGTGCTAATGGAAACATACAATGGCAAAGTAAAAAAACTTAGAACAGTCACATCACCTGGAATGCCAGAATATCAAGCCTACGGAATGATCAATTTTGCATCAGTGAACTTTGAATATGCTGATGATCCAGACGAAGAAGATTTTGACGACTACGATCCAGATTGGTACAAACGCCAATGACAATCAATGAAATAGTTGGTGTTGTGAGTGTGTCAGCAACTATACTTGTATTGATGATTCGCCTAATAGCGATCCAAACTAAAATCAAACAAACATTGTTCCCTAATGGTGGATCATCACTTGCCGACAAAATAAATGACATGAGAATTGATTTATCAAAACTACAAACAAAAACTGATATGATATGGAGTGATGTAATAGACCTTAAAAAGAAAAGGTGAGTCTATTAAACGCATAGTAATAATTCCAGATTTGCAGATTCCATTTCATCACAAAAGGAATGTTGAGAAATTACAAGATTTTATATTTGAAACAAAAGTTGATTCCCTTGCCTGTGTAGGTGATGAGATAGATGTGCCACAGTTGGGTGCTTTCAATAAAGGCACTAGGGCAGAATTTGAAAGAACACTTCAAAGAGATTTCAATACAGCACATAATGTTTTGGCAGATTTCAGAGAAGCCCTTGGATCAAAGAAGAAACCATTTATCTTACAAAGAAGCAATCACAGTCAAAGAATTGAAAAATACATTTACAAGAATGCGCCAGCCTTCGAATCTGTTACAGCCCTACGCATTGAAAATTTATTGGGATTGAACAAGTTAGGAATAACTTATCAACGCTCAATGGATTACATTGCACCAGGAGTTTTGATGGGACATGGGGACGAGGGCAGGCTGTATTCACAGGGTGGCCTTACAGCCCTTAATTTGGGCATTAGAACAGGCCAGAATGTTGTTTGTGGGCATACCCACAGGCAAGGCATTTCAAAGGCTTCTAGGGGCTTTGGTGGCCGTTTAACGACCATATGGGGACTTGAGTGTGGTCATTTGATGGATTTACGATCATCCGGTGCAAACTACATACGAGAAAAGGCTGCCAACTGGCAATCCGGATTTGCAATTCTGTATGTAGAAGGTAATCATGTTGTGCCTCAATTAGTACCAATCAATGAAAAAGGCAAGTTCATTGTTGAGGGTAAAGAATGGTAAGACACGCCGGGGCTTGACAAGTCAGCCAAGTCGGTCATATACTGGTCCTACCAACAAATTGACGGGGGTCAATATGACAAAGCAAGCAAGACAATTAAATGATTTATCAGCATTATTAAAATTAAGATGGCAGGATTCAGCAGTTGAAGCAACAGTTGGATTATTGTCCACAGTTGTGACAGATAAACAAATTCAAGTATTGATTAACAATTTAAGAAAAGAATTAAGAAAACAACAAAGAGAGCAAGTTCGTGCAATCTAAACTTTTGCGCACAAGTGAGGTTGCTGATCTCCTCCTGGTCAGCAATCGCACCATTCAAAGATGGGCAGACAAAAAACTGATTAAAGCAATAACACTGCCATCAGGACACAGAAGATTTGAAGAACAAACAATCAAAGAAATGAAAAGGGGTAAGTGATGGGATTCTTCAATATAGAAGATTATGAACCAGTTGCAAGCAGGTTGGATCGTTTTTGGAAAGACCATAGTGAAGATGGCAAAGTTGAAACAGAACTAATTTCACACACAAATGGTCATTACATTGTGAAAGCAATTATCTGGGTTGGTGATCGTCAAGTAGCAACAGGACTTGCTGATGAACACACAGAATCAAAAGGTGTCAATGCTCGCAATGCGCTAGAGAACGCTGAAAGCAGTGCAATCGGCAGAGCCTTAAGCAATTTCAATTATCAACCAAAGCGAGATGGTAAATCGATACCAGAATTGAGACCATCAAGAGAAGAAATGGTTAAAGCCAATTTAGGTGAAACACTTGGTGCAACACCAGTGCCTTATGTTGAAAAACCAGTTACTTATCTGAAGCCTCGCCGGATTGCGACACCGAAGATGTCTGGTTGGTTACAGCGTGAACTTGCAAAGCATCTAAAAGATACCAATGATCAAAATGCTTTCGTTCAATTTGCATCAAGGCGTAAAGATGCGCAGATTGTTCCGGAGTCGAATATGACATTTGAAGAAGTAAAGCCCCTTTTGGATGACATACAATCAGGTCATTTGCTTGATAACATTACAGCATGGAAACAGGGAATACCAAAGAGCCATGAAACAGCAGAGTTAATTGCTGCCGGTGGCGCAGAGGATGATCCATGGACTTCGCCGGAATTCTGATGTATATGACATTACTAACCACACCAAAAGATTTACCAACCGATTGGAAAGCAATCGCAATGTGTGAATCTTCACTAAATCCCAAAGCAATCTCACCAACAGGCAAGTACATGGGATTGTTTCAATTCTCGCAAGCATCATGGGAATTTGTGGGACAACAAGGCAAACCACATGAAGCCAATTGGGTAATCCAATACAAGGCTGCACGCGATTTGCACAAAATACAAGGCTGGAAAGCCTGGCCTACCTGCGCAAAGAAGATAGGACTGATATGACATTCATGGAACTTATGAACACAGCCACAACAGTGGCACACGCAATACTCATAGCATTAGGACTTACATTCCTGGTTATGTGGGGTGTTGCATTATCTGTTAAACGAACATTCAAAGTAGATGCCAAAAACGACAGATTCAAATACTGGACAATGCGTTGCGAAATATGCAAACTTGAATTGTACGGATCATCACAAGTGAGCCTAAACAAAACATTTAACTGGCATGCAATAAACAAACATCCGGATGCACAATGAACAAAAACTACACACCACACGACTACAAGTTTGCTAAGGCCTTGCAAGAGTCATTAGCACAAGATGTAGAAAACAAAAAGTCTTTGTTCAAAAACCAAGAAGATATTGAACTGGCTAAAAGGATCATAAGGGGTCAAGAATGAAACACAGGGATTATATAGGTGTTAATGCCAGACAACATGCAATTATTGCATCAATGGACAAACTTATTCAAAGATGCATCAATTGTGGTAACTGGACATTCAACAAAAAGCATTGCAGCGTGTGTCACAAAATAATTACAGGTAAAAAATGACAACAACACAAAAACTGGTATTCCTAGGTGTATATACAATCATCATGGTATGGGCATTCAAATCATGACAACATACATTTACTGCAAAGAGTGCAACAAGTTGTACAATAAAGAATTAGGTTGTTCAACCTGCGAACTACAATTATACACCGAGGAACTAGATTGAGCGCAAAACTATTGGGTTGGGCATTACAACAAGAAGGATTAGAACCACAAGAAAAACTATTACTGGTAATACTTGCTGATCACTTCAATGACAAAGAAGGCGCAGCCTGGGCAGGTCAAACACGCATAGCCAAAATGATGGGTGTAAGTGACAGACAGGTCAGAAGATTACAAGTCAGCCTGGTTGAAAAAGGACTACTAAATGTAGAACTAAGAACAGGTCAATCAAACCTATACAGAATGGTAACCCCGGACGTATTGTCCTACCCCTCCGGACACACTAGTCCTACTACCCCGGACACTGCTGTCCTACATAACTCTTATAGAACTCTTAATGAACGTTACCCGGACAAATTTAAGAAAACACAAATACCAGACAAATACGTTGCACCAATAGACGATTCAGTTGATCCACAAACAGCAGTCACATACATCAAAGACATCAAAAAGAAATTAAAGAAACACGCATGACCTACACATACAAATACAAACAAATGCGCCAAGCCATACTCAAACGAGACGACCACACATGCGCATACTGTGGACAACCAGGAAACCAAATAGATCATGTAATACCAATAAGCAAAGGAGGGGAAGACATAGAAACAAATATGGTAGTGGCATGCAGCACATGCAATGCATCAAAGAAAAACCAAGACGCACAAAAGTTTCAAGAAAAAAGATATACAAAGCGTTTTTTAGCGGCCAATCCAACACGCACACACTCCTTAGTGTCTTTATCCCCGAGGGATTTTGGGGTGTTTGAAGCACCATTATTTGAAAGGAAACAAACCAAATGAAACCAGATAATCAAAGAGTTTTGCCTGCTTTATTAAGATCAGTTGATTTTGCTCAGGAGTCTGGTTGGATTACAGATGCAGATTTGGCAGGTCAGGCTTTGATGTTCACTTATGCTGGCTTGATTGATTCAAGTGATCCAAATAATCCAATGTTGGTTAAATGGGGCGCTGAACTTACAAAATTGATGGACAAATATGGCCTCACATTGTTTGGCCGTAATGAAACACCACAAGTGATTGAGGGAGGTTCACCAATTGACAAAATCATTGCTGATAGGAAGTCCTACACCGAGAATCTCGACCACACCAACAACAAACCCAACTAAAGGTCATGAAGTAATTGAATTAGCAAATCAAATGGGCATGCCGTTGATGCCTTGGCAAGAATATGTGTTGCTTGATGGTTGCAAGATTAAAGACAATGGTGAATTTGTGAGCAAAACAAACCTGCTCGTTATTTCACGTCAAAACGGAAAAACTACACTTATGAAATTTCGCATACTTGCCGGATTATTTTTGTGGGATGAGAAATTACAAATTGCTACGGCGCAAAATCGTGATGTCGCGCTCGAATGTTTCAAATCCGTATGCGAAATGATTGACGGACATTCTTGGCTATCTTCAAAAGTTAAAGCAATCACTAGGGCAAATGGCCAAGAACAAATTGAACTTAAAAATGGATGCAGATACAAAATCATAGCCCCGACACCTGGTGCAGCGCGTGGACTTAGTGCAAACACTGTTTATCTTGATGAAGCACGCATGCATAAATCAACTGATTCATTTGCTGCCCTTGCTTACACAATGCAAGCAGCCAAATCACCAAGTCTTTGGGCATTTTCAAACGCAGGTGATATTACATCAGTGCTTTTGAACCAAATGAGAGCAAGAGCAATGCACAAAATTGAAAACAACACAGAAGATGACATTGCCTATTGGGAATGGTCAGCAGAACCAGGATTAAAACTTGCAGATCGCAAAGGATGGGTTCAAGCCAACCCTGCACTGGGTCATACCATTACAGAAGGAACTTTACAATCAAGAATGAATGACAATCCAAATATCATTGCCACTGAAATGCTTTGTCAATGGGTAGACACAATTCAATCACCTTGGAGTGCCGGGGATTGGAACGCCTGCCAACAAAACGGCCTTAAATTAGCACCAGGAAAACCAACTTGGATAGGTGTTGAAATATCACCAGACAGAACAGGCTTTGCAATAGTCGGATCACAAATGATGGAAGATAAATCAATTGCAGTTGGCCTTATGGATTTACAAAATGAAGAAAATGCTATTGATGACCTTAAAATTGCAAGTCATGTTGCAGAATGGGCAAAAAAATACAATGCCGAAGCAATCATTCTAAACAAATTTAGTGGCGACAGTGTTGCAGCCAAACTGCGCATGGGATCAATTAATGCTGAAATTATTACAGGTGCAAAGTACTACCAGGCTTGTGATGAAACCCTTGGTGCAATGGCAGGAAATCGAATTACTCACGGAGGGCAACAAGAATTAACAGCATCAGTCAATGCTTGCATTAAAAAAACAACTGAAGCCGGATCATGGTATGTTTCAAGACGCAAGAATGCCACAGCAGCAATTGCAATGATGCTTTCAATACACAAAGCAACTGAAAGACAATACTCTGGCGAATTTGATATATTAGTGTCATAAATTAACACGCCCAACAGTCGGACAGTGTATGATATAAGTAACTTCTATGAGATAATTGCGAGACTATGGGTTTATACACAAAATACATTCAGCCACAACTTAAAGCAGCCATTGCGCCTTATGTATTCCCGGACAAAGCACTTTCATTATTTTCACCAGGTTTTGATGGTGTCACATCAACATTTGTAACAAGACGAGAAGCCTTAAGTGTTCCAGCGTGTGCAAGAGGTCGAAACATTATTGTCGGCACAGCAGCATCATTAGAATTACATGTTAAAAGAAAATTTGATGACACAAGAGTTGAACCAACACCAACAATAATTTCACAACCAGACAAAAACATGCCAACAGCAGTTGTCTATGGCATGACAGCAGAAAATTTGTTATTTCATGGTGTTGCATACTGGCAAATCAAAGAACTTGATCCAGCAACAGGCAGACCATCACAAATCAGATGGATTGATGCACCAAGAGTTTCACAAGTACTAGATTCAACCGGTGAATTAGTAATTGGTTATCAACTTGAAGCACAAAGACTTCCGGACAATGGTGTCGGATCATTGATTCAATTTACTGCAATTGATCCAGATGGTGTTTTGAATCGTGGTGGCAGAACATTAAGAACAGCAGCAGCACTTGAAAGAGCAGTGTTTAATTATGCTGAAACACCAACACCAAGTGTTGTATTAAAAGCAAATGTTCCAATGGATTCAAACAAAGCAACAGCAATCTTAAACGCTTGGAAACAAGCAAGACAAACAAAAGGCACAGCCTTCTTAAGTGATAACGTGGATATGGAATCAGTCGGATTCAATGCAGCCGATCTACAACTTACAGAAGCACGCGAATACCTTGCAAAAGAAATTGCCAGGTTAATGAACATTCCAGCATATTATTTAGATGCATCAACAAACACAATGACATACTCAAATGTTACAGCCGAACGCAGAGCACTTTTGGATTTTTCACTACGTCCATTGCTAACAGCAATTGAACAAAGATTGTCAATGGATGACATAACAGTTTCAACACAATATGTTGAATACGACTTGGATGACTTCCTAAGAGGTAATCCATTAGAAAGAGCAGATGTGTACTCCAAATTAATTCCTCTCGGAGTACTCACAGTAGACGAGGCACGCGAGGAAGAAGACCTGGTGAGATAATGGAAATTAAATTTAATAGCGATATATTAACAGCCAACACATCCAAAAGAGAAATTACAGGAATCATAGTTCCTTTTGGTCGCCCTGGGTTCACAAACATGGGAACTGTCGTATTTGAACAAGGATCATTGCAATTAGGTAATGACATTAAATTGTTTGAAGATCATGACATGAACAAAGTTCGTGGCAGAATGATAAGTCACGAAATCACACCTGTGGGAATCGTAGGAAAATTCAAAGTGGCACGCACTAGTGCTGGTGACGATATTTTGGCACTTGCGCAAGATGGCTTAAAATCCGGATTGTCAATCGGTGCATCAATTGAACAATACGAAAACAAAGAAAATGAAGTTTATGTGACAGCAGCAAAAATTTTAGAAGTATCAGTTGTTGATACTCCTGCATTTGCTGAAGCACAAATTACAGATGTCGCTGCTCAAAAAGCAGACGAAACAGAAGTCACTGCAATCAGCGCAAGTGATGAACAAACAAACCAAACCGAAAGTGAGGTCACTTCAATGGGAAATCCTGAAGAAGTAACTCCAGTGGTCGAAACTGCGCCAGAAGTTGCAGTTGAAGCCTCAAAAGCAGTACAAGCACCAGTTGCTTATGCAAAACCACGCGTGAACACAAACATCACTGCTGGCGAATATGCAAAAGCACAATTCAATGCATCAAGAGGAAACTCAGATGCACGCGATTTAGTTGCAGCAATTGATGCAGCAACAACAACCGAAAACATCGGAGTTGTACCACCAACCTACCTACGCGATCTAATTGGGATCATTGATAATTCCATGCCGTTTGCTGATAGTTTGGAACAAGGCACATTGCCTGCATCTGGCATGAAATTTTACAGGCCAGTAATTGGCACTCAGGCCACAACAGCCGTGACAGCCGAAGCAGTTGAATTTGATTCAACCGACACAACAATTACTTCAAAAGAAATTGATGTTGTGAAAATTGCTGGCGCAAACAAAGTATCAGTTGAACTTCTTGACAGAAGTGACCCTGCATACCTAGATGTACTATTGCGTGAACTTGCAGCATCATGGGCTCAAAAAGCAGATGCATACGCATTCTCAATCGCAGTAGGTGCACCAGGAACTTCATCTGGTGGAACACTTTACGCAGCAATTGCTGATGGTATTGCAGATTCATATGCAGTACTTCGCAAAACTCCAAACAGATTCCTTGCAGACACAGGAAACTTTGCAGAGTTACTTGCAGCAGTAGATGGTTCACAAAGACCACTATTTGCCGCCGCTGCTCCTCAAAATGCCGCGGGACTTATGACCCAAGGTTCAACAGCAGGAACAATCGCAGGATTGGGATTAGTTGTTGATCCAAACATTGACACAGGTACAGGAATTAAAGGCGTAATTTATTCAAGTGACGCTGCAACAATGTACAAGTCAAGTGCATTCCAACTTCGCACCAATGTTGTTTCAACAGGTGAGGTCGAGATCGGAATTTATGGTTACGTGGCTGCGTGCAGCAAGTATCCTACTGCGTTCCGTAATTTGACTGTTGCTTAATTAGCGACTAAAAAGTTGCCTGGCAGGTTAGACCCCTGTCCTGCCAGGTAACACCCACACGAAAGGTAAGACATGGCATCAATAATCACACCAGCAGAATTACGATCTGCACTCAATGGTGTTAGTTCAACTTTATATTCTGATGCCGTATTGACAGAAATTATTGACACAGCCGAATCAGTTGTCGGCAATTTATTAGTTAAATGGAACGCACCTATTGATAAACATTATTCTGAAAGTGCAACATTAAGTACATTGCACACAACCAAACCACACAAATTTTACAAAACACAAACAATTGCAATTGAAGGTGTTGAAGCACACATTAACGGCAATAAAACAATTGCAGAAATTGTTGATGATTTTACATTCAAAATAACAACCACAAGCGCACCAGTACACACTGATTGGCGCAATGTAATACCAAATGGCCTTGCAGCAGAAAATGATTTATCACAATACGCAGATGTTGCACCAGTTGAATCAGCAGTGCTAACAGTTTCATTGGATGTGTTCAAAGCACGCACATCAGCCGGATCAACGCAACAAGGACTTGATTTTGTTCCACAACCTTATATTTTAGGCCGTACTATTCAAAACAGAATTGTTGGAATGCTTGGCGCATACATTGATGTAGAGGCGTTAATCGGATGACATTAGCAACATTACGCGCAAACCTTAAAACAGCCATCACATCAAATAGCAATTACTCAGTTGTTGATTATGTACCAGAAGTTGTTACAACACCATCAATCATGATCCTTGCATCTGATCCATGGCTAGCGCCAGTTGTATTTGGTGACAATAAAGCCTGGCAAGTTCAATACACACTTGAAGTTGTAGTTGCAGCAAACAGCAATCCTGGTGCTTTAACACAACTCGAAACAATGGTTAGTGCATTACTACCATTGATACCAAAAACTTGGCGCATAATACAAATTAGCAGCCCAAGGATACGAACAACCGGAACGGCAGATGCATATTCAGTTGAAGTATCACTAAGTACTATCTACAACCCATAAGGAGCACGAAATGGCAACATTAATCCAGACCGGGCGCGACATTGCTTTAACTATTGCGTCTGTCAACTACGATGAACAAATCCAAAGTGGATCAGCAACTTTTCAAGATGCAACTGCATCAGTTGAAACTTTGAACGGCACAGTTGATTACACAGTAGACAACGAAAAAGGCACAGTTGATTTAGTTTTGTACCAGGACTGGGGCAAAACAGGTTCAGTATGTGACGCACTATGGGATGCAGCAGATACTGCACCAACAACCACAGTTGCATGCACAATGGCAATCAATGGCAAAACATTCACTTTCACAGTATTGCCAAAACGCCCAACAGCAGGTGGTGCTGCACCAGATGCAATCACCACAACAGTATCTTTGCCAATCAGATCGATTAGCAAGGCTTAATTGACAGACAGGGGTCACCTTAAATGTTTAAGATACAAATAGAATGGACACTTGCAAATGGAAAGTCTTTTGAAGAATGGACTATTCCATGGGAAATTGCTCAGGCTGAAAAAGAAACTGGTTCAACTTTTCTTGAATCATTCAAAAAAGAATTACCTCCAAGCCTGGAACAACAATTCTGGCTTGCATACCAAATGCAACGAAGAATCAGTGACAAGCCAGTTGGCAAGTTTGAAGATTGGCGATCACAAGTTGTTCACATCAATTCAAAGGATTTTGCAACAACAAATTTTACACAGCCGGAAGCATAGAACGGACTTTGATAGAACTGGCAATTGTTTCGCGCCAACCATTGTCAGAGTTCAAAACGCTTTCGGCAGAGCAGGTATCAACAATTGCAGATGTGGTGAGTAAATATCATGGCAACTAGAGCATTTGAAATTAAGATTAAAGATGCCGACATTAACGCTATTCGTAAAACTTTTAAGAACATGGATCAAATTGCTCAAGATGATATGAATCGTGCAGCAAATCAAATTGCAGTAGAAGCAGCCTCAGCAGTTGGATCAGCATTGCAAGCAACACCACAAGGCCAGGCAATTGCTAGATCAATTAAAGTTTCAACAGGATCAAAAACACCATTCTTTACAGTTGGTGGAAGTACAGTCAAATTAAAAAATGGAACACCAGTGGGTGCAATTGCACTTGGTGTTGAATTTGGATCATATCAAGATAGACCACGCAAAAGAAAAGGCAAATCAACTGATTATGTTGGTTACAGACAATTTCAACCACGATCACCACGGGAAGGCAGAGGTAATGCAGGTTACTTTATATTTCCAACACTTAAAGCATTGCAACCTGAAATAACCAAAAGATGGGTTCAAGAAGTTGATAGAATAAGACGAGAATGGCGCGAAAGGATTTAACATGGCAGATATTAGAACTCTGAAACTGCAACTACTTGCAGACACAGCGCAATTCCAAACTGGCTTAAATAAAGCCCAAGACGACACACAAAACTTTTCAAGCAAAATTGGTGGATTTGTTTCATCAGCAGCCAAAGCATTTGTTGGACTTGCAACTGCTGCCGGATCAGCAGCCTTTGCAATTGGGGTGACTTCAGTTAAAGCAGCCATTGAAGATGAACAGGCTCAAAGAAATTTACAAAAGACACTTGAAAATGTTATCGGTGCAACAAAAAATCAAACTGCTGCCGTAGAAGATTATATTACAAAACAATCACTTTCACTTGGCGTATCTGATGACAAACTTAGACCTGCTTATGCAAGATTGATTAGATCAACGAAAGATACTACTGAAACACAAAAAGCATTAAACATTGCCATGGATATTTCTAGTGCAACTGGCAAGGATTTGGATAGCGTTGCTTCAGCCTTAGGTAAGGCCTATGATGGAAATACTGCATCACTTGGCAAACTTGGTTTAGGTATTGATTCAACCATTCTTAAAAGTGGTGACATGGATGCAATTACAAAAGAACTTGGCGAAACATTCAAAGGATTTGCTGAACAAGAAGCCAACACAGTTGAAGGACAATTTAGAAGAATTGGTATTGCTGTTAATGAAGCAAAAGAATCATTAGGTGCAGCCTTGTTGCCAATACTTGAAAAAATTGCTGGTTTTGTTAATAAAGAAGTAGTGCCAGCCATTCAAGGAATAGTTGATGGCCTTACAGGTAAAGATTCAATTAGAGAAGCAACAATCAAAGCAGGTGGCAATCTTAATTTATTAAAAGATGATCTTGATTCATCTTATGAATCAGGCATTGGATTAGGTGAAGCCTTAAGAAAAGTTGCTGAAACAATTGGATTAACTGGAACAGCATCAGGTGAAGCAAATCCCGAATTTAGCAAATTTGTAGACAACATAACCAAATTGGTTGATGGAGTTAATAGTTTATTTGAAGCATTGTCAAAAATTAAATCAATTACTGGTGGCACTTTAGATTTTGTTGGATTACAAGGAGTGCTGGCAAGAGTTGAAAGTGCTGGTGAAAGATTCAGAGGAGAACCTACATCTGGTGGACAATATGGCACAGTTGTAAATCAAACAGTTAATATCGGTGCAACTAATTCTAAGTCACAAGCCAAAACAGTAGTTAAATCAATTAACAACGCTGCAAAGGCTGGCACTGTCAATAAGTTTGTTAAACCAATGATTCCAGGTAGATAATCGTGCCTTGGTCACCAAACGCCACAGTTAAAATCAACGGCACAGCCGTAACCAGTTACACACTTGAGGGTGTGCAAATCAGCATGGGTCGTGATGATGTACAACAACAATCATCAGCAGGATTTGCCACAATTGATTTCTTAAACTTGCCATACACAGATGTTGAAATCTTTGATACAATACAAGTTACATTAGATAATTTTACAGGTGTCGATACAACAATCTTTACAGGCTTAGTCACAGATGTTTCAGTTTCAGTGCTTGATGCTGGCACAACAAACACATTTATTACACAAATCAGTGCATCTGGTGGGTTATCAGAACTTGCAGCCAAAGAAGCAAACCTAGTTGGTTATGCTGAACAAAAAGATGGTGACCGGATTGTATCTGTCGTAACTGACACTTTTGGTCTTAAATGGAATGAATTACCTGCAACACAAATTTGGACTGATTACACAACTGAGACTTGGAACTCATTACTTGGTGTTGATATTTCAGCAATTGACACACCTGGCACATATGATCTGTTTAGTTCACTTGCAACACCAGAACCATTAAATGCTTTGAACTATGTACAAATTGTTGCAGATTCAGGGTCAGGTTATATTTATGAAACAACATCTGGCGGTATTGGTTACCAGGATCAAGATGCACGCGCAGATTATGTGTCAGCAAATGGCTTTGTGGA
>JACCDP011265738.1_pt1 | contig 14345 bp, 14 predicted proteins | sample 7445841 | NCBI WGS metagenome assembly JACCDP01 (sample SAMN15323441, study PRJNA562643) | freshwater metagenome | isolation source: river surface water | place: USA:Blue River Watershed | collected 2017-08-17
ACCGCTTTATAGAAATCGGCCTAAGCGCAAGGCAGCTGCGAGTACCAAGTTTTATTTTTCTGACGTCGGTGTCGTCAATCTCCTAGCCAAGCGACACATGATTGAGCCTGGATCCGAGCTTTTTGGTAAAGCCTTTGAAAATTGGGTTGCCCATGAATTACGTTGCTATAACCAGTATCGAGATCACTTTCATGAGCTGACTTACTGGTTATCAAGTAAGGACGAAGAAGTCGATTTTCTAGTTGGTGATTTTTTGTGTGCTATTGAAGCCAAGGGAGTGAGTCGTTTACGAGACGAACATTTCAAAGGTCTCAAGGCTCTGGGTCTAGAACATCCAGAAGTTAAACATAGAATCCTTGTCAGCTTTGAGGGGGAATCGCTAATACGTGGTGATGGCATTCGAGTCCTAAACCACCGCGACTTCGTTCGAGAACTCTGGTCGGGTGGTCTCTTTTGAAGAAAAAAGGACTCTTCGTGTCATTCTTCGTCTTCTGCCGCTCGCAAGCGCTGAAGGACGCTGAAATCTTCGATCGTACTCATGTCCCCGCTGCTCTCACGACCCGCTGCAATATCCCGCAAGAGACGTCGCATGATCTTGCCTGAGCGCGTCTTGGGTAGCACATCTGCAAAGCGAATTTCATCTGGTCTTGCCAGAGCTCCGATCTGCTTGACGACATGTTCGACAAGAGCCGCTTTGAGCTCAGGAGTAGGCTTATATTTGCCTTCGAGCGTGACAAAGCAGACGATGGCTTCGCCCTTGAGATCGTGTGGTTTGCCGACAACGGCAGCCTCAGCAACTTTATCGTGGCTGACAAGGGCACTCTCAACTTCCATCGTAGAGAGGCGATGGCCCGAGACATTGAGGACATCATCGATGCGACCCATGATCCAAAAGTTGCCATGCACATCGCGACGAGCGCCGTCACCAGTGAAATACATACCAGGGATGTGCGACCAGTATTGCTGACGATAACGTTCGGGATCTCCAAAAATATTGCGCAGCATACTCGGCCATGGTTTTTTGATGACCAAAAATCCGCCGACATTATCGGGAACGGAGCGACCATCTTTGTCGACAACATCGACATCGATCCCAAAGAACGGGCGCGTCGCGGTACCGGGAATCGTAGGAATGGCACCGGGCAGGGGAGCTATCATGATGCTGCCCGTCTCGGTCTGCCACCAGGTATCGACGATGGGACAACGGCTTTGCCCCACTTTTTCGTGATACCACATCCATGCTTCGGGATTGATCGGTTCTCCAACTGTTCCCAGCAGGCGAAGCGAAGAGAGATCTTTGCCATCTAAAAATTCATCACCCCACTTGATAAACGAGCGTATCGCTGTAGGGGCTGTATAGAAGATAGTGACCTTGTACTTTTCGATCAATTCCCAGAGGCGCGAGGGATCCGGATAGTTGGGGGCGCCCTCGTACATTACTGCGGTTGCTCCCTGAGAGAGCGGGCCGTAGACGAGATAGGAATGGCCAGTGATCCAACCAACATCAGCCGTGCACCAATAGATATCATCGACTTTGTGATCGAAGATGTAAGAAAAACTCATGGCAGCCCCGAGCAGATAGCCACCCGTGGTGTGCAGTATCCCCTTGGGTTTGCCTGTGCTTCCTGAGGTGTAAAGGATAAACAAAGGGTGTTCGCTATCCAGTGACTCTGGTGCACATTCTGCGCTTTGCTCTGCGAGCAGATCGTGCCAATCGTAATCGCGACCTTTGATCCAAGCGCTGGTATTACGGTGATTGGTGCGACGATAGATCAAAACTTTTTCGACCGAAGGCGATTGGGTCAGAGCTTGATCGACGTTATCTTTGAGGTTGACGATACTACCGCGGCGATAGCCGCCATCAGCCGTAATTACAAGTTTAGCTTGGGCATCGTTGTTGCGACTGGCCAAAGCTTCTGCACTAAACCCGCCAAATACTACGCTATGAGTCGCTCCGATGCGAGCGCAAGCAAGCAGGGCGATCGGTAGCTCAGGGACAAGGGGCATATAAATGCTGACTCGATCGCCTTTGCCAACACCAAGAGCTTTGAGAGCGTTTGCACAACGGCAGACCTCAGCGAGAAGATCTCGGTACGTAAAACTGCGATGATCCCCAGGTTCACCTTCCCAGATCAGAGCTGTTTTTTCGCCACGACCGGCTTTGACATGGCGATCCAGGCAGTTTACCGAGGCATTCAGCTTTCCGCCGATAAACCACTGAGCAAATGGCTCCTGCCATTCGAGCGTTTTTTGGAAGTCCTGATCCCAGCTCAAAAACTCACGGGCTTTTTGTGCCCAAAATTGTTCGGGATGTTCGAGGGAGTCTTTGCGTATTTTTTCGTATTCGATGAGCGAGCGGACTTTCGCTTGGGCTTGAAACTTTGCAGGAGGAGAAAAACTGCGCTCTTCCTGCAAAAGGCTCGCGATCGAAGCAGGGGTATCCGACATAGTCCTAGTCCTTGGTGCTGAGTGAGCGATCGAGCCCTCAGACTCGCCCGTCTCGCGCCGAGAAGCAAGGAAAATCAGGACCTGCGATGTTTCACCCGCGACCTTCGCGCAGCTTCAATTTTGCGCGAGCCGCTTTCGCTTTGTACAGGGCTTCGTCCAAAGTCTTGCCTACCGCTAGGCACACCGCCATCCGACGCTTTGGTGTGGCCGTCGGTTTAGCGAAAAGTCTGAGGTCCACGCCAGGCTCTTCAAAGACCGAGGCGACGCCCTCAAACACAGGCTCGTGAATGGTCTGCTCTGGTGCTTTAAAGGCAGCACTGGCACCGACACTGTGTCGCGTGATCTCTGTGATAGGAAAGCCGAGGATAGCACGCGCATGCAGGGCAAACTCACTCCAGCTCTGCGTGGCAAGTGTCACAAGACCCGTATCGTGGGGACGCGGACTGACTTCGGAAAAGAGAACTCGCCCGTCTTTCAAAAGGAAGAGCTCGACTCCAAATAGGCCAAAGCCTCCCAGCCGACCGGTCACCTTGCGTGCAATATCCTGGGCTGAGGCAATCTGCTCAGGGGTCATGGGATGTGGTTGCCAGCTTTCGACGTAGTCGCCATCTTCCTGGCGATGGCCGATAGGATCACAAAACGCAGTCGTGTTGCTCGCTCGTACCGTAAGCAGCGTGATTTCGCTCTCAAAGGCGATGAATTCCTCCACTATGATTTTGCCGCGTCCTGCTCGTCCGCCGCTTTGTGCGTATTCCCAGCTCTTTGCAAGATCTGCTGCGGTACGAGCGATCGATTGGCCTTTGCCACTCGAACTCATGATGGGTTTGATCACGACGGGAAAGCCAAGCTCACTGGCAGCCGATTCTAGTTCGGCAAAACTCTCGGCAAAGCGATAGCGCGCCGTGGGTAGCCCAAGCTCTTCAGCGGCCAGACGTCGAATCCCTTCGCGATCCATCGTCAACCATGCTGCCTCAGCCGTAGGTATGACGCGAAAGCCCTGCTTTTCTAGGGTACGAAGGCGGTCTGTTGCGATGGCTTCGATCTCAGGAACGATGAGATGCGGCTGTTCTTGGCGAATGATACGTTCCAGAGCTTCGGCATCAAGCATATCGAAGACATGGGAGCGATGAGCGACCTGCATAGCGGGCGCATTCTCATAGCGATCGCAGGCGATGACCTCGGCTCCGAGGCGCATGAGCTCAATCACGAGTTCCTTACCGAGTTCGCCACTGCCTAGCAAAAGCACACGGGTGGCCTGGGGATGTAGCGCTGTTCCGAAGGTCATGGCAGTCTCCTTAGGGTGAATATGCCGTGCTTCCTAACACGAATTTGCGGGGAAGGCCAGTCGCTGGCGAGGCATTGTGATGCTTTTCCTACGTCCGTGATCGGGCTATAATGACAGGATATTTCTGTTCCATCGATTTGGCTTGGAGTGAATTATGGCGTCAATGAGGCCAGCTATTGTCTTTTGCCTCGCCTTTGCCTGCGTGCATCCATCGGGAAAAGAGCAGCAAGAGGCTGCTACAATAGAACTCCAGAGCTCTAGCGAAGTCTCACGGCACGATCCCATTGCGCAACATACGGTCGCGATCGCGGACCCTGATCCTCGGATTGGCGCCTTTTGCACAGCGGTCGTTCTCGGACCTCACACCCTGTTGAGTTCAGCGCGCTGTTTTGGTGACAAAGATAAGATTCCGTTTGCTTGGTTTGAACAAAGTACCGAAGGCCTGCCTGAGGAAGAACGCTTTATTTCTATACCTATTCGACGTGTAGCTCTGCACGTCCAGTACCAAAAAGAACGCTGGGACAACGAAGACAATCAACTCACTCAGGGTAATCCGCCGACTGCCCCGAGCACTCCTCTTTACGATCTCGCGCTGGCGTGGTTGGACGAGGCTATTCCCGAGTCCTATACGCCTGTAAGTCTTGCTGGGACTCAGGCCGATCTCCACCAAAGTCGCTTGGTACAGGCAGGATATGGCTGTTTAGACCCCGTGTGCGAGGAAGATGCGTTGCAACTTCATAAAACTCCAGTCGAAGCCAAAGCCATCTTTCCCCAGGCAGCCTATGTTGTTCTCAAAAGTCCAGCAGCACGGGGGACCTGTCGTGGGGATATGGGTGGGCCTTATTTCCAAGTCAGTAGTGAATCGGTTCGCCTCGTAGCACTCAGCAGCAGCAGTCCCCGTCTCTGTGAGCAAGGAATACTAGGCGAATCCCTGGTAGCTCCCTTTCAAGTCTGGATAGAGCAGGCCCAACAGAACTTAGAACGCGGCGATTTCAAAAAATCGAACCTGGTACAGATAATCGACTTCGACGGGAAGAGTTAATCTGCTAGTCTGTTCGGAACTTAAGTTAGCAGCGCAAGGAGTGATCTGATGGGGACGACGCCAAAGAGCTCAGGGGTAAGTTTGCCCTCGGGCCAGACCGGATCGAGTTTTTTTCGCAATGTTTTAGCCGACACTATCGCTCATTTTCCAGAGGATTTTAAAGCCTATCGTCTGCCGAATGAGAAAGCCTTTAAGAAAAACTACGGCGAAGCCGTCGTGCAGTTTGAGGGCTATCGTGTCGCTTCCGAACGACGTTCGGAGATCGCTCGCTTCATGGTCCAGCTCACTCATGAGCAACTCGTCTTTCAGAGCGAAGAGTTCGAAGGGCCGATGATCGAATTTATGAAGCACGAGAGCGAGGCGGTTCGCCTCGAGAGCAAAGCTCTGTCAGGACAAGCGGGACTCGTCCCTGAAGTTCCCTTTCGGGGCGTGACGTATCGAGCCCAATCGCTTACGTATCTCGGTCAAAAGTTGCTCGGAGAGCACAAGGTTACCACGCAGGTTTCCCACGCTCTCACCTGGCTTGCAAAATACGCTCAGGATCAAGGTGGCAAGCTCGATCTGCGCGGTCACAAATTTGCTATCCTCGGAGCTTCTGCAGAGCTTTCGCCTACCAAACTTTTGCTCGAGGCGGGTGCATCGGTCCTCTGGATCGATATTCAGTCTCCCGATGTGATTTTGAATGAAGCTCATAAGTACGCAGGAACCCTCTTCTATAGCCCTGATGCGCGCAATATCCTCGAAGAGCCCCAACGTATCAAAGCTTGCATCGAAGCTTTCGCCGGTCAAGATGCTGTGCATATCGGAATGTTTGCGTATGCGGCGGGTGCGAGTCAGGAGTGGCGTCTATGTGCGACGATGAATGCCATCGTTCTCAGTCTCGCTCCTTCGTGTGTCGCGTCGGTTTCCATGCTGATTTCTCCCACCTCTGCGGCTGTCATGCAGCCCGAAGATGCGCGAAAAGCCCAGAGCCTTTCCGAACAACCCCCACTCTGGCAAAAGGCTCTGAAAGGCCTCGGTCAGCTGCGTGATGAGCTGGCCTTTGACGCCAATGGTATTCCGGTTGCGCGGGCGATCGTGCCTATTCAAGGTGTCAGTTATCAGGCTGCGCAGTATATCTCCAAAATTTTGGCAGCCGAAGTCTTTGCTACGCAAGGTATCAGTCTGCAGGGCCTCGCTCGACCGATCCGTGTCTCCTCGAATGTCGCTGGTATCACCAAAACGCGATCCTTGCAGCATCCTGTCTTTCAAGCCGCGTTTTTGGGGGCTCCGACCTTTGGCGTTGAGATCTTTGAAGTACCGACTACGCGAGCTCTGAGCACGATGCTCATCTTGCATGATATCCTCAATCCTACTGCGCAAAAGCTGGGTGATATCTCGACGCTCTTTGCCAAGCAGGTGCACGGTGGCATCTACTCACGTGCATTTGCCCTTGATCCGATGATTCGTATCGCAACAGTGATGGGCCTTGTCAAACGTCCTAAACTTTTGCTCGGCTTTTTTTAAGCGGAGAATAGCATGAAGCAGAGTCTCTTAGAGGAAAAGCTAAGCGCATGGATCGGCGCAGGACTCCTGACCGATGAACAAGCCCAGCGAATTCTCCTCTTCGAGAGCTCTCATGTCGAATCCCGAGAGAACCGTATGGTCAAAGGGCTTGCTGTCTTGGCAGCTCTTTCCATCGGCCTCGGCATTATCAGCATGATTGCTGCCAATTGGGATATGATTGGACCAGGACTCAAACTGTCGGCTTATTTTGGGCTGCTCAGTCTCTCCATATTCAGCCTCTTTCGACTCGATAGATTTCCTAACTTTGTAGCCGAGGCTTTACCTCTCATACACTTTCTATTGATCTTGGCTGGTATCGGTTTGATCGCGCAGATCTATCATCTGCCCAGCGATGGCTGGCGAGGCCTTGCGCTGTGGTCTGCCCTAGGCTTTTTACCGATGGCGGTCTTAGAAAAGCCAAAGCTGACAGTCCTTTGGCTTTTTGCGTATCTTTCTGCCCGGCTTGCTTGGGTAGCTCATAAACCAGCCGATATGGGCTTGCGCCTGGACCTTTTCTTTTTACAATGGATCGTCTTAGCTCTGGCTGTAGAAAGTCCACTTAAGCTTCCAAAGACACTAAAGCCCTGGATACAGCTCTTGCTGTTCGCATTGGTATTTCTACTTTATCCCTATTTTTTAGGTCGTGGATATGGAGAAGAGAAGACTCACCTTATCTGGCCGTTGGTTTTATTAGGAAGCTGGCTTTGGGTATTTCGGATTCAAAAAGCGCTTTCTCCTACTCAACGAACGCTCGCCTTGATAGCTTTGCTGGCCTTTTCGCTAAGGGCTTATCTCCTCTATAGCTTTGCTTCTAAGTTTCCCAATCACTGGGCAAACTTTGTAGAAGCTATCGCCTTTCTTGTCGAGGCTACGGTGCTCAGTATCTTTGCGCTTCGCTTTGAACAGGAGCGTTGGTTTCAGCAGCTCAGTCTCCTTATGGTGCTGAGAGTCGCGTTCCTCTTTTTAACTTTGTTTGGAACTTTGCTTGTCTCGGGAGGAGGGCTCATCGTTCTCGGGATTATGCTCCTTTTGCTCTTGAGAAGCTGGTTTCGCTACCGATCTCAGATCCAAAACTGGCTTAAGGAGATGGGACGATGAAGAGTCAAGGAATGCTTCGTATCATTGCCTTTGGTCTTCCACTTCTGGTCTTTGGACTTTGGGTAGCCCAACTCGAATGGCAAAAATCTAAAGCAAAGCGCTTGGAAGTTGCGATTGAAGGTTATGATCCCCGCGATCTGATCTCAGGACACTTTCTTCGCTATCGACTGGTCCTGGGCGGTATGGATCCGTGTAAGAGTCCTGGGCTGGGAAGGACAGATGCGCTTTGCCTCTGTTGGACACAGGAAGAGGTTGCAGCGCGAGCAACTTGGTCGGGAGCCTGTGACGCTGTGCCTGCAAGTTGCTCGCTTAAAATGCGAGGGCAGTGTGGGCCGTTTGGATTTGAAGCGGGGATTGAGCGTGCTTATATTCCAGAGGCAGATGCTGAATTTCTGAAGACCGTGCCTCCCGGGAGTCGTGTGGTCCTTAGCCTCACGAAAGATGGGCAGAGTTTTGTGGAAGAACTGAAGCCCGAGGGGATGGCGTATCAGGAGTGGATAAGAAAGAAGCGGGAATAAAGCGTCAAATCAGTTCATTAGACTGCGACTTCTCATGTAACGGACGTCATATTCGTTAAACGATATTAACATCGATCGATGAATTGTTTAACTTCACCCTTAGGCTAGGATGAGGAGTTTTCTATGTCAGTTAAGGTATCTCCAAAATTTTAGGGGGTGATCTCAGAAGCTGTCAGGTCGGCTATGGGCATCTCTGCCGGCTCCCGAATGGAAGTCATGGTCAAAGGTAAAATTGCCTATCTTGTTCCTGTCCCCGAGGGAGCAGAATTGCAAGAATCGCTAGCTGGCAAACTCGACCAAGTCAAAGTACGTAACAAAAAGGATCGCAAGGTATGAAGCCTCGAATCCTTCTCGACTCCTCGGTCTGGATAGAGTGGCTTTCTCGAGGCAAGCGTCTGACTACCTGTCAGCGTTACATGGATAAATGCCTCATCGTTGGAGTACCTTCCCTTATCATCTTTGAGGTTTGCCGAAAGGTGACGAGCAAAGTGTCTGATGATGAAGCACTTAGGGTCGCTGCTTGGCTTAGAACTTACGGAACACTCAACCTTACCGACGAGATTGCGCTCCACGCAGTTGATCTCTCTATCTCCTATAAAATAGAGATGGCTGACAGTATAGTTCTTGCTCATGCCATTCGAGAAGGCGCACAACTTTTGACGTTAGATAATGACTTTGCTTCAAATAAAGAAGCTATCGTCATTCGAAGCTAGAACAGTATAACACGTAGAGCTAACGTCTCAAATTCTGCGGTGAATTCTTCCGTCATTGAAAAATTAAAACGGCCGGTCTCTCTCACAAGAGGACCGGCCTTAAAATTGGAAGACACCTCACGATACGGCGGGCTCAGGTTTTTTTGCTCTCCAGAGGGTTGAGCCCTTCTTTCTGTGAGCCCTCGCTTGGTTTAAAGATGAGGGAAGCGACGATTGTTACGAGCAGGATACTCGCGATGATGCCGAGTGACCAGACGATGGGGAACTTGCCACCGAAGAAATGGTTGAGAACTGTCATCTTAAGGCCGACAAAAATTAGAATACAACCGAGGCCATAGTTGAGCAGATGGAAGCGATGCATCACATTTGCTAGGACGAAGTACATAGATCGTAAGCCAAGGATGGCAAATATGTTCGAAGTAAAAACAATCAGTGGCTCTTTGGTGAGCGCAAAGATCGCTGGCACCGAGTCGACGGCAAAGACAATATCCGACATTTCCAAAAAGACTAGGGCGAGAAACAAGGGTGTGGCCATCAGCACCCCACCTTCGCGCACAAAGAAGTTTTGTCCGTGCATCTTGGGAGTTACAGGAAGGATGCGACGCACCAGCTTTAGGACTTTATTGTGTTCGGGATCAGGTGCGTGCTCAGAGCCGAGCAGTATCTTGGCACCCGTGAAAATCAAAAAGCCTCCGAAGAACCAAAGGACCCACTCGTATTGCATAAGTACCGAGCCGAGTGCGATAAAGATGGCGCGAAAAACCAGGGCCCCTAGAATCCCGTAGAACAAGATGCGATGTTGATACTGCGAGGGAATGGCAAAGTAGCTAAAGACGATGATGAACACAAAGATGTTATCGACCGCTAGCGATTTTTCGACCACATAGCCGGTGAGAAACTCCAGACTCACTTGCTTAGCTGCCAATCCCGCTTCAAAACCAGGCACTGCTAGGAGCCGCGGGTCGTTCTCAAAACGCCAGAGAGAAAAGTAATAGAGTCCGACGTTAAAGAGGAGAGCTAGGGCAATCCAAACCCCCGTCCAGATCAAAGATTCTTTGCTGCTGACAGTATGAGATTTGCGATGAAATACACCAAGGTCGAGGAGGAGCATGACGCCTACCAGGCCTAAAAAAGCTAGATACACCCACCAGTATTCGGCAAAGGGAAAGAGGCTGATATTGTTCACAACGTGTCTTCCTTATTGAGGGGAGAGAACGGGTGCTCCCTTACGGAGCACCCCAAACGGGTACGGGAACTCACCCACGTTCGGCACGGAGGCGTGCGATGCGATCGTCGAGCGAGGGATGGCTAGCAAAGTAGCGGAGCAAGCCTTGGCTGCGACTGCCTTCTATTTTGAGAGTGGCAACTGCCGCTGGGCTTTCGACGGGCGGCAACTGAAGGTTGCGCTTTAATGCCTCGAGAGCTGAGATCATATTTTCACGTCCCCCGAGACGGGCGCCACCGGCATCTGCACGGTATTCGCGCCAGCGGGAGAAGGAAGCGACTAACATCGAGCCGAAGATCATGAACACTATTTCGAGAGCAATTTGTATCCCGAAGTAAGCCAGGGAACCTGTCGCCGAGCCTTCTTCCTCATCACTGCGGAAGACTTGACTGATAGCCATTGCTATCACACGAGCGAGGAACATGACGAATGCATTGACAACCCCCTGAAGCAGAGTCATGGTCACCATATCGCCGTTTGCGATGTGAGCGACTTCGTGTGCTAAAACACCTTTCACTTCGCGGCGATCCATTTGTTGCAAGAGTCCTGTCGAGACAGCCACAAGGGAGCGAGACTTGCTTGGACCAGTGGCAAAGGCATTGAGCTCGGGAGATTCATAAAAACCAACTTCTGGCATGGTTGTGAGACCGGCTTGGCGAGCAAGCTCGTGCACCGTATTTTTAAGTTCGACCAGACGCGGATCGAAGGTTTGATCCGAAATAACTTTGACTCCCATCATCCACTTCGCCATGATGCGTGAGAGGGCGAGGGATATAAAGGCTCCTCCCATACCCCAGACAAGGCAAAACAGTGCTAGAGTCTGATAGTTAAAACCGCGAGCCGTAAGGAAGCGATCGAGTCCCAAGACCGAAGTCAAGATCGAAAGTGAGATCATGATGACGAAGTTAAGAACCAGAAACAGTCCTATTCGCTTGAACATTTGCATATGTGTCCTCCCGTATCGATGAAAATCAGGCATCGCTGCCATAGTCATAGATACGGCATCCGATAAGATTTGCTTAAATCGATAAAAAGCACATAGTACTTCACTTTTTTGAATGTATTTAGATCGCGCTAAGCAACCGATACGATAGGATAATCTAGGGGGCACGCATGCACGAAAGTCCGGAGCTTCATTCCAAGCATAGCCTCTCTCGCGAGTTTCGGGAGCTCGCTCGGCTCTGTCGTGAGGAACAACTTAGCCTGCGACAAATTTTTTGGCACGTAAAGGACCGGGGCCTCGCTCTCTGTATACTGATCCTCGGGGTGCCTTTTCTGTTTCCCGTTCCGCTACCTGGACTTTCGGTTCCCTTCGGTATTTTGATCGTACTGTTGGGCGTTGCCTATTTTTTCCAGCGCGCTCCATTTTTGCCTAAAGCTATGCTCGATCGCCCTCTGCCCTCTGAAACCAGTCACAAGATAATGGAGTATGCGGCCAAGCTCTTTCAGTATACGGAGCATTGGTTCCGACCACGTTGGAGCTGGATGGTCGAGAGTGTGTTGGGGCGTAGCTTGGCCTGTCTTCTCATCATCGGTGCAGCGCTTTTGCTGGCGCTGCCTCTGCCGCCCGGAACCAACAGTCCACCAGCGAGCGTGATTGTGGCGACCTCGATCGCCTTGCTCGAACGGGATGGTTTGGTGATGGTCTTTGCAGGACTGCTGGCAGTGGCAAATGTCGTGCTGTTTGGGGCTCTATTTTTTCTTGGTTATGAGGCTGTACATAGATTTTTGTTTTGAGAAGAGGTAGCAAACAAACACTGACCTTCAAAAACTCAGGATAGCTTCCAAGACTTCTCTTGAAAGTAAGCTTGAATCCGAGGTCGAATATCACCCTGGAACTCGATACGCCCTTCTTTGAAAGTCGCTCCACAGGCTGCACGATTCTGCAGGTCCTTCATGAGCACCCGAACTTCTTCTTCGCTAAAAGGAAAGTTCCAAAGGACCGTCACCGTCTTACCACCACGACCCTTAGTCTCGATCCGCATCTTGCAGGGACCAGAACTCGGCGTGTAGGAACTCGTCTTGGCCTCTTTGCGCAGAGAGCCTTTATCACTGGAGTAAACGAGACGATCCGAACCCATAAGAGAACCTCAAACAGGAAGCAAGATTTTGCGCTCAGGGCTTGGGCGATAGAGAATAGCTGTATGGCCGATAACCTGAACGAGAACAGCTTTCACATTCTCAGTGATGTTCTGTAGAAGGTCAAGCAACTCTGCCTGATCATCACAGCGCAGACGGATCTTGATGAGTTCGTGATAGTTGAGTGTCGCTTCGATCTCTTTGATGACCGCTGCGGTAACGCCGTGCTGACCTGTCATAACCACTGGATTGAGCTTGTGGGCTAGGCCGCGTAAGAACTTGATTTGTTTGCTGCTAGGCTTTTTCATAGAGTCCCTCGTGAAGACCCATGGAGATAGCCTGTTTGCAGGCGAGGTGCAAGAAAAATCTGACATATCAGGGCAGCAGTTCGTCCCACTCATTGAGAAATTTCATGGCCCCCTGGCGGATCGCATCCATCCTGTCACTCTGGACACGCTCGAGGACGTCCACCAGATAGTGAGCCGAAACAATTCTGGGCAAAAACACGTAATCGGCTCCCTCGCGATACATTTCGCGGGCTGCCTCCAGGGTTTCGGCTGTGACAACGACCCTTGCATGCGGAGCTAGGGCTTTGAGCGTTTTCAGGATCTTGCGATTATCAGTGCCTTTGAGTCGAGAGTCAGGAACCGTTGAAATCAGGACCAGTGCTTGGTCGAGGTGGAGGTGCTTGAGCGTCTCTGCATGCCCGACGTCTCCATACTTACAGGCAACCCCTGCGGCTCTGAGGCGATCTAGGGTTTCGGGATTATAATCGACGACTAGCAGCTGTTCGAGCATGGTGTGGGTATGACGTCGGATAAATTCTTGGAGAAAGGAGCTTGCTTCTCGATAAAATCCAACCACTACGATTTTGTGCTGAGAGCCTTCCGTGTGCTTATTAATATCGACGGCCATGATCCGATCTCTGATGCCAAATTTTTCCATGGCTTTGGCTAGCATGAGATAAACATCGTAGGACTTGGGGATTAAAAAAGATGAAATCAGAAGTGAGAATACCAAGGCAAGAATAAACGCTGCTAGAGTATCTGGTGAGATGTGTTTGTAGGTAATGCCAATGGCAGCGAGTACCAGAGAGAACTCCGAGAGCTGGGAAAGATTGATAACCGGCACCAAGCTCGCCCTGTGACCATAGCGGAGTCCATGCAAGACAGGGAATATCGTGAGCAAGCGACTGAAGTAAATAAAGACGACGATCAGCAAAGCTAAGCCAAGGACATGGGCGGATGGCAGTGGAATTTGTAGCCCCAGCCCCACAAAAAACAGAGTGATAAAAAAGTCGCGAAGGCTTGTGATTTTAGCTGCAATATCTGCGTGATAGGGATAAGAGGCGATACTCACCCCTGCGACGAGAGCGCCCATCTCGCGCGACAGCTGGAGGGCCGATGCAAGACCGCATATCCCAAAACACCAGGCCATCGAGGCGACGATCAAAAGTTCGGGCTGCTTGCCGATCCGACGAAAGATGCCTGGTAAGACGTACTTGGCGAGCAACCAGGTTGTGAGAACCAGAACGATAGCTTTGCCAAGAGAAAAGCTGACGGTCGCAAAGTCCAAAGTCGACAGTTTTGGTTGGATGGCGAGAAAAGTGATGGCCCAGAGATCTTGAAGAACCAGGATGCCGAGCGTGATCCGCGAGGTAACAAGATCGAGTTCCATACGATCCGATAGAATCTTGACGACCACCAGAGTGGAAGAGAGGCTGGTCGCTACAGCGAGATAAGTGAGAGTGTAGTCATTGCCCTGATTTCGGTAGCCAATGGCATAAAAGACCACAATTCCAAGAAGAGCACACCCAATAAACTGTACAAGTCCCGTAACGAGAACAGCCTTGCCGGCCCGCAGGAGTTTACGAATATCGATTTCAAGACCGAGGATAAACATAAGGAGCACCAGGCCGATTTCTGCAACGGTCTGTATGCTTTCTGCACCTTGAATCAGGCCGAACCCAAGATGAGGACCTAGCAAGACGCCCGCAATCAGATAGGAAAGAACCAAAGGAATGCGAAAGATATAAGCTGGAATTCCCAGGGCAGTGGCACCCAGAATACAGAGAGCAATGTCGCGAATGAAATCATGGCCGTCCAAAATCTCAACTCCTCAACTGATGAGTCTTTGAAAGATCGGTGTTTTTCCTTAAAAATTGAGGCCTAAGCACGAGATAAAAATCTTATTATCTCGTAACTTTGGCCTCACATAGCTAATCTGCATAGATGAGAGTCTTACTTTGGCGGCAGCTTTTCATCAGACTTCGAGAGGTGTCGTCCGAAATCTCTTCTGGCTCGCTACTGCAAGGGCGTTAGCCAATGCTGGAGCAAAGGGTGGTACTCCTGGCTCGCCGATACCAGAGGGTGCCTCTTGACTCGCGATCTGG
>JACCDP011237917.1_pt1 | contig 14342 bp, 10 predicted proteins | sample 7445841 | NCBI WGS metagenome assembly JACCDP01 (sample SAMN15323441, study PRJNA562643) | freshwater metagenome | isolation source: river surface water | place: USA:Blue River Watershed | collected 2017-08-17
CCCTACTTACTACAAGAAGGACTAGATACTCATAAATTGTACTTTAATTTTCATGAAAAGAAACTTTCATATAGAGAGAATAATATAAAGAGTAGTACATTCTATAAAATTAATAGGATTGGTATAGAAGAATTAAGTATTTCTCAATTAAAAACAGTAGTAGATTTATATCTCAATTTAAGTAAATGCCACCCCATTCAAAAAAAAATATTAGTTGAAATATTTAATAATATTCAAAATAAAAAAAATGTACTACAAGAAAATTCAGAAGTAATCTTTTGGAAATCACCAAGATCTGATTTTTATATAATTAATAAAAAAGCATCCTGCTTAGAATTTGCAATTTTTGAAAAAGGTATACTCTACTGGAATGATAAAAAGCTCCCATTGGAGCTGAGCTATACTTTAGGAAAAGTAGAAGAAGGAATGAAAATTAAAAAAAATGGTAAAAATCGAGAATTATCAGAGCTATTTCGAGAGAGAGAAATTCCAAAACCCGTTAGAAACTTTTTTCCTGTATGTTTACAAAATTCTAAGCTGAGTTTACTTCCATTTAGTTTATGGGATGACAAAATCAAAGATTATTATGGAGATTAAATCATGATTGATCCCTGGATTGAAAGTATAGAATTTCATTCATCCCACCATGACCCTAATAAAATTCCACAAAATAGGTCTATGCCACAGGCTGCCTTTTGTGGTAGATCAAATGCAGGGAAATCGAGTATCATAAATGCGATAGTAGGTAAAAAAGATTTAGTTCATACTTCTTCTACACCAGGTAAGACTAGAAGCTTAAATTTTTTCCTTTTAAATAGACGAATATTTTTAGTGGATTTACCGGGTTTTGGATACGCAAAAGCATCTCATTCAGTGAGGGATTATATGATCGAGGCTGTGAATGGATATTTAAATACAGCAGATACCTTGAAAATGTTATTTATACTTTGTGATTCAGCAAGACCTTTACCTGATGATGAAAAAAATCTTATCGATACTTGCTTAGTAAAAAATATACAACCAGTAGTTCTGCGAACAAAAACAGACAAACTAAATCAAAAAGAGATGTCTATTCTTAAAAAAGAAACAGTAGAGTTAACTGAAGAATTTGATGGACTATTTGTGATACATTCTTCTGTAAAGAATGAATCAAGCATACAAAATATGAGAGATCTCTTGAAAACTCTCTAAGCTATTAAATCTAAATGTTTCTCTGATGAAACTAAAACGTTTATGTCTTCCGGGTTAATAAAACCTGTTTTGAGATTGTTTTGCATTTCTGCAACTTTTAGAAGTAATTCTTTTGATTTTTCAGCGTCTACTCTTCTTCGAAGCTCATCTAACTCTTTTTGAAGACGGTTCCTAATCTCTCGATAGTTTGCTTGTTTTTTAAAATCTTTATCATCTTCTACTTCACGATTATAGATATCTTTATAGTATGCTTTGTTTAATATGCTCTTTAGCTCATTTTGGATAAGGTTTAACTTATCTTGTAAAATAGCTTCTTCCGAAATTTTTTCCATAGAAGGTAGCATTTCCCTGGGAGGGATGGATGAATTAATTGGAAAAAGATCCATTTGTCTTCCAATTTCATCTGGAATAGGATTTTTTTCAACGGAAGTCATTTTTGTATTCCCACCAACTGCAACCAAACGACCATCTCGAAATTCAAAATGAATTTTCATATCTATACTACGAATTTCTGTTTTATCTCGAATTGCTTGTGCTTTGAATTCAGCAACATGACCAAGCTCATGAGAAATTACATGCAGGATGGAGGAGCTTTCTGAAGCTGATTCAAGTTTACCATGACCCTTGAAGTGAAGCTCGGAATCTTCTAGGGGACGATTTTGATAATAGGTAGGTGTTATATCAGTGATCTTCATATTTAAATGATCGATCACTTTCTGAAAAGAATAAGTGAAGTTTTAAAAAAAGAGGAAAATCCTCTGGGAATTACTTTTAGATTTTTATGCTTGAGCCCTTGTAGCCGCTCAAAAGTAATTGGAAATGCTTGGGATATTTAGAAATTCCTTTTGCTATACTAGAAAACTCGCTTTCTCTTACACCTGCCATTTTTAATCCCTCACCGATACCTAGAAAAGAACTTTCCAAATTTCTCCAATCGGAAAGACCATGACGGAAGGCTAAGGTTTGGATTTCATAAGTAAAGTCAGAATCTTGGTTGGATTGAACAATTAGAAAGGTTAGATCCCTAACATCTCTTTTGTAAAGGGCATCTTTCTCTTTATCTTTTTTGCTAGAGGAGGAGCCACTGATTGAACCCAAAGAAGAAGATATACTGGAAATTGAATTTAAAGATGTGGAAATGGATTGAACACTTGTAGATATAGAGTTGGATGATTGGGAGGAAGTTGATACTGATGTAAAGATGGCACAATTCCAGAATTGTATAAAAACAAAAACCAAAAATAACCTAAACATAAATCCTCCGAAAAAAATTTCCCTTCTAATGTTTATACATTAAAATAAAAAAACTAAATGTGTAAAGCTTAAAATTTAGTATTTTTAATCTTCAACAACACTCATTGCATATTCAGAAATAGCAGTTCTTCTCTGCTCGGCATAGTCTTTGTGAAACCAAAGCAATTGAGTTTTGTCAGCAGATTTTTTATTATAGATAACAATTCTTGTCATACAATTATCGACAGCAAATTTCATTGCTTCTTTAGAAGTTTCACCTAAACCTTTGTTTCTTTTTTTACGTGTAATTTCTCCATTGCCTTTTTTTAGTTTTTCGATGAGATCAGTGTAATCCTTATCATCTGTACAGAAAATTGTTTCCTTTTTTCCATCTTTCCATTTTATATCTACCTCATACAATGGAGCTGAGGAAAAATGTATAACGCCAAGATCAAAAAGTTCTGGCCAATACTCATAAAAAAATGAAAGCATAAGGCTTCGTATTGCATATCCATCAAAATCAGCATCTGTAATTATACTTATTTTATCATAATTTAGTTCACTTACTGATTTTACTTTTCCGTCTAACGGTAAACCAAGGATAGCAACAATATTTTTTAATTCTTCGTTGGCCAGTGCTTTCGCTAGGCTTATTCCTTTGCAGTTCATTGGCTTTCCTCGAAGTGGAAAGAGACCGTGAAGCTTGGGATTACGTGCAGGTCTGAGCCCAGCAATAGCTGAATCCCCCTCTGCAACGAAAAGAACTCTTCCTTGGTCGGATGGTTTTCCCGTGGGAGGCATTAGCTTGGGGATATTATTTTTAGATGCCCTTCGCAATCCTTTTTGAGCATCTTCCAATTCTTTCAATTGGGTTCTTTTCTCCATCTGCATTTTTACTTCTTCGAGCAAATTTGTTTTTTTGATCAACTTGTCTAAATGCTTATCAACTGCCTTTCTCATGTCTTCATTCAAATCATTGATTAGATAGGATTTATCTTGCGATTTAAATCTTGGATTTAAAATTCGTAAATTGACATACATGTGAAAACAATTTCTAACATCATTACGGGTACACTGTGTTTTGAGTTTTTTTTCAAGCGCTGTTATTTGTGATTTCTTTCTAACTTCGTCGCAAATTCTATTCTCTAAATATTCAATTGCAGAGCCACCTTGAACGGCAAAGTTTGAGTTTACCCAAGCGAGTGTTTTATTTTGTCCTATAACAGCATAGGTTTCCATATTGATTTGTGAGACAGAAGATGTATCTACATAGTCCATTTTGTAGTACGTTAGATCAGAGCTTGCAAAAATTTCTTCTAAACCTTTTTTGAATTTATACTTTTCGGTTTTGTTTTTGTGGATAAATTGAACTTCCAAACCGGGATTGGTCATTGCAATATCCTGTAGGTATTGTCTGAGCAGATCTACATTGAATTTAATATCTAAATCATTGAAATACTTGGGATCTAACTCAAACTCAACTTTTGTACCATGCCTGTCCCCACATGGTTTTATACTTTCTATCATATTATTTTTTTCTAATAAGGGTTCAAGCTTTGCATATTGGTCTTTAGAAAAAAAAGTACTCTCTTTAAAAGATCCATGCTCATCAAAATACAAAAAAGATTTTTCAGTAATATCAGGGGCAAGTTTATAGCTTTTGATTTGTTTTTTAACTTCATCAGCCAGAGTGAATTGTTTTTTGTACAACTTACCACCATTGGCAGTTTCAACTCTAAAAAAAGATGATACCATTCTAACCAAACTAATTCCCACTCCATTCTGTCCGGCTACATGATCTTCTTTTACTTTGTCATCAAAATTTTCACCATACATTAGATGTAAGTAGACTCCCTCAGCATTATTAGATGGGATTCCTCTTCCGTTATCTTCAACTGTAATACGTTTTTGGTCGGTTGATAGTCCCACTATCAATTTTGACATTTTATCTTTAGCAGGAATATTTTTATCATTGAGATTTTTTCGATATTCATCTACCGCATTCATACATGCCTCGTCGAGACATTTTAATTTTGCAGGAATATCATTTATTTCGTCATGGGAAATCTCATAAGTTTCACCAACGGCTTTAAAAAAGTGTTGCTCAAATGTGGAAAGAGAGTTTTGTCCGAGCCACATCCCAGTACGCATACGAACATGCTCTACGTTGGATAGTTTTTTAAAGTTTCTTGCTTGCTTGGATTCATCTGTCTTCATATTTATTCCTATTATTTATCCCACTTATTTTTCAGTTCACCTAGCTCATTTACCATAAATGCAACTAGCTTATCATCTTTTTTATACAATCCAGTATATTCATCAAACCTGGTTTTTGCTTCTACAATTGCTTCTTCACATTTGCTCACTTCATCTAGTGTCATACGATACACAGGAATAGAGGAGAGCCATTCGAAATAAGTAAACTTAGCAGATTTTAATTGATCTTCAAAATCAGATTTAGATTTAATGGTGGTTACTTTTTGATTCCATTTCTCCTTTATAAATCTGATTAGTTCTGAGTTTCGGTCAATTTTTTCTTGCTCAAGTCCGGCTAGCCTTTTAAAACGTCTAATCAAATGCGTTTTACGAAACTCACAGAAACGCTTTATAATCTCATCTGGAGTGACATTCTTGAGCCTTCCTTCATGTGTGATTACATTGTATGTCAGTGCTTCTGAATGTTCTTTGCTGAGTACTTCTTTGATTTGAAGGTCTGAGGGTTTTTCTCCACGCTTGTAGATGAGCTCAATTTTAAATTTTTGGCTGGAATGATCTACGTAGTCTTTTAACCAACTATCCTTCTTTTCTATGAGGTCATCTAAATAATTTACTACTTTCTCTCTATTCCAAGACATGGGAGCATCTGTTAGGTATAAAGATTCTCCCTCCCACTTAAATGCAAAGGTAGTGGTCATCACTTCTGAACCATTGTCATTTTTGGACATTCTGAGTTCACCATTGAAATCTTTGTACCACGGCTTTAACTTTTTCGTCTTTCCTGTTTTTAGGTAAGATACTTGGGAATCAATGATATCTCCAAGTTTGTGTGCAGGGATAAAGCATCGGAAGCCTGTTGCAATACCTTGGATATTGTTTAAGAGTACGGTCGGCACTTTTCCCACAAAGTGGATGGGTTCTTCTTCGGTTTCATCATAGTTTTTTACATAGTCGATATCGGGTAAACTTTCAAAAAAACCTAAATCCTTAGAAAAGTCACTGAGTTTCACTTCTGTATACCTGGGAGATGCAATGGCTGCAGGGTCTAAAACATCCCCAAAGGTTCCCTCTCCACTCACTAGAGGGATATTATTTGCAAATGTAAAGTCTTGTGCCATGGCTGAGAGTGCATCTTGGATGGATCTGTCACCGTGTGGATGAAAACCCATGGCAAGTCCCGCTACTTTAACAGTCTTGGTATATCTATTTCTGGCATCACTATTCCACATTGACCAAAGGATTCGTCTTTGGACAGGTTTCAGTCCGTCAATTTCATGAGGTATGGCTCTGGAGTCGCATACATATCGTGAATATTTCCTCTGGTCATCATTGACCTGGTCTTCGAAGGTCATTTTTGGCAGGTCTTCTGCCTGGTTTTCTGTCACATTATTTTTCATCTTTGAGCCGTTTTTAAAAAGACCTATTCTGCTTGTCAACTCTTTTATTATTCTTACTCTAGTAAGAGAGTCTTAAGATAAATAAAATCAAACGAAAATGAATAAAAAACAATGAAAAAAAGCGAAAATCTAACCAATCTATCAAAAAACATCCTTTTTCATATCCTATTACTCTATTTCCTTTCATATTTATTGAATTGTTCTGGAGGAAAATTTCAAGGTAAGGATCCTATTCCTCCCCAGTCCATAGCAAAGACACATGTGGTTTTTTCTAACACCAACCCCCAAAATAAACTCTCCATTTACTCTGAAAAATTTACCCAAAAGGGATCAGTTCTTGTACTTAGACAAAGACCTAATTTTCCGAATGCAATCTATGGAGAGTTCATACTCTCTTCAATTTCTCCAAATTCTATCCAAATATCAAAAGCAATTTTTAAGACAGAGCTACCAAAGTACTCCCTTTCCGAAAAGATTTATTATGGATCATTTGTGAGGAAGGATAGGGTAGCCCCCATTGAGGTTGAATTGGAAAAGGTTTTTACTCGGACTCGATTTGGAAATGACTTGGAAAGTCTTTTGGATTTTAAATCTCTACAAGAGTTTGTAGAATCGGAAGTCATAGAAAAAATTGTATTTATACCCAAAAAGGAATTTTCTCTCTGGAAATCAGAGGAATGGGTGATAGAGAATAAAAAGCCTTTTCTCTGGAGATACTTTGATGAGGGAACTCCAATGCTACCTAAGGTTTCGTTTACAGAGTTTGTATCTCCGATGGGGAATTTATATTCAAAAATCCAATCACCAAATGAATATATATTTGGTTTTTTAAAAGATGCCAATCCAATCCCATTGTTTTCCTTTTATGATTTTGAGATTTCAATGGATATAAATAGCTTCATTGGGGAAGAGAAAATTTCCCAAGGAATAAATCCTATTCCAAACATTAAAAATTCTCTTCCCAAACTATACATACGCAAAATCCTGAACACAAATGGAAATTAGAACACGATTTGCTCCCTCTCCTTCCGGATTCTTACATGTGGGTGGGGCTAGAACTGCCCTCTTTAACTATCTCTATGCAAAATCCAAAGGTGGAAAGTTCATTCTGAGGATAGAAGATACCGACCAGGATAGGTCAACAGAAAGTTCATTTCAGACAATTCTAGAGTCTCTGGAGTGGTTGGGAATGAAATGGGATGAGGGTCCTGGCATTGGTGGGGAATATGGTCCCTATAAGCAATCGGAAAGAATTTCTATCTACCAAAAATTCACTGATATTTTGCTCAATAAGAAGCTTGCCTATCGATGTTTTTGCACACCAGAGGAATTAGAAGCTAAGAAAAAACAATCCGAAGCAATGGGGATTCCTTATATTTATGATGGACTTCATGCTGGTATGACAGATTCTGAAATTTCAGAAAAATTAGATAAAAAAATTCCTTATACAATTAGATTTAAAGTTCCTCATAAGACGTTAATTGTAAATGATGTAATACAAGGGAAAGTTAAATTTGAAACAAAATTAATTGGAGATTTTATAATAGTTAAATCAGATGGATTCCCATCCTACAATTATGCCGTTGTTATAGATGACTTTCTCATGAAAATCTCACATGTCATTAGGGGAGTAGGTCACTTGTCAAATACTCCGCGACAGGTTTTGATTGGAGAGGCACTGGAATTTCCTATTCCTGTATTTGCACATGTTTCTGAAATTGTAGGTTCGGATGGTAAAAAACTTTCCAAAAGAGCGGGTGCCACTTCTGTACTAGCATTTAGGGATTTGGGTTATACAGAGGAATGTTTTGTGAACTACATGGCTCTCCTAGGTTGGACTTCAGAAGATGGATCAGAGTATTTGCCCAATTCTAAAACATCCGAGATCTTTGATATAGAAAGATGTTCAAAGTCACCCTCTACATTTGATGTATTTAAGAAAATGAAAGAAGAAGAAAAGGATTCAGTAAATTTAACTTCCTTATCTACTCAGGAATTATCTGAGTACCTCAACCCTAAGTCTAAGTTAAATTGGCTTTCTAATAAATTCATACGGGATATGGATATAGAAGTACTTTCCTCAAAAATACTTACTTTTATAAAAGATGCGAATGATATTCCCAATGAGATAAAAGAAAAAAACAATCCAATCCTTAAATCCATATTAGAATCTATTCGAGTATATCTAGACAGATTATCACAGGCTCCTCCCTACATCAGTGAATTTTTCAATAATGAAATTAGTATTGAAAATGAGGATGCTAGAGCTATTGTAAAAGCTGTTGGTGCCGACAATGTGATGAAAACCTTTTATAACCATGTCTTACACGCAAGCCCAAGTTCGGGAGATGACTATAAAAAATTAATGGAAGCAACAGGAAATGAAACTGGTGAGAAAGGAAAAAATTTATTTATGCCTATTCGAGTGATGACTACAGGCAAATCACATGGATTGGAATTACCTATTCTATTTCCTTTGCTTGGTAAGGAGAAATTAATTCTTAGAATGCAAAGAATATCTGCTGAACTTGGATTATCTCTTTAATTAATATCTGTTTTTTTAAGTAATGATTTTAATTTAAGGATTTGTGAAATTACAGGGAATTTTTTTTCTGAAGATAAGAAAAGTTCTGTAGCACTTTCAGGATACCCACCTAGTCTATAAGTATCACATAATTGTAGAAATGTCAATATATTTGTGTCATTACCCTTATATGATTTTAGTAAATAATCTATAGCATTATCATATAATTTTAAGTTTTTATAACAAAGCCCTATTTTTAACTGTATGTCTGGGTCTGTTTTTAAATTAGATAGCTGTAGATAAATCTCTAATGCTGATTCAAAATTTTTCATTTCATAGTAGTTATCTGCTTTCAATCTTGTTTCAAAAGAATCATTTAAAAATAGGTTATTTTCCATATTTTCAATGTTAATACATTTAATTTGTATTACAGAAAAGTCATCTGAGAATTTTCCAAAATTTTTTATTTCATGGATTAAAAAGTCAAAGTCTCCATTAGATTTCTCTATGATTTTTAAAAAAAGTTTTTCAGTTTCACTCTTAGTTCCGCCATAAATTCCACCCAATTCTATTGTCTCTCTCCCATCAGAAGAGATATAGAGAATATCATTGACTTTAAATTTATATTTAAAAATAGAAATTGGATTTGAATAATCTCCAATGAGATTCTCTTGATAATCTGGTAAGTAGTCTACCTTGCCTTCCGAGTAAAGAATATTTTTAGGATGGCCTGTTACAGAGTAGAGGAGTTCTCCAGTTCCCTCAGAAATAAGACCCGAGCTAAGTGAGAGATACATATTTCCTGAAAAAATTTTAAAAAGCTGGTTTAAAGTGTTTAATAGGTCTTCTAAAAACTCTTTTGGTTTTAATTCAATTTTTTTTGAGAAAATGGTTTCAAAATATATAAATGCTGATAACGCACCAATGGAACCTTTTAGAGACTTTCCAGTTGCATCCCCATTGCAATAAAATAAATAGGTTTTATTTTCAGTGGGAAAAAATAATTTTTTTGTAATACAAAAATCCCCACCAATACTTCGAGTTTTTGAATTATACGTAAATGAATTTTTTTGTTCTATAAATATATTACTAATAAAATTTTCTGATTTTTCAGAAATTTTTATAGTGGGTTCACTAAGAATTGAAGCTATAAAATATTCACCTTTAAGGGATTGAGTAGATTCATCATTTTCTTGCTGCAGAAAAAATATTGAGTTAATCTTTTCTTTTAAGTTACTATCAAGATATTCAATTTTATTTTCTGCTTTGTTAAGCTTGTTATGAGTTTCAAAGATTTTATAAAATGAAATGATAAATAATAATAAAGAGAGACTAAAATACTCATAGTTTATTTCTAAATTTTTCAAAAAAAGTGTGTATAAATCGTAGGATGCTCCAAATAATATCAAAAAGCTAATGGGGTATAGGTATTGGCAAAATTTAATTTTTTGGGAGGTTCCTCGAAAAATTTTACTTATAAAGGTGATTAATATAGGTATTGGAAGTAAGTTTTTGATAGAATAGGGAATAATATGTTCTATACCATAACCCGAAAGTAAAAAAAGTATAGTACTTGCTATCGTATAGATTTCTATAATAATTATTTCCGAAACACTAATAAAAATTTTTGTTTTATTGGATATTATCTTATAAATAAAAAATATTCCAAAATAATATAATAGAAATTCTATATTATTGATTATCTTATAATTCAAAGAATATCCCAGAATTGTAATAAGATTACTGAATAGATAAATAGAACTCATAGAGAAAAATATAAGAGAAAGGCTTATATATAAATGTTCTATTTCAAATTTTCTTAGAAAGTACAATCTAAAATGTAGTGCTGCTAATGTAAAAAATAGTAAAGAAATAAAAATAGGTATGTATATTTCAATGAGAGAATTACTCAAATAACTTAAAATTAATTCATTTTCATTGCCAATTAAAAGAAATGTTGGAAAGTGAATTTCACTTTCAAAGTAAAGTTTAACAAGAAGAGTATTTTCTAAATCGTAATTTATATAAGCTCTTGGAATTGAAAAAATTTCATTTTTACCTCTATGATTCCAATGCAAATTATTATACTCAATATTGTTATTTATTAGATTTCCATTTAGGTAAAGTTCACGTTCCCATTCAAATTTATTTAATAAAATTGTAGTACTCTCCTTCTCTAGTTCCCGGGGAATTAAAAACTTAGCTTTTAACCATATATATCCTTTTTTTTCTGGAAAAGTTTGGAGGGAGGGTGATTGGAAATCTTTGGGGACTGTTTTAAATTCTTTATCAAGTGATTGAAAGATAGAGTCATCTTTTTTGGAAACAGAATATTCCCAATCCAAAGCAACCTTAAATGAATTTTGCTCCTTGTGTGTGCAACCAAAAAGGAAAAAAAGGAAGATAAAGAAGAAATAGGAATTTTTAGGAATCATGCAAAAAATAAATTTTTGCACAAAAATCATTTTTTAATTCTTTCGATAATTGTATGGAAATTGGGAAAAGAAGTTTCAATCCAGGAGGTGTCATCAATGGACAAATCTGAATTAAGTAGACTTTTTAGTATTAAAAAACTCATAGCTATTCTATGATCCATAAAAGATTCAATGGTTGTATTTTGTATAGAATTTATTTCTGTAAATTCATATCCATCCTTGTGTTCTTCCACTTTGATATCTAACTTTCTTAGATTGGTGACCATAGAGTGGATTCTATCACTCTCCTTAGCCCGTAAGTCCTCTGCACCCGAAATTTTAAATCCACCTTCGCTGAAGAGTCCGGCTATGGTGAGAATGGGAATTTCATCTATGATAGAAGGTATTAAATCTTCCGTGATGGTAATTCTTTTGAGATGGGATGGATAGACCCTTAAATTTCCAGTGATTTCTCCACATTCTTTTCTGAGATCCTCCTCTTCAATTCTTCCTCCCATCTCCCGTAGTACTTTTATGATTCCAGTTCTAGCAGGATTTAAACCAATATTTTTAACCAAAAGATTTCCTTTCTTTGAGAGTAGTCCAAGTACAATAAAGAAAGCCGCTGAAGAGATATCCCCAGGTACTTTGAAATGGGCACCTTCAAACGAAAAAGGTGGCTTGATAGTGAAACCAAAGCCCTCTTTTCTTACCAATTTTCCCCCTAAAAACTCTAGCATATTTTCTGTGTGATCCCTAGAGAGCTCAGGCTCGTCATAAGTAAGTTCCACATCAGATGAAATAGCAGCAAGCATTAGGCAGCTTTTCACTTGGGCACTAGAAAGAGGCGAGGAATAAGAAAAATTTTTTAATATTCTCCCCTTGATTTCTAGCGGTGCCGTTCCATCTCCCTGTAGGGATTTTATTTGCGATCCCATTGCTAGCAAGGGATCTATGATTCTTTTCATGGGGCGTTTGCAGAGGGAAGCATCCCCCGTGAGAGTGGCTGATAGATTTGGTAGTCCCGCTACCAGTCCAGCCGAGAGCCTAATACCAGTTCCTCCATTTCCAAAATCCAGAAAGGTTGTAGGGGAGTGAAGGTGTTTCTTTCCAGGGCTCTCCACTTCATAAGTGGTTGGATCCAATTTGGTGTATGTCACACCTAACTTAGAAAAAGATCGCATGGTATTGAGAGGATCTTCAGCTTCTAAAAAACCAGAAATTTTGGATTTACCTTTGGAAAGTGCAGAGAACAAGACCGAGCGATGGGAAACTGACTTATCACCGGGAACTTCTAGTTCAAAACCATCGGGTAAGGAAAGTTTAGATTCCAGCATTAGGACGAACTCTGCAATTTTAAGAAAGGTACTTCTTTTACAATGCGTCTCATATATACCTCTACGCTCAATGTTTGCCTTCCAGAGCCTTTGAAAGTTCCCCTCACTGGAGATATATCATCAAAATCTCTTCCCATGCCCACACGGATGTGTTTTTCTGAGGAATACATATTGTTGGTGGGATCCAATCCATACCAAGAAAAGTCGGGCATATAGACATCTAACCATGCATGGCTCTGTTCGGAACCAATCATCCCGGGGTTTGTGGTGGGATCATAGGTTTCAATGTACCCACTGACATATCTGGCGGCAATCCCCGTTGCGCGTAAGAGGCTGATCATGGTATGGGAGAAGTCCTGGCAAACTCCCTCCCTTTTTAGGATCACATCATCTACAGGAGTGTTGATTTGGGTGGAGCCCGAACTGTATTTAAAATCCTTCGTAAACATTTGGTTTAGATCCCAAACAGCTTCTGAAAGCCTTCGGTCAGGGTCCAAGACTTTCTTGGCAAAATCTAAAACGGTGGGAGTAAATTTGATAAAGGGACTTTCGTTCACATAGTCATAAAAATCATACTCATAGTTTTTGAACCATTTGATAGCTTCCCGAATGGTAATCTGTGATTTTTGTGCTTCTAGGGAAAGGACATAGGTTGTAACATCGGAGGTGGCAGTGATCTCCAATGTCTTGTGGCGGAAGGGCACGCTGAATTCATGGACCAAGTTTCCGAAGTAGTCTCTATGGGAGTAAACTGGGACATCTGGCTTTACTTCAATCACGTGAGAATTAACAGATTGGCAGATAGTCTCAAGGGGTGATACTTTTACTTTTGAGTAGGACTCGAGAGCCTCCCATTCGTAGCTATAGATTGTTTTGTGAACTAAAGTGTATCTGTTTTGCATTATCCTACCACCGTAAATGGAGTTGGAGAGGATACATTGCTGTATCTATCCATGATTTGACTGCCTAAAAGTTCTACCCCTGCTTTTAGATCCTGTGCCCAAAATCCAGGTGTGATTTCCCCTTTTTGGGATGCAAAAAATTGCACTCCCCTTGTTTGAAGATCATTTTTCTTTTCTTCTGCAAATGCAAGCTTTCCTTTTAAATCAAAAGAATATGCTCTGGAAATTAGCATATCGCAAACAAACTCGGGGCTTCCATCTTTGTAGGTTCTATCCACACTGACAGCATTGAGTATGGTCTTAATTCGCTCTAAGCAGCTGACTAGAGAGTTGCTAAAGTCTCTATCCACAACCAACATTCTATAGGAAAGATAGGGATCAAATCTGGATTCATATGTCCATTGGTATGCTTCGTAGGAATTCAAAAATTTTAGTATTACAATTAAGAAGGGTTGTAAGTTGTTGTAGACATCTTCTCTTGAATTTGCCCTCACCATATATTGAATGGTAGATTTAAGGACAATCACAATGGAATTACAATGTTCAACTAATCTACCCAGCTGGGCAAACTGTAATACTTCTTGACGGGAGAACGTATCAAGAGTTGCACCATAAAAAGACTGGGAATAGTGTGCTACACCCGTGAGCCATTCGGAGAGATCTTCAATGTGCATATCTTGACCCGTCCTTAGATTGCCTAAATACTCCAGGAGTTTTTTGAGTGAAATCCACATTTCCCCACTTAGCATACTCTGTATTTCACGAGCATTCATCATGGCATAGTTGAGATTTGAACGCATGGAACCAGGATTTTTTTGGTCCAGTACCGCATGGTTAAATAGGCCCATTTGCCAAGATTCATTATGGCGCATGTGTCTTCGAAGTGGAGATCCAGTTAAATGGGATATACTGCTAATCAATGTATTATAGGATGATTCTTCTTTTCCTAGTAGTACATCTATCTCTGAGGTATATGCTACTTGTAGTACGTTTGCGGTTGTGAGTGCTCTATTTATATATCGTCCCAGCCAAAACAAGCTTTCTGCTACTCTAGAAAGTATAAAATTTTTGGAACGATTATTTACAGAATTGATTTGAAAGCGGGAAGCTGTAACTTCAGACTTCCC
>JACCDP011225088.1_pt1 | contig 14337 bp, 15 predicted proteins | sample 7445841 | NCBI WGS metagenome assembly JACCDP01 (sample SAMN15323441, study PRJNA562643) | freshwater metagenome | isolation source: river surface water | place: USA:Blue River Watershed | collected 2017-08-17
CAGGGTGAAGCTTTGCCAGCCGCCTTCTGCTGCGAGTAGTGACGTCACGTGTGATTTCTCCGATGGTTGCTGGGGCGCGCAAGAGGCAACCCCATGGATGGTGTCTTGGAAAGTGTAGAGAATCCGCGGGTGCCCGAGCGAAATGCCCAGGGGCGCTCAAGCCCAACGGGGTCGCTCGAGCCCGCTGATGAGACGAGGTTCACGCCGCCGGACGCCGCCCCCGCATCTGCATGGGTTGTAGGCCGCCCCAGCGCCAGAACTAGCGTGAATCACACCATATGAATTCGACGATCAATTCGACGGGTCTGCGCCGCGGCCCCGTGTCCGCAACCGCGGTCACCACTCGTCGCCGGCGTCCGTTCTTCCTGGACCTCTATTCGACGGCAGTGGGCAAGAAGTACGTGATGGCGATCAGCGGACTCGCGATGATCGGCTTCGTCGTGTTTCACATGATCGGGAACCTGAAGATGTACTTCGGACAGGCCGACCTCGATCACTACGCGGAGTTCTTGAAGGAACTGCTGTACCCGATCGCACCGAAGGGCGTCGTGTTGTGGATCCTGCGTGGCGGATTGATTGCGATGCTCGTCTTGCACTTGCACGCCGCGTGGTCGCTGACCCGACTCAACCGACACGCCCGCGCCGTGAAGTACCAGGGCCCGCGTGACTATCAGGTAGCCAACTTCGCCAGTCGCACGATGCGTTGGACGGGAATCATCGTGCTCGCATACCTCGTGTGGCACCTCCTCGACTTGACGTTCGGAACGGTGAATGCGATCGGCACCGAAGGCGAGTTCGTGCGTGGCGAGGTGTACAACAACGTCGTGCGCAGCCTCGACCGACCACTTGTTGCTGCGTTCTACGTCGTTGCCAACATCTTGCTCGGCATCCATCTCTTCCACGGAGCGTGGAGCTTCTTCCAGTCACTCGGTTGGAACAACCCACGCTTCAATGCGTGGCGTCGTGGTTTTGCCGTCGGCATCGCCACGGTGGTGGTCGTCGGCAACGTGTCGTTCCCCGTCGCAGTCCTCGCCGGAATCGTGAAATAGGAGAGTGTGATGGTCGCTTTCGACGCCAAGATTCCCGCAGGTCCCCTCGCTGACAAGTGGGACACCTACAAGGCGAACGCCAAGTTGGTGAACCCGAACAACAAGCGCAAGTTCAAGGTCATCGTCGTGGGTACCGGCCTCGCCGGTGCATCCGCGGCGGCGACACTCGCCGAACTCGGCGACCAGGTCGATGCGTTCACCTTCCACGACTCGCCGCGCCGTGCGCACTCGATCGCCGCGCAGGGCGGCATCAACGCCGCGAAGAACTATCAGGGCGATGGAGACTCGGTGAACCGCCTGTTCATGGACACGATCAAGGGTGGAGACTTCCGCTCTCGTGAGGCCAACGTGCACCGGCTCGCACAAGTCTCCGTGAACATCATCGACCAGATGGTCGCCCAGGGTGTGCCATTCGCTCGCGAATACGGCGGTCTGCTCGACAACCGTTCCTTCGGCGGAGCCCAGGTCTCCCGCACGTTCTACGCGCGCGGTCAAACCGGCCAGCAGTTGTTGCTCGGTGCGTACCAGCAGCTCGCTCGCCAGATCGGTCTCGGTGGAGTGCGACTGTTCAACCGCACCGAACTCATCGACGTCGTCACGGTCGATGGTCGTTGTGCAGGCATTGTCGTGCGCGACTTGTTGACCGGTGAGATCCAATCGCACGCGGCACACGCCGTGGTGTTGGCCACCGGTGGCTACGGCAACGTGTTCTTCCTCTCGACGAATGCGATGAACTGCAACGTGACCGCCACGTGGCGTGCACATCGTCGTGGTGCGCTGTTCGCCAACCCGTGTTACACGCAGATCCACCCGACCTGCATCCCGCAGAGCGACGAGTTCCAGTCCAAGCTCACGCTGATGAGCGAGTCCCTGCGCAATGACGGCCGCGTGTGGGTGCCGAAGAAGGCAGGCGATTCACGTCCTGCACACGAGATTCCCGAGGACGAGCGTGATTATTACTTGGAGCGTCTCTATCCGTCGTATGGCAACCTCGCGCCGCGCGACATCTCCTCGCGTGCTGCCAAGCGCCTCGTCGACAAGGGACACGGCGTCGGACCACTGAAGAACGGCGTCAACCTCGACTTCTCCGCCGCGATCTCTCGCCTCGGGCGCGACGTCGTCGAGGAGCGCTACGGCAACCTGTTCGAGATGTACGAGCGCATCGCGGGAGAGGATCCGTACAAGACCCCGATGCGCATCTACCCGGCGACGCACTACACGATGGGCGGTGTGTGGGTCGACTACGAACTGCAGACCACCATCCCCGGCCTGTATGCAGCAGGGGAGGCAAACTTCTCCGATCACGGTGCGAACCGCCTCGGCGCATCTGCGCTCATGCAAGGACTCGCCGATGGTTACTTCGTGTTGCCGTACACGATCAGCAACGGACTTGCGCCGCTGCTGAACAAGTCGATTCCGACGACGGATCATCCCGCGTTCAAGGAAGCAGAGAACGAAGCCAAGGCGCGTTTCTCTGGTTATCTCTCGGTGAAGGGCAAGCGCTCACCGGATTGGTTCCACCGCGAACTCGGCAAGATCATTTGGGACTACTGCGGCATGGAACGAACCAAGGAAGGTTTGCAGAAGGCGCTCACCGATTTGCCCACCCTGTACCAGGAGTTCAAGACCGATCTGCGCGTGACGGGTGATGGCGAGTCGACGAACCAGACGCTCGAGAAGGCCGGTCGCGTGGATGACTTCTTCCAGCTCGGCATGGCGATGTGTCAGGACGCGCTTACCCGCGAAGAGAGCTGCGGTGCACACTTCCGTTCCGAGTACCAGACCGAAGACGGCGAAGCTAAGCGCAACGACGAGGACTACTGCCATGTCGCTGCGTGGGAGTGGACGGGTGATGCGATGAAGCCGAACCGTCACACGGAGGAACTGGTGTTCGAAAACGCACATCTCGCGACGAGGAGTTACAAGTGAGCCACTTGAAGAATCTCACCCTCAAGGTGTGGCGTCAGAAGGGTCCGCAGGACTCCGGCCATTTCGAGAGTTACGCAATCGATGAGATCAGCGACGAAGCGTCGTTCCTCGAGATGCTGGACGTGCTCAACGAGCGGCTCATCAACGACGGCAAGGAAGCCGTCGTGTTCGACCACGACTGCCGCGAGGGAATCTGTGGCACGTGTTCGTTGATGATCAACGGCGTGGCGCACGGACCGAAGAAGGCCACCACGACGTGTCAGCTGCACATGCGCTCGTTCTCGAGTGGCGACACGATCGTCATCGAACCATGGCGCGCCACAGCGTTCCCGGTGATCAAGGACTTGATGGTCGACCGCAGCGCGTTCGATCGCATCGTCGAGTCTGGTGGCTTCATCACCGCACCAACTGGTGGTGCACCGGACGCCAACCTGATCCCGATCCCCAAGCCCGTCGCCGATGCGGCGATGGACTCCGCTCAGTGCATCGGCTGTGGCGCGTGTGTCGCAGCATGCCCCAATGGTGCGGCGAACCTGTTCACCGCGGCAAAGATCTCGCACTTGAACTTCCTCCCGCAGGGCCAGCCAGAGCGCTACAAGCGCACCGAGGCAATGGTCGAGACGATGGATGAGTACTTCGGGTCGTGCACGAACCACGGCGAATGCTCGGCCGCATGCCCGAAGGAAATCTCGATCGACGTGATCGCGCTCATGAATAAGGACTATCGCGCGGCCAAGATCAAGAATCGCAAAGAACTCAGTCGCTAGATCGGCAAGACTGTCTCGGTGCTGAGCGATCTCGCCACCTGGGTCCAAGACGTCATCGAGTCGCTCGGGTATCTCGGCGTCGCCCTCCTCGTCATCGCAGAGAACCTCTTTCCACCGATTCCCTCGGAGATCGTGCTCCCGTTCGCCGGCTTCGTCGCACGGCGGGGTGATGGCTCGGTCGTCGTCATGGTGGTGGCATCCACGATCGGTTCCGTCGTCGGCGCCCTCGTGTTGTACGCAATCGCCGCAGCGATCGGTCCCGAACGAATTCATTCCTTCGTCGTGCGCTTCGGCAAGTGGTTCGGCGTGAAGGAATCCGACATGGTGCGGGCAGAGGAGTGGTTTGACCGTCGATCGAACGCCGCAGTGCTCGTCGGTCGGTGTGTTCCACTCATTCGCTCACTCGTGTCGATCCCCGCGGGATTTCGACGTATGAAGTTCGTTCCGTTCATCACCCTGACGGCAGTCGGAAGCGCGGTATGGAATATCGCACTCATTGGTGCAGGTGCAACGCTCGGCGACCAGTGGGACCGCGTTGGTGATTACGTCGGAATCTTCCAGTGGCTTGTGATCGCTGCGATCTTTGGAGTGATCCTTAAATTTGCGTGGTCCAAGGTCAACGCTCGTCGAGCACGATGACCCAAAGCTGAACCAGAAGTCACGGTTCGCGTCCAAGAAATCTCGTAGTGTGGAGTCGATGTTCCTGACGCAAGCAGTCTTTGCCGCGACCGGTGCTGACACGGTTCAAGATTGGTTGCGGACTGATCTTCCCGCAATCATCATGATCGTCTCTGGCGCATATGTGTTGTCGCGATTCATCGCGTTTCTCGCCGATCAGCAGATTTTGGCGGTCAAGTCACGGAATCCCGATACAGGCGACCTCTCGCGGGCAGCAACTGGCGCACATCGTGCCGCAGTGGTCGGCGCACTTCGCTGGGGTCTGAACTTCGCAATCATCGCAGTGGCCACCACATCGGTGTTGCTTCGTCTCAACATTCCGTCCTCGGCGCTGGTCTTCCTTGGATCGATCGCGGGTGCGGGTCTTGGTTTCGGTGCACAGCAAATGGTCGGTGACGTCATCGCGGGCATCTACATCATCTCTGAGCGCCAATTCGGTGTCGGCGACATCGTTCGCCTTGGGCCGCTCGGAATCGTCGGCTGGGTCGAGGGTCGCGTCGAGGAAGTCACACTTCGCGTCACCAAGATCCGCACGTTTGACGGAGATCTTGTGAGCATCGCCAACGGCGTCTTGCGGCATAACGTGAACATGTCGCGAGACTGGTCGCGTGTGCTCGTTACGGTCCCGCTCCCGCGCCACGCTGACATTGAGTCGGCGATCTCAACGATCAATCGTGTTGCCGGAGACATGGCGAGAGATCCCAAGTTTGCAGAAATGTTGATCGAGACCCCGCAGGTCACTGGCGTAGAAAATCTCGGCGAGTCGGATGTCGAAATTCGCGTCGCGGGCCGGTCGCTGCCTGTGCAGCAGTGGAAGGTCGAGCGCGAACTTCGTCGTCGAATTGCAGCTGAACTTCGTCACACCTACGCGTCATTGAAGGGCGATTCCTGATGTACTGGCGTCGTCCTCGTAATTCGACACTCGTTGCGATCGTCATCTTCTTGGTCTCGTTCGCTTTTTGGCTCGGTCAACCGCAGCCCGAAACGCCTTCTTCGGGGGTGCAGTTTCCTGACGTGAGTTGGGTGTTCGTGACCACAACGGTCGCACCACCAGTCGATACGTCCGTCCCAGTGGAGACGACTGTTCCGGTAGAGACGACGATTCCGACCGACACGATTCCTGTCGACACGACAATCGACCCAACGGTCACCACGCTTCCGTAACGCAGCGACTCGTCAGTTACTTGGTGTCGACGACGAGAAACGCTTCAGCGCATCGTCCGTCGGGCAACCCGCCTGACTGAGCGATCTGTTGGCCCCAGTCACGCATTCGTTGGGGTAGACCAGCGGGATCGGGGAGCTGGCTCTGGTGGCAGAGGAGCGCCTCAATCTTCTTGTCGATGAAGTCGGTCGTGTCGACGAATTCTTTCGGGTTCGGTCCGGCCATTATCCACGTTTCGGGAACGGTGTGTGGCGCAAGTCCGCGTTCGCTCAGCAACTCAGGGAACGCGAACTCGTTGCGAGCATCGGGATAGACCGCACACAACGCAGCTTCGCCGGTTGCGAGGTGGTCGGGGTGGCTCGCATAGATGCGGTCGTAGCGGCGCTCGGCCGATTGGGTGAGCACGCGGTCGGGCTTTTCGATACGAATCACTGCGCTGATTTCGCGACGGAGTGCGAGGTCAGCAACGACGGCGCCGTCGGGAAAGCCAAGGAAGTGGAGTTTGTGAACACCAAGCACCTTGGCTGCTTCGGTCTGTTCGCGACGGCGAATCTGGGCCATCTCTTCGCGAGAGATCGTGTTGTCGCTTCCCCCGGCCTGACCGTCGGTCACGAGGCAGTAGACGACTTCGTGCCCTTCGCTGATCCAACGAGCAATCGTGCCAGCCGCACCGAAGTCCACGTCGTCGGGATGCGCAGTGACCACCAAGATCTTCATGTCCCCACACTACGGAGATACTCGTCATTGGACACATCGTCGACGGGAGAAGTCGTAATGTCGAGGAGATGTTCACGGCTCTGCGAGCACTCGTTGCGTATTTTCGTGCACATCGCGCGATAACGGTCGTCGGGGGTGCGGTCTTCGTTGCGGTAGTTGGGCTCGGTGCGCTGATCGGGATGCCCCCGTTTGGATTCGTCATCATCATCGGTGGCATCACGCTTCCAACAACCTGGTACGTGGTTCGTCGTGAGCGTGGTTCTCGCCCGGTCTCGACTGCGAATTTCGTGGCCACGCTGTGTGTTGCCACACTCGCGACTTTCGTTGCGATCCAGGCGATTCCGTATGGCCGTGCACACGCCAATCCACCTGTCACGCAGGAACCAGAGTGGGCAAATGGTGAGACTCGCGACCTGATGGTGCGAGCATGCTTTGGTTGCCATTCGAATGAAGTCGAGTACCCGGCATACGCGAGCGTCGCACCGATCTCGTGGGTCGTTCAGTCACATGTCGATGAGGGTCGCGGAAAGGTCAACTATTCAGAATTCGATCGTCGCCAGCGCGAAGCCCACGAGACCCTTGAGGTGATCGCTGAAGGTTCGATGCCTCCGCACTACTACACACTCTTCGGACTGCATCCCGAGGCTCAACTGACCGAGGCCGAGATTTCGACGCTGATTGCAGGGATCAAGGCGACACCCGGACTCGCTGGTCACGACGACTGAGCCAACTCGCAAGTCCAAGTACTTAGTCCAGCTTGAAGAGCTTGTTAGTTCGAACTGAAAGTGGTTACTACCTGACCTGACGTGGGGTGAGAAAGTTTGGCGGAGTTGAGCGCTTCGCGCCCTTCGGCCTTTCCGTCGTCGATGGTCAGGAAGATACCAGCGAGGAGGAAATAGACGAGAACCACAGAGGCAACGATCGTCGTAAATGAGACGTCGTCAACCAGAACAACTCCGAGGAGGCCGCCCGCAATGAACGCCACGTTGTACACGATGTCATAGGCGGCAAAGATCTGTCCCAGAATCATCGGGTTTGCATTCGCCTGAACAGATGCATCAGATCTGACACGGAGGATTTGAAAGAGAAACGCGGCAACTGCGAGCGAACCAAGTGCGACGTAGGGGCGCGGGACGATCGCAGCAATCAGCAGGCTTGTTCCAGAGAAGAAGAACGATCCCGATGCAATAACGCGTCGTGGAAAGTGTTCGGTCGCCCATTCTGCGCAGAATGACCCAGCAAATGCGCCGGCTGCTGCGCAGCCGAGGACGACGACGCTTCCTGCCGCCGATAGCCCGATCGTTGAGTCGATCATCATGGCGATTGCGGCAAGGCACATTCCGAGAAGAAGTCGATGCGACGTGGTGGCGAGGACTGCGAATCGCGTGCGCGGGGCGAGAACATCTCTGATGAGCAATCGTGATTCATGGCGCTGGCGCGTCGTCCCTCCGCCAAGATCTGCGTCGATTGATCGGTACAGCCACGAAGCCACGCCTTGACCAATGGCGGCAACGATAAAACCAAGGCCAAGCGCGGCTGCTGAGAGGAGCCCGCCCAGGAGGGCACCGATGCCACCAGCAATCACGCTGAGTATGAGCGACGTTGAGTCAGCTGCGACAAGCTCGTGACGTCGAACCAAACGTGGAATTGATGTCGCGCGAGCCGTGTAGAGGACTCGAGTGATGATGATCAGCCCACCGAGAACCCCAAAGCCGACCACTCGTCCGGTGCCGAGGAGGCTCAGTGTCGCAAGCAGGGTGACGGCAACGCGCAGGATGTGGCCCCTGACCAGAATCTGCTGGCGAGAAAATCGGTCGGCTACATGGCCGGCGATCGGGCCGACAATGAGTAGTGGGAGTGCCGACATGAGGAGGGTACTCACGAGAGATCCCGTCGATGCGCGACCTGGTGCGGCAAATACGAGGACCTCGGCAAGTGTGAATGTCGTCAGTGCGTCACTCGACTGTGAGCTGAACTGGGCAACCATTGCCCTCCGAAAGTTTCGATACCCGAGGAGGTCGCGACGACGTACGTGAACCGGTGCATTCGCGCGGACGAGTTGCAGCACGAACATCATCCTGCTTCACGAACGGTCATCGTGAGATCGTGTTCAACAGGTATTCATCAACAAATTACCTCGTCGATTATCTCCGTAGGTCGTGTCGTAACTGTCGGACCTTACTTTTGCCACGTGACCGTGCTCGAGCACCGCGAAACACCCGTAGCGTTGGAACGGTCAACTCCCCAAGACGTGCGCAGAGTCGTTATTGCAGCTGAAAGTTTTCTGCCGCACATGAACGGCGTGACAAATTCCGTCCTTCGCGCAGTGGAGCACTTGACGGCCCGCGGATATGAGGTTTCCGTGCTCGCGCCAGGACCGGGGAAGACACTGCTTGAGTCTGTGGAGGTGCACCGCACGAGGGCAATTGGGATGCCTGGGTACAAAGACGTACGGCTAACCATTCCATCGGCATCTATCGCTGACTTCTTGGTGGACCAGCGACCCGACGTCGTCCACGTGGCCGCCCCGTTCGTTCTCGGGTCTATGGTTTTGCGCCAGTGCCGTCGTCTCGGAATCCCGACCGTCGCGATTTACCAGACCGACGTCGCAGGATTCGCGCGTGACTATCGCCTCGGAAAGTTAGCGGCCGCCGCATGGAGGATCGTGGCGCACATTCATAGTCTGGCGGACCGCACGCTCGCGCCGTCAACTGCGGCGATTGCAGACCTCGAACGTCACGGTGTCCAAAACGTGCAACTTTGGGCACGCGGTGTCAATTCCGAGAAGTTCAATCCGGCCCATCGCAATGAAGTGTTGCGTCGGATGTTTGATGGGCATCAACGAATGATCGTCGGGTATGTCGGGCGCTTAGCACGAGAAAAGCGAATCGATCTCCTTGCGCCACTTGCAAACGACCCACGGTTCAGCGTGGTGATCGTCGGTGATGGACCCTGCAGGAGCGCGCTCAAGAAGCTGATGCCGAAGGCGTACTTCATGGGCTTCGCCGAGGGTCAGGCGCTCTCTGAGCTCTACGCATCGTTCGACGTCTTTGTCCATGCGGGCCTGAGCGAAACGTTCTGTCAGTCGATCCAAGAGGCGCTTGCTTCCGGGGTGCCGGTAGTTGCTCCAGCGAGTGGTGGTCCGCTCGACCTCGTTGAAGCAGGTGTCAACGGTTTGTTTTGGAATCCAGAGCGATCAGAGTCCCTCGTTGAGATGGTGGAACTACTCAAGGTGAATCCCGAACTGCGCGGGATGCTCGCGGCTAACGCGAGGCAAAGTGTTGTTGCTCGCACATGGTCGTCAATCATGGGACAGCTCGAAGATCATTATCACCAGGTGGTCGAGAAGGTTTCCGGCGATCGCTTTCGCGGGGCCGCATGACTGCACTTGTTGTCTCTGTCCATGACGTTGCCCCAGCGACGTTTGAACGAAGCGATCGACTCGTCAAGATCCTTGAGAGTCGAGGCGTTCGCGCATCGCTCCTCGTAATTCCTGGAGTCTGGAAGGGTCATGGTCCACTGAGCGACGACCGATTCGCCGCATGGCTACGCGAGGTCGAGGGGCGAGGTCACGAAATCATCCAGCACGGACTACATCACGTCGCGGTGCACTCACGTGGTGGTCTGCGCACGCGCCTCGGTCACTTGATTGGTCGAGGGTGTGAGGAGTTCTGGGAGCTTTCCTCATCTGAGGCCTACGAGCTCGCGCGTGAGGGACACCTTCGACTGTCAGCTGTCGGAATTCGTCCAAAGGGATTCATAGCGCCGGCATGGCTCGCGTCGAGAGGCACAATGCGCGCGCTGCGTGAGCTCGAATATGAGTTCTCAACTACGCATTCACGGATTGTGGATCTCGGTTCAGCGACATCAGTTCGCTCCTTTGCGTTGTCGCAGAGACCTGGTAGTTCGATGACTCTCTTCGCAGCCGTCATTGTTCGCCTACTCGGATTTTCCATCATGCGTTCTGGTGGCGTTGTTCGAGTCGCAATGCATCCGGACGATCTGGACTCGAACATTGCTCTCTGGTCTTCACTGAAGACAATCGATGATGCAATTCGGTCCGGTCGTCCATCAGTGACGTATGGCGAGGTCGTCGTTCGATCTCGAAGGACGAGCGGTGAGCCTTCTGCGAACGACTTCGCAATGAGGTTTGCGTGAACATCGTCCAAGTTGCGAACTTCGTGACTCCGACGTCAGGCGGTCTCCGTACTGCTCTGAGCGAGATTTCATCCCACTACCGCAGTTCGGGACATCGTTGTGTCACGATCGTTCCGCGATTCACCGATCCGTCGTTCGATCCCAGGAAAGTCGTCGCACTCGAGATCCCGGGTCGTCTCCTTCCGATGAGTGGGGGATATCGCGTCATTATGGAGCGCCGAAGCGTCATTAAATCGATCGAGGCGTGTTCACCCGACATCGTCGAGTTGCATGACAAGACGACGCTGAGTTGGGTCGCAGGGTGGTGTGAGAGCCAAGGAATTCCTTGCATCACGTTTTCCCACGAACGCACCACCGACGTCGTGGCCGACCGACTGCCGCGATTCATTCCACTTTCCCGCTTGGTGAAGGGTTGGTCGACTCAGGTGGCGAGTCGCTCGACGGGAATCGTGTGTGCGAGCAAGTTTGCCGCATCTGAATTCTCGGAGTTCGGTGATCGAGTCCACATCATTCCACTTGGTGCCGACCTCGAGACGTTCATGCCGATTCAGCACTCTGGGGAGTCAGTCAGTAGGCGAGTCGCATACGTTGGCCGACTCTCGCCAGAGAAGTGTCCCCGATTGCTGATTCAAGCTGCACGAATCCTTCAAGACCGCGGGACGCCGATCAATGTCACGATCGTGGGCGATGGGCCACAGTCAAGCGAACTCAAGACCATGGCGACGGGACTCGACATCGAGTTCGTGGGCAGGGTAAACGATCGTTCACTTGTCGCCACGATCATGGCGGAGTCGGCAGTGGTCGTCGCACCGAGCCCGTTTGAAACGTTTGGACTGAGCGTCGTTGAGGCCCTAGCGAGCGGAACTCCCGTCGTCGTGCCCCACATCGGAGCTGGTCAGGAACTCGTGGCGCAGGGTTGTGGGGCCGTAGCGCCATTTTCTGCTGCTGGTTTCGCTTTAGCGATTGACGAGGTTCTCGGGTGGAACCGAGACGAGGTGCGAGTGCGGTGTCGCTCGCATGCGCAAAATTTCTCGTGGGCGAAAACCGGCGAGAGCCTCCTCGAGCTCTATGCAGACATTCTCGGGACACAAGTGAGGTCGGTCGCATGAGCGAGGTTCGACTAGTTCCGCTCAAGGGTCATCAACTGGACGTCTCGCAGTTGTTCTGGGAGAACATGTTGATTGGGCAACCGTTGCCGTTCGAGCTGGCTTGCAAGGTCACGTACGAAAAGTTCTGTCTTGATTGGTATTTGAACAATCCTCACCACAGCGTGGTTGCAATGCATGGAAACAACGTTGTTGGATATGCACTGGTCTGCGCGGACCAGGAGTCATACGAGAAAGTGGAGCGACGAAACATCATTCGCCTCACATTGGCACTGATTATCGCATTTGTCTTTTTTCGAATCAATCGACTGTCGCTCGAGTTCTACGTTCGCCGGCTTCGTGATTCGCTTACGCTCCTCAAATCACGTCACCAGATTCCCGACGACGTCGACATTCACGCCCATGTGAACATCGATCACGCACACCACAACGGAACGATTGCTCGAATGCTGCGTGACCACGTTGATGCTCGGTGCATCGAACTTGGACGTAGGGGTTGGTTCGGTGAAATGAATGCGGTTGGGGGCTCCCGCGTAGTCGGCCTGCAGCGAGTCGTTGGAACAGTTGTTTCCGTTGACAAGAATCACACGTTCACCTGGCTCATGGGCGAGCCGGTATCTCGGCTGACGACTGTGCGAACACCGAGTATCCGTGAGGCGGCCTGAAGCATGCGAGTGTCGGTGTTCGGAGCCGGATACGTCGGACTCGTCACTGCGACGTGCCTCGCATCTGTTGGACATTCAGTAATTTGCGTTGACGTCGACCGACGGCGTGTACTCGACCTTTCGAGAGGGAATCCCGGTTTCCACGAACCAGGTCTCGGTGAACTGATGGTCGAGTGCATGGAACGCGGATCACTTCGATTCACCACGTCTCACGAACATGCTGTACGAAATTCCCTCGTGCACATTATCGCCGTCGGAACTCCGCCGAGGCTGGATGGTTCTGCAGACGTCAGTCAAGTTCTCGCCGCCGCACACACCATCGGAGCCCACCTCGAGAAGTTCGGTGTCGTTGTCGTCAAGAGCACCGTTCCCGTCGGCACGAACGAGTCAGTTTCATCAGTAATCATTGATGCGCTCGATGGTCGCGACGAGCAGGTTCAGTTCGCAGTTGCGTCCAATCCTGAGTTCCTTCGTGAGGGCAAGGCCGTGGAGGATTTTCTCCGACCAGATCGCGTCGTGGTCGGGACGGAGCACAAACGCGCCTTTGACGTCCTTGAAGAGATGTATGGGCCGATTCTCGGCGGTGCGCAGCGTCTGATGCGAATGTCAACACGATCCGCCGAACTTGCAAAGTATGCGTGCAACTCGATGCTCGCGACGCGGGTCAGTTTCATGAATGAATTTGCTCGCCTCGCCGATTCAGTCGGCGCAGACATCCTCGACATTCAACGAGTGATGGGCTCCGACTCTCGCATCGGTCCACAGTTCCTCAACGCTGGTGTCGGATTCGGAGGCAGTTGTTTCCCGAAGGATCTCAAGGCCGCCATTCACCTCGCGGAGACTCATCAACAACCTTCGGAAATACTGGATGCGGTGCTGAAGACCAACGACGACCAACACGTCTCGATCGTCGAGACCGCGGCAGGCCTTCTTGGTGATCTCCGTGGTCGAACGGTGGCCGTACTCGGATTGGCATTCAAACCAGACACGGATGACGTCCGCGAGGCGCCGTCCCTGGCCATTATTCGCCGCTTAGTCGCGGATGGGGCGCGAGTGAAGGCCCATGACCCAGTCGTTCGTTGGTTGTCGGTCCTCTCGAGTCTTCCGACGGCGTCGTTTGAAATTGTCGACGATCCTTACGCGGCGGCCACTGATGCAGATGTGCTGATGCTCGTGACCGAGTGGAGTGAGTATCGCGACCTTGATTTGGTTCGCCTTACGAACGTGATGGCAAGCCCACTTGTCCTCGATGGTCGGAACATATGGTCGCGGGTCAATCACGATGGTCGCGGCTATCACTACCGCGGTGTCGGGCGCGGTATGGCCGTGCGCAAAGTTGGTGTCCGGACTGCACTCGCCGGGTGACGAGTTACTCGGGGCATCGTTTCACGTATCCTGAAGGTCCCCGACAACTTTGGAGTACCCGTGAGCACGATCGACTTGACCCTCGAGACCTTTGAAGAAACCGTTCTCGGCGAAGGGATCACGCTCGTCGACTTCTGGGCCGCGTGGTGTGGTCCGTGTCGCATGTTCGGACCGATTTTCGATGCAGCGTCGGAGAAGAACCCCGACATCCGCTTCGCCAAGGTGGATACCGAAGCACAGCAGCAGCTTGCCGGCTCGCTGCAGATCCAGTCGATCCCGACGATCATGGCGTTTCGTGATGGAGTACTCCTGTTCTCACAGCCCGGTGCACTTCCGGCGCAGGCACTGGATCAGTTGATCGAGGGGTTGCGCAACGTCGACATGGATGACGTACGCAAGCAAATCGCTGAAGACGAAGCAAACAACTCGTCAAAGTAAACTGTGATCCCGCATCGCGGGAGAGCGCACATGAGCAACCACGACCGAGACCTCGCATCCCTTGGCGAGCGTCACCTCTGGGGTCATTTCACCAACTTGTCGCTGATGCAGCGCATCGGGTTGCCAGTCATCGAACGCGGCGAGGGCGCCTATGTCTATGACCAAGCGGGCAAGAAGTATCTCGATGGCTTGTCCGGCTTGTTCACGGTCAACGTCGGCCACGGCCGCGCTGAGTTGGGCGAAGCAGCGGCGAGCCAGGCAGAACGACTTGGCTACTTCCCACTCTGGAGTTTCGGCCATGAG
>JACCDP010913468.1_pt1 | contig 14333 bp, 5 predicted proteins | sample 7445841 | NCBI WGS metagenome assembly JACCDP01 (sample SAMN15323441, study PRJNA562643) | freshwater metagenome | isolation source: river surface water | place: USA:Blue River Watershed | collected 2017-08-17
AAAATTGGTCCATTGTGTTGTTTAATCTATTATTATCCATAATATTAAGTTATAAGTATAAATATCATTAATTTAGTTATTATCTTTCTCCAACCCAAAAATAAACCACATCACCATTATATAACCCTAATGTGTCCATTAACTTAGATGACATTGCAATACCATATCCCTCTAAATTTGGTCCTTCGTTAATAGGTCCATTAACTCTTATATTACCAATAGTACTGTCCAATTGATAATCGGGAATTAAAGTATATGGTGGTTTTTTGGTCTGTGGATTAAAGAATTCCGTTCGAGCATCGATTATCTTGTCCGCCGGTATATTTGGTGATACTTGAAATTTGGTAGAATAGAATTTCATGTCACTATTCTTAATCGCAGACCATTTAACCGATTTAGGATTAAGTGTATATTTTTTAGAATTTATTTTATTAAATAAACTCATTGTGGTATCGTCAGATATTTCATATATCTTTTCCATTCCCATTTTAACAGCCACCGCTCTGAACCACTCCTTACCATCGTATGTTACTTTTTGTATATAAAGTTCATTGTTATATCCGTTATAAGGTACACCATATTTGGTTACACCCGCACTTGATACAACTTTCTCACCTTGTATAACTTTTGGACCTGGATCGTATCTAAAGTTACCTTCAGGTGTTGAAATGGTTTGAGTCGTTTTGGTTTGTTTATCAATTGACTTGGTTTTTGCAACCGCAGTATTCATAATCTTATCAAATAACGCTCTATAGTTCGACATGAACGAATCTTTAGGATTAGGTAAAGATGCGTATGGTATTCTTGTTCCTTTAAATGATGTGGTAATATTGTTACCTTTAATATTGTGAGATACTTCGGTAATCCAATATGAACCTTTAAAAATTGGTATATTTTTAAGATAGAAGAACATAGTTGGTTGTATCATTACGTTACCCATCATTGTTACTTCACAACTATAAGATGCTTGTCTATAATAATCAAATAATGAAATGTCAACGTTATGTACGCCAGAACCTGATTCGGACCTTGCTAAGTTTTCTAAAACAACAAATGATTCCGAGGTGTTTCTTAATGTACTTTGGTCTAATTGTACTCCTTTAAATATTGATTGATTTTGGTCACCAAAACTAACCTCAAACGCAACCACTTTATTAGATTTAGATAAATCTTCATCGGTGAATACTTTAGGTAATGTAATGATTAATGGATTATTGTTAACGTTAGAAATGTTAAAACTATCGTCCGCAAACTTATACTTCTTATTTTCAACCGCCGGATGTTTTGATACGGGTCCCGTAACATATTGTATAATAACCTTAGGTGACGATTCTTGGTAATCAACATCTAAGAAGGTTCCGAATATATTATCGGCCACTTTTTTAGACGGTGTTATTTTTGTTTTACTTGAGAAATTAGTACCGTAAAAATTAACATATGCCGGCAGTGCTCTCATATCAAATCCAGTTCCATTTAGTAAATCGGAAATGACACCATATAGGTTTGATTTGTTATTTTTAGGGTCCGCAATATCAATAAATTTTGTAAGATTTAAATAATATTGGTCTCCAATATCTTTATTGGCTTTATCTAAAAATAAAAACTCTTCTAATAACAATCTCTGTCCAATAGAATTACCAGCAATCCATTTGTCGTTAAATGATTTAAATGTATTATATAATTCAATCTTTAAATCTCTATTATTATAACCGTAATCTATTTTGGTTTTTTTATTCTTAGACTGTGTTTTAAGTGTTCTAAAGTTAGAAGTTAAAATATTTAAAAATAAAGAAAATCTATATCCCGAACCTGCGGCATTATTTTCACTTGGTCCTTTTTCGTATATGTTTGTTTTAAGATATGTTTGAAATGCCGTTAACGTATTTATTCCACCACTTTTTCTATAACCCGCATAAATCAATATTAAAGGTCTAAATTGAATGATGTTGTCTACACTAACCTCAATATTAAGTGTTGAGAAAAACTGTTGATAATATCCATCAATATCTTCACCCACATATAATTCTACATAGTCTTTTGTGTCACCTGTTGTTAATTGCGTATCACCATATCCTTTATATGAAAATGTATTTTCTTGGGACATTTTACTAAATCCGTCAAATACGTGTGGGTCAATTTCTTTTGGGTTACCAATTGTAATTTTTATTAAACTATCGTTTGATAAAATGTTTGCCGTTGATAACAATAATTTTTCAGATTGTCTTTCTTTTATTAAATCGATTACTTCATCGACAGTTTTTGAACTATCTCCACTTTCTTTTCTAACTGTGAATATTTCTTTTAATATATCTTGGAATTGGTAATATTTTACCTTGTTAAATCTTCTATTAGTAATTTCAACATTTACCTTTTCGGTGGCAAAATCTAAAAACATGGTTTCAAACTCATCCAATATTTTCGGACTAAACGTTGCGATTAAATCCACAATTTTTTTATTTGCATCGGTTAAAGAATAAATGTCACTGATTGTTCTATTATATTCTGAATATGATGCAATTGTTTTACCACTAAAATCATCGTCTAAGTGACTATCAATCCAAAGAGGTCTAAAATATTTTTGCTCTTCTTGTTCATATGTCGCTGACGTTTGATACGCAATATTTGGTAATACTCCCAATAACCTCGCAGTTGCCGGATTACTTGTTAAAACCTTTTTACCAATAAACTCATTGTCACCATCGCAAGGTAATGTTGTGTATGTTTCTACCTTATCAGGGTATTTTGAGTTATCAACATATTGTGTCCAATAATTTATATTATTTGATTGTGCTCTTTTTCTACCAACAATACCTCCTGTGTTTGTATAATAAGAGAACGATGTATTACCTGAGGATAAATTAAAATGATTGTAGTCATTTATAATTTGATGAAATATACCATCATAAAAAGGATGAACTCCAACATCTGTTTTTGCGGTACTTCCCGATACTATCGTTCCACCACTAAAAGTGAATCCGGTAAAGTTACTATCGGTGTTACCAAAATTGAAAAAATCTGACGTATCAATATTATCCGTAAGTCTATCATCATAGGTTGCTCCACTATATGTACATCCTTCTAAAATATCTTCACGATCTAACAAATATTTTTTATATCTGTGATATTGTGATCCCCATTTTAAAATTAAATGATAAGGTACGAATTGAGTTGATCCAACTTCTCTGAATAAAGAAGATACTAAAACCGGTTTCTCATAATCACCATTTTTAAAGTTAACATAATCTTGTAACTCCACAAATGGTAAAGAGTTTAATAAAAGATAAGCCGAACCGGCATATCTTCCATATGCGGAACCTGACTTTCCAAAATCACTATATAACTGATTATGAAAATATGGTGTGTTTAAAATGCTTTCCGTTGTACTACCAGTTATGGTTAGTTTCTGTGAAAATATATTAAGTTTACCTTCTTCCGTTCTTACCCAAGTACTTGGACTTATCGGACCCGTTACTAAACCATCTTTAGTGTTAACTTGTAATACTCCACCAAATTTAAAATTATCATCGGTAAATTTATCTTTGTTTAAATACGAAAGATATGTTGCTGAATTAAATGGGTAGATATCTTTTCGATATGACTCAGGTGTGTAATTTAATAATTCGTTATTAAGTTTAGGATAAACACCATTGTCAACTTTTATATCAGAAATACTTGTGTATTGTTCAATCTTAAATGAATCATTTAATACGTCTGAAATATATTGTGTTGTTGATAGTTGGTCTTTATAATAAGAATACCTTTCAAATGGTGATAACGATTGTAATAACGTTCTTAAATCAACTTCATTTTTTACATTGTTAAATAAAATACCAAGTAAATCATCATCCTCTTTGATACTTTCTTTTATGTTATCGAATTCTAAATTTGCCAATTCTTTTATTGTCTCATTTTTATATGATTCCAATAATGTAAAATTGTAAGCTCGTTCCCAAATTTCATATAAAAAACCGGCATGTGATTTTTCGATGTATGGAACATTACCCGATACAATTTCAAGAGGACTAATTGTTTTAATTTTAGAAGTATCTAAATCACCCTCAAATACATATGAAACTTTATTAACTCCACCTTCTGATTGTGTTGTTGTATCTTCTCTATTAGAGGTTACTCTAATAAATTTCTCAATAAATTCAACTTCGGGCCATAAAATGGGGTCACTTGATTTAAGTTTTAATTCTAAATCTTGCTCACCAGGATATGCAATAATTTTTTGTCTGTCCTCCGACGCACTTTTTTTAATTTCAGGCCAAGGATATATATCGTCTCCGATTGAATCACTTGAGAAGTTTTTTATAATTTTCTTTCTTTCGTCAGAAACGTCAATTGCTCTTTTATGGACATCTTTTAGTAATCTAATGTACACATCTGCGTTCGCCAAGATTACCGCAAAAAGATTTCTAATTGTCGGTTCAAAACCAACACCCCCCTTTGTACTATCCTTAACGATTTCATTCATTTGTTTCTCAACCTCATTCTGTAATCTTTCTTTTTGTTCATTAAATTTCTTAATGATACTATAGATTTGATTAACGAGTTTATCAAATGCAACAACCACAAATTTAGATGAACCATATTCAGTATAGTAATCCTTTATAACCCCTAAATTTTGTGAAACTATTTTTTCCCTATTAAATGACGATTTTGTTTTGTTTGTTTTATCATTTAAAACCGCATTGTTAAATAACTCACTTTCCTTTAGTTTCTTTTTACCATTTTCAAGTAACTTTTCTAAAGTACTAACGGACTTATCTCCAATAACAAATTCGGTTGACGATTTATCTTTATTGCTTTGGTAATAATAATCAACGTCACCTATTTTAACGACCTCATCGATTAATCTTATTTTACCCCATGCCTTTACTTCTTTTTCGAATGTTGTGATTGTCTCTTCAAAGTCCTTTATTGCAGTAAACACTTTCATATTTACTACTTGGTCGTATATTTGTTGTTCTAATATTTTATCTAAACTCTGAGCAACCGCACAAACTTCTCTAAGTGTTTTAATTGGGAAGTTTTTTGGTATTAACTTTTTTCTTTTGTATTCCGCATAAACACTTTTTAACATCTGATATCCTCTTGAGGACTTTGATATGGTTTGTGTATATTCTCCCTTTTTTTCGTTAAACTTTGCCGGTGTTGCATTTTCTATTGCAAACATATAAGGTGCGTTCATGATACCCTTTAATGGTATATCATTAAGATATGCATACGTTGACCCAACAAATGTTGTCGCCACTTCAAAATTACCATTTGACTCATTAAATTTTGTACTAAACTTAACCAAGTGTAGTCTGTATCTTATCGCCTTACCATAATAACCTTTTATAGTTAAATAAAATATTGGCCAAGGTACGTGAAAAAACGCCTTATAAGGTGAATCCTCAGGTGCACTGAATAAAGTTTTACCTCTTACGTCAATGAATGTAATATTAACTTGTGGAACAAAATTAGTTCCTCTAACTTGTATATTAATGCTGTCAATTCCAAATGATTCACCAGTTGAATCGTTTTGAAAATTATATTCCTCCCCTTTGCTATTTTTACCCGTTTTTACTTTTGAAAATTCTTCTGTCCAATCACTGGTGTAATCATTACCGTTACCCAAAAAGTTAAATGTACCTTTTGCAATGGAGGTCATTGTATTTTGGGCTCCCGTTGAATAAAATGTTGTTCTTGGTATAATGTCCGCCTCTAAATTGGCGTACATCACTAACTTCTCGTGTTCAATGTTTCTAGGTGATATTGTACCATCACTTGAAATAGTACTATTAGGGTCGATGTACATTAAATTGTTTTGATCGACCTTAACTAATATATTTTCACTATTTGATTTACTTTTCGCCATAATATAGATTATACAATTCTACACCTCTTTTGTAATCTTGTAAAGTACTAATTAATGGAAAAGGTATTCTGATTAAGAAATTATTTGGTATTTCGAATTCAACGCTACCAGCAAGTGGATTCGCCTGTAAGATTAACCAACCAAACAGGGGGGTACCGTAATAGTCTTGGGATATTTTATCCATTCTATCTTTACCCTTTTTAAACTGTAGATATTTGTCCGTTCCTTTAATTGGTAATTCAATACCCGGAACCATCCTAAAACTACCGTCGTCTATAAAAAACTCATATCTGTCAAAATAGTCTCTACTCATCTTTTATAATAGTTTAATTTATCTGTTGGTGGTACTTTACTTGAAAATAACTTTTTTATGTCGTCTGTTACAGTTTCATTAGTTTCAGGAAGTATCATCTTATAACTAATTTTTTTATCGTTTGGTCTTGGTAAAAATTTAGTAAATTTAAACGAATCGATTTCCTTCTTTATTAAATCTTCTGTCACCACAACCTTGTAATCTAAGAAAATATTAATTGCGTCCTCAAGTTGATTTAAGAATCTTGAATCAAATAATTCTGGGTCGTCTTCAAATAATGCCATTATATTTTTTAACTCTCCCGCAAATAATTCTGACAATAACTCACTAAACTGTTCATCTTGTAAATCGATGTTATTGAAATCAATAGTTGTTACATCCATTCTTTCATAGAATTTAGAACTGTTGTCTTTAATGTAGTTAACACAGCTTTTATAGTTATTATAGAAATTTGTTGGTGTGAAACCAGAAAGTCCCGATTTAATACCTAATACATCTTCTAATTTAATGTCAAACCCATTTTTGGTTATAAAATTTAACTTATCTAATTCACTAATAAGTTCTTGCATTTTATCTTCTAATTCTACGAATAATTTACTATCCATGAATTCGTCTATCTTTTCAACTAATTTTGTTTTTGTAAATTCGGTTAATCTTTCTTCGGTACCAATAAATCTTATATCATCGTTACCTAAAAAATTAAAATCATCACTAACAAAAATACCGTACATTTGAGTGGAATCGACTTTTTCCAATAACTTTTCTTTAAGTATTCTTGTGTAATATGATAAATCTTTACTTTTTTCATATAACCCAAATAATGAAAGTGTTTCATCTGATGCATCTGTGTTAGCGGTATATCCTGTTATTTTTCTATAATTTGGATGTAATACCAATCCGGCTAATATAGGACCAAATTGTCCTTCTGTTTGTACACGTGTTACACCAAAAGATTCAACATATGATTGTGTCTTTTTAAATAAATTATCAATAATAGTAGTATAGTCTAAAGTTTCATTAGATAAATCACCTAAATATTTTTCTTTACTAAGTTTGTTTCTATTTTGGTCATTCACCTCTTCAGGTGGTACATATCTATTCAATAATTCTTCTAAGAATGTTTTAGTGAAACCGGACGTATCCATTCCACCCATTTTAGAATTTGTTGTTATAGACCTTTCATCATACATTTCTGTATTTGCGTAAAAGTTAGATGATAATGCATTTTGTAATCTTGCAACAGGTTTTTCTAAACCTTGTCCACCAATAAAATTAACTTGTAATGATACGTTTGCAATCATTGGTTGTACACCAATACCTTCAGGGTTTAAATCCCATACGTTATCATCAAACGTTATATTAACGTCACGTATAATAACTTTAGAATGGTAAAAATCACCTATTCTTAATACACATACAGGTGGTGGTCCAAACGAAGTGTTTCTTGCATTTAAATCCGTATCATCCGCAACACCTTTTAATGGTATTGTGTCACCAGGTCTAATACATTGTTGTAAGAATGTAAGACGAGCATTTAATCCTTCAGGTGTCATCGAGTGAAACGCTGGGTGAAAATATCTTAATTTTTCTCTTAACGAACTAAACGCAAGTGGAGAATCTTCTTCTAATTTTTTAAAGTAGTGACATTCTGATAAAGTTTTCATGATAATTCTTTTCATAACATCAATTGGAGGTTTCTTTGCACTCCTACCTACTTTAATTGTTCCGTCCTGCACTAATTTTGTTTTTGGTGGTTCTCCTGGTATATCTATTGATTTTGTAGGGTTTGTCTTAGGTTCTTCAGGTTTAGGTAATTGGTCGTATTCCATCTTAACATAAGTCTGTCTACATCCAAATGCTATTGGTGAATTAATACGTAAATCAACATAATTAAAATTTGCAGTGTGACAATCTTTACCTGATTCGTTTGCCACAAATTCACCAGCACTTGTGGTATTAATTGTTAGTTTACCATCTCTTTCATAACCTAATTCTCTATATGTAAATTCAATAACTTTAAACGCCTTTTCCGCACCTTTTGCGGATTGTATTTTATTTGAATCAAGTTTCCATTTCTTATCTAACGATGCTTTACCAATTGTTACATCATTTGATATTTTAGAAATTATTTCTTGTAGTATTGCATGTGTTCTTCTTAATGATAACTTAAAGTTATAGTTATTATCGGCAACCGCTGATGTTGATGAAAGAATTGTAATTTTTACATCCTCAACAGTTTTACCTGATATATCAAGTTTAAGTGTATCAAGTTTAGTGTTAAAATCTGTGTAACCAGTTGTTAACTTATTATAAGATTCTTCAAGATATGATTGTTGTTTTGTTATTGCACCCGGTAAATCTTCCGCAGTTAAATTTTTATTACTTAATAATAATTCCAAATCTTTTTTTCCCTTTGCGGTTGGGTTACCTGAATTGAATACAACAGTAATGTCATTACCTAAATTTGTTTTAGATGTTTCTTTGGCACTTATTAATGAATCATAAAATGTTTTATATGATTGTCCTGAAACATAGTCATTACCCTTAGGGAAATCATTTGGGAATTTTAAATTAATGTCTAATTTAATTGGTTTTGACTGTGCAGGTTTTGCCGGGTCTTCTCCGCCAGGTGCTGTCTTTTCAGTTTCAGGAACCTCTAATTTAAATTTAGGTATTTCTGTAATAGGTCCACCTTCATCCAAATATTGTTTTATTAAATCAACATCGCTTCCATCAAGTGTTGTATATGTTCTTATTAAACTGTAAAAGTCAATATCCTTACAACCCGCAAAAAATGAATTAATATAATCATCCGCAGCATCGTCAGACATTCCTTTAAAATGTTCTCTTGTTAAAAGATTTAAAATACTTGGGTGATCAACGATTACTTTAAAAGAAACCTGTCCACTTCTTTCCGTATTTTGATATGTGTAGATTGGTTCTGGTCTACCTAAAAATGTATTAGATTCCCATCTCGCATTATTTTGTTCTGAAACTTTTAAATCATATGGTGGGAACCACATAACTCTACCACCATTTGGTCCTCTTTCACAATATGGTAAATCTAAAACTGTAAATCCTTGTAACGTTGATGATTTCCACGCCAAGTTTTCAATTGAAAACATATATTTTTTAGCATAAAAACCTTTTCCGTCTTTATCTCGTCCAAATGGATAACCGTCAACAATATTAGTTGAACCCGCGAAATCTTTATTACCGTTTGACATTGGACCTATATTAAGGTTCCATGTGTCAGACATAACACTTGAATCGAACTTTCTTATATTAGTTCTTCTATACGGTCTTGTTGACCTCTTATAGAACTTTCTATCAAGTGGTTCACCATGTAACGGCATTGTGTCACTGTAGTTCATATAAGACCTATCCTTGGTCCATACTCTACAATATTCGACACCAGCATCTTCTCCCTTACCATCAAGGTACTTAACCGCAGAACCTCTTGAAATTTGTATATTACCGTCTTTAAACGCTCTACTTGTTTGATCTATAACATTACCAATGTGGTCAAATCTTGAACCATCTTTTGGCATTGAATTTAAAATCTCTTGGGTTAGTCCTAAAATAGAATCTTCTCTAAAACCATATTTTGTCGATAAACTTTCTTCTAATTTTGATTTTTCGGAATCCCATTCATTATTGTCCTTACCTAATTTATTTTGAGAATTAGAACTATACCATGTTAAGTTACCACCAATATTACCACCTTGTGAAATAGGTCTTGTTTTGGTTGGGTTATTAAATAGGTTAGCAGCAACGTCGTCAAACATTACACTTAAGTAATATGGACTCTTAACAGGTCTATCGTTAAAGTCACTCATCGCTCTTTTAACGTCATTACCTCTATCGTCACCAATGTATGCCCTACCTGCTGGTGCTTCTGTTCCTAATATATTTTTTACACCCTGAGCAACTTTATCTATGAAACTAAAAATTTTACTACTGTTTTGTGATCTCGCAGTTGTAGTATAGTTTGGTGCGTATGTGTTAAATGTTAAACCATCAAATAATCTTTGTTTTTGACCTTCACCCATATATTCGATGAATAAATCGGAAGGTTTTCTTGATGGTTTGGGTCTTCTTTGAATACCAACTAAAGAACCAATTGCACCTGTAATATCTTGTATTAATCCGCCGACAGCAGTTTTTGCTTCGGGTCTAAAATTAGGTGTTGGGTTTAATGGGTTTGTTAAATAATCACCAGGAATTTCACTAAATGGTAATTGTGTACCAGTTAAAGTTTGTAAAAAATCTATAGCTTTACCCGGTAACGTTTTCGCTACAGTAATTCTATTGTTAGATTCAATAAGCGGTTCTTTACCTGTTAATATATTTGATAAAGTGGCGGTGTTCCCATCTAACGCATCAAGTAATCTAATTCTACCTGTAGTTGCTGTTTCTAAATTTCTTTGTACTCTTGATAAAACAGGTCCCTGTCTGTCGTTTTTTATAGTGTTTGCTGCAAATTTAAATAACTCAGATTCAGTATCATATGATGATGAACCCATTATTCCAATTAAATTATAATTCGGGGAATTGGTTGGGAAATAAGGATAAAGTCCTAAGTTTCTTGATATTGGTAAAATGTCCAAATTTTCCCTGATAATATAATCAAGTGGACCAAATGTGTTGTTGTTTTGTACCCTAACTAAAGTTTCTCTTCTATTATCATCAACGTCACCCGGATCAATGTTGGGTTGTATGGTTACATTTTGATACGTGTCAGGTATATTAGGTTGATTTAAGGTCTTACCTAAGATAAAATCTCTGAACTTTTTTGTGGAATCAAAATCTAAGTAACTTGGCATTATTTTCTTTTATCTATAAATAGGTATAAACGAGAAATATTAAAGAGTTAAGTAGTCTTTTGCGTCGGATTTTCCTAACACATCTTTCCAAACGTCTTGACTTCTCATTACTTCTCTTGTTAGTTGGTCACCAATGTTAGGTACTGTAACATTTAAGTTAACATTTTTTGTAGTTTGTGTGGGTTGTTGATTTGTTGTTTGTGTCTGTGTTGATTGTCCACCAAAATACTTATTAAATTCTTCAGTAATTTTATTCTTAAGCTTTTCACCTTTATCTCCTAAATATTCCGCAGCAGCACTAACCAATGGGTTATCGTTTAAGAATTTATTAACTAAATTTTGAGCACCTTCAATACCTGATTTAATTAAATCTGGATTATTTTTAAATGTTTCATCAGCAAATTTGGAGACATTATCTAGTGCCATTTGTGTTACATTATCAAGACCCCCACTACCATTTATACCGTCTCTACCCATTCTTGTTAGATTCCTTAATTGCATTTGTACTAATGCAGCAACATCTCTTTTGATATTTTCAACATTATCTAATTGGTCTCTAGCGATGTCCTCTACACTCATTTCTTTAAACTGTTCTCTGTTTAATAATAAAGATTTTAAGGTGGCGTCTGATAAATCTTCTATCGCTTTACCTTGTGTATCGATACCTAATTTTTTCTGTAAACTTTCAGGAACGTCAATAATCATTTTTCCTCCTTCCATTCTTGATAGGTTGGTTAGGAATTCTTGGTCTTCGGGTTTTAAATTTAAACCTTTACCCATTAATGCGGTACTTGCGGCCAATCTTTCTTGAGACGCTATTGCGGTTCTTGTAAGTTCCTTATAATCAATACCAAGAGTTTTAGCCATCTCTCTCGCTCTTCTCAAGTTAACTCCCGATATTTCAAATCTACCTTGTTCACTATTATATGTTGCTAAACTACCGGCAGCTTCAATCAATGCATCTTGTAAACCCTCAACATTGTTTGTTGCCATATACATCAACTTAAGTGGGTCATTGAAATCACCGATTGCACCACCTAATACTTGTAAATTAGCGGATAACTCTATCGCTTTATCGGGGTCCATTACATTTTCAGCAATCTTAAACGCTTCACTCATGTTGATTCTAAATTCTGTTGACTTTCTTGACATTTCCGCCAATCCCTGAATGCCATTTTTAAATCCAAATTCATTTAATTTTTCAATATTTGCTCTTAAATCTGATGTTGTCTTTTTACCTGAAAGTCCTAATTCCAATGAACCCTTTCCTGCCCTTTCAATTGCTTTGGTTGCCGAACTTGCACCAACACCAATTTTTTCAAATTCTGATATAGCTTGACCCATTTCCTTTATGTCACCTATAAATGCTCGTGAAGTTGCAAATGTACTTTCAATTGTTTTTTGTGAAATTAAATTAAATCGACCCGATTCCTCCATGATTTTTTTAATCATGTCTCTCACGTTATTCATACCATAACCGAATCTTATACCGGCTGCGGTTGAATCCACAATATCGTCTCTTAATGATTTTGATAAATCACCGGCGATACCAATACTTTCATTGATATCTGTTCTAAGTTGTGATTCTCTCTTTACTTGGTCTAAAACTTTATCACCTACTTCACCTATTGCATTAAAAATTGTTTTTACACTAAGACCATTTTCTTTTATGACGTCCAATAAATTACCAATTCCCACTATTTCGTCTTGTGAAAATTGTGATGTTTGTTCTGAACTGAACGCAGCAATACCACTACTTAATGCACCCGCAATGCTACCAGTTAATCCGGCACCCGATGATGTTGATTTTTGTTTAGCGTTAGAGGTTCCACTTAAAGATTTTATAGCCTCTTTAATTTCAGACTTTAATTTTCCTTCGGTCTTACTATTTTTAGCCTCAGTTATAATCTTTTGTAAATCATCAACGTTACTATTTCTAAGTGCGTCTAATATTCCTGCCATAACTATAAATAGATTATTGTTTGTTTTCTATTTCAATTATGTAGTTAACATAGTATCGTCTTAGATATATTGGCATAGTGAGTAATTCACTATAATTGAAACCTTTTTTTATTAAATATAAAAACTCATCAAGCTGAGTTTTCCTATATTCCATAGAAAGGGCGAAAAAACTCAACCCCGAATCCGATATTAACTTGGATTGTGTCTCCTGACGGGGTGGTTGTTGTTTGGACTAAGTCTAATCCGGGTTTGTTATCTCTTACAAATTTTTGAAAATCTTGTGAGTCTTTAATAGGTAGTGTTTCAATAAAATTTCTAATATTCATTGGGTCTTTATTACCTTGTACTGATTTAATCATCATTTCAAGTCTTTTTGTAACGACAGGTGCTACACCATTACCGTTCCAACTAACCTTAATTTGTTCTAAATCGTTCTCTTGTTTTTGTGTTATGAATTTAAAAGTAACCCCTACTTTTGATTTTTCCATGAAATAAGAATATTCCCCGTTTGAATCTTCAGGTAAATTAAATTCTTTAATTTTTAAGGTAGATAAATCAATTTCAAACGTAAAAGGTTCACCCGTTTTTGGGTCATTCGTTGTAATTTTATATTCAGAACCAAATGCGGTATTTCTCAAAAATATAAGAATCGCTTGTCTATCTTCATCAACAATATCGTCGACGTTAATGTCCTTATCTAATATTTTTCTTTTTAATAATTCATCAACAACCGTATTGGTTGCCACTAAATTTGGTGATGATAAGATATTCTCATCCGCGGCGGTAAGATATGCGATTCGTAATGATTTCTTTTTATTTTGGTAATGAATTCCTTTACTTGGTAATTCAACCACGTCATACGCAATTGTTGGGTCTATTCTAAATTCTTCCATAGGTATAATTTAACTAATAACTATACCAAAGTAAAGTTTATATAAAAAATAAAGGAGTGTCGTCGAAACAACACTCCAGTACTTGCAGATTATTTTTATTATAATATTAGTAAACTTGAATACATCTATCCATTCTTAAAGAACATGTGATAGAGGCTAAATCATCTCTTGAGTAGTCTAATTCATTGAAGTTCAAGTCGGTAATAAATGCACCTTGAATAATCCATTTTTCAACTACAACACCCGTTGGGTCAAGCATTTCTAATTCAATATCTTTTTTATATCCAGCAGCATATCCCATTCTACCTGTTACTGATTCTGCGTGTAAACGGAACCATTCCATTAAAGCCTGTGAAGCTGAAGGACCAATTGGGTCTTTAAATGTCATTCTAATTTCATTCCACTCAAATCTACCAGCAACGTATGTTGAGGTGTTCAAGAAAGGAATTGCAACTGAGTTAATTTTTGCTGAA
>JACCDP010739432.1_pt1 | contig 14329 bp, 10 predicted proteins | sample 7445841 | NCBI WGS metagenome assembly JACCDP01 (sample SAMN15323441, study PRJNA562643) | freshwater metagenome | isolation source: river surface water | place: USA:Blue River Watershed | collected 2017-08-17
ATCGACTACTTAATTAATAATGCAGGTTATTTAATCAAAAAGCCCTTTGAGATGATTTCCGGACAAGATTTTTCAAAATCTTTTTCTATTAATGTAATTGGCGTCATGCAAACCGTACAATTTTTATTGCCTAGATTTAATTCAACATTTAGTCATGTAGTTAATATTAGTTCCATGGGAGCATTCCAAGGATCAGTCAAGTTTCCTGAATTAAGTGCCTATGCTGCATCCAAAGCGGCGCTTTGTAATTTCACTGAGCTTTTTGCAGTAGAATTTTCCGAAAGTAACATAAAAATGAATTGTTTGTGTTTAGGGGCCGTGCAAACTGAAATGTTAGAAGAGGCTTTTCCTGGTTATATTGCGCCAGTTTCCGCAATTGAAATGGCGCAATTTATAGCTGATTTCACCTTAAGAAGTGGAAAAATACTAAATGGAAAAATCATTCCCGTTAGTTTAAGTACGCCATAATTTTAATTATTCAATTACTTTTCTTACTTTAGTTGCTGAAAATGAAACTGAAAGCTCTCCAATTCGTCTTGATATGTTCATTATGGAATTTTTCCATTGGACAAGATATTCACTGGTCTCAATTTAACGATAACCAATTGTATCAAAATCCAGCACATACTGGTCACTTTGATGGCGACTATCGTTTTATCGGAAATTACAGAGATCAATGGCGTAGCGTTACTGTTCCTTTTAGCACTTTTTCTACATCGGTAGATGCCCGATTTAAAAAATGGGGTTTTGGAATATTGGCATTTCACGATCAAGCTGGAGATGGAAAGTTTCGAACAATAGAAGCGCAAGGTAATATTTCGCGTTCCTTCAAGTTAATGAAGGACTCTAGTCAGGTATTGCGTTTTGGGGTTAATTTTGGCATGAACCACAGACAAATAAATTGGGATTTACTTTATTTCGACAATCAGTACAACGGTTATATTTTTGATCCAACTGCCCCTACTAACGAGAATTTTCAAACCGCTAGAAAAACAAATGCGAGCGTTGGCGTAGGTGTTATGCATGAATGGAATTCAAAGACAAGGACAAAATTACAAACCGGATTTGGGGCCTACAATTTGAATCAACCTAATCAGGGATTTTACACGGAAGAAATTAAACGAGACATGCGCTTTACTGGATTTGTGAAAGCGGTGATACAGGTAAATCCAACCTGGGATATTATCCCCTCTGTTCAGTATTCGCATCAAGGAATCTACCGTGAACTTTTAATGGGTTCATCAGCAAGGTTGCATCTTTCTTCAAAACCTAAGTCATATCAAGCACTTTATTTTGGTTTTTGGAACAGAGGTAATGATGCCGCTTATGCTTCTTTGGGATATGATTACAACGATTTTTTTGTTGGCTTAAGTTACGATATTAACTATTCCAAATTAGTTCCAGCAAGCAATATGCGTGGGGGTGTTGAAGTAGCCCTTCGATATGTAATTAGAAAATTCAAACCAAAACGCATTATCCATCGGGTATGTCCAGACTATATATAAGTTTTATTCTTTTTCTTCCTTTTCTTGTTTTCTCTCAAAAAACGCGTCAGCTTGTAAAATTTGCAGACGAACAATATCAAAAAGGGGATTATTATTACGCGTTAGAGTATTACAAACAAGCTTTAGGTAAAGATTCTACCAATTTAGAAATTCAATGGAAATATGCAGAAGCGTTAAGAGCTTATAAAAACTATAGCGATGCAGAGAAGCAGTACGCTAAGGTTTATGCTCGAGAGCAAGCAAAAATTTACCCTTCCAGTATACTTCAGTTGGGCTTAATGCAAAAGCAAACTGGAAATTATAAAAAAGCAAGTGAAACTTTCAAACTTGCCGCTAAGCTTTATGAAAAAGATAAATCCAGTTATTTATATAAAAAAGCAGAAAAAGAAATTCAATCTACTCTGTGGGCAATATCCCAATACAGCGATACTATAAAACCAATGGACAAATTACCTCTAACTGTCAACTCTTTTGATGCTGAATTCGGACATAGTGTGCGTGATAATCAATTAATTTTTTCCTCGTTGAGGGCGGATTCAATAAAGGAGCAAGAGCAAGAGGTTTATTCTCGTTCATATAAAACTCGATTGTATAAAGCAGAAATAAAAGATGGGGATTACTTGAAAAACGAGAGAATTGATGCCCTGTCTTTCGACAAGTTTAACACAGGTAATGGATGCTTTAGTGTAGACGGGAAATACTTCTTTTTTAGTATTTGTGAAGACGAAGGATACAATTACAAATGTCGTTTAGCAAGAGCAGAATATTTAGGAGAAGGGAAATGGGGAAAAATAGATACCTTATTCAGTAAATTAAATGCACAGGGGAAAAATACCACCATGCCACATATTGCTCAAATTGCGGAGAATGAAGTCTTGTTTTTTGCCTCAGATAGACAAGGAACTATCGGTGGACTTGATATTTGGTATGCAATAAAAAATGGAAACACCTTTGAAAATCCGGTAAATATTAAAGAAATAAATACTGCTGATGGTGAATTGACCCCATGGTATGATTCCAAAGACAAAAAATTATATTTTTCATCTTCTTGGCATAATGGATTTGGTGGTACTGATGTATTCTACTCAAATGTAGAAAAGAAAAACAACGAATTCGTCTTTAGTGCTCCAGTAAATGCTGGCCTCCCAATAAATAGCCCTGCAAATGATCAATATTTTTTCAAACATAACGACACCGTATATGTGTCTTCTAACAGGGTTGGCTCCTATTTTTCTAAAAATCCAACTTGCTGCAGTGATATTTTTGCCTCTTATCCATTGCCAATAATTAAAGAGATTGTGGTGATTGATACGCCCATTATTCAAGAAAAGATTAGAAAAAAACTTCCCGTTGTTTTATACTTTCAAAATGACGAACCTGATGCCAAAACAACAGCAACCTCAACGAAGTTGAACTATCTTACCACTTATTCTATTTACAAATCGAATTATCCGACATACAAAAAAGAAGTTTCAAACGGTGTCATTGGAGAATTAGCAAATAAACGCGTGAATGATTTAATTGACTTTTTTCAAAACTATGTAGACAAAGGGGTTAATGATCTTGAAGAGTTCAAAACGCTAGTTCTTGAAGAATTAAAATTAGGATCTTCCATAACTTTGACGGTGAAAGGATTTGCAAGCCCATTAGCTAAAACAAACTACAATGTCAATTTAACAAAGCGAAGAATTTCTTCCTTAATTAATTATTTTAAAGAGACGAACAAAGGTGAATTTTTACCTTACATAAACGGAAAAGCTAAAAGTGGTGGTAAATTAAGTTTTGTTTATGCCCCTTTTGGTGAGTTTACCGCAGATCAAAAAACAAGTGACAATTTCTTCGATCAAAAGAACTCAGTATATTCCAGGGAAGCGGGAATTGAACGTAAAATACATATAGAAGAGGCTATTTTTGAGCGAAATGAGGCGGTGTTTCCGATTACTGTCAACGAAAGCGTATATTCAGCTGGTGTCAAAAAACAAGGCGATATTATCAAAGGATCACACAAGATTAAAAACAACACGACGAAGGAAGTAACTTTTGTACTTTTCAATAGTAATTCGGCATTAAAAATTCAAACCACGAATACTAAGTTGAAACCAGGTGAAGAACTTGTAATTTCTTTTGAATTGAACAGTAAACTGCTCAAAGGATTTAATCGAATAAGTTATTCCATTGGTGTAGAAGGATTCAAAAATCAATTAGAATTGTTTTTAACTACAGAAGTTAAATAATTGATAAAAATACCCAAAGAGTTTATTGTTTTTCGAAGAAAAAACAAACGATTACCTTGGTTAATCCTCGGTAATTTTTTCATTCTGATAGCTTTTTGGGTTCTACTTTTTGATCTTCAACGTCTTATTTTCATTATTGCCAATCCAGATGTATTTGAGAAATTTCCAGATTTGTTAGGTGTTTTTTTCTATTCACTGCGATTAGATATAGCTACAGCAGCATTCATGTCGATTCTTCCAATGATACTATTTTCGATAATATGCATCTTTCCTAAATCCTACCTTAAATGGATTTTTTTTGGTGTCGTTTTATTGGAAGTGTTGATTTCATGTGCAATTCATTCAGGTGAGATAATTGTTTATGTTGAATGGAAACATAAACTAACCTCAAAAGTGTTTTTGCACTTGTTCCATGGCGCAGAAGTTGTTCGAACGGCTGATAATTTATCCATTGGTTGGTTTGTAATTCTGCTAATTATTGAATTTTTCCTTGGCTTTATTGTTTTTTGGTACGTATTCATGCAGCCAATTCGAATGATGCAGTTCCTCAAAAAAAAATGGGACGCTCTTTTAACCGTTACCACGAGCATTTGTCTTTTAGGTATTTCTTTTTTATTTGCACGAGGAGGATGGCAACAGATTCCAATTAATATTGATTCTGCTTATTACAGTGAAGACTTCAAACTAAACGACATTAGTATTAATTCAACTTATTTTTTTGCGAATAGTTACTTGCTTTATCTGAAATCTGACTTAGAAGATTTAGTTCCAACTATTGACACGAAAGAAGCAAATGACATTAGCAAAAGTTTGTACAATAAGCATCATCAGGACACAACCTGTGTTTTACTCAGTGATAAACCGAATATTGTTTTAATAATTTTAGAAGGTTGGAGTGCAAATGCCATGGGATGCATGAATCATACAATTGGTGCCACACCTAACTTTGATCGTTTGGTAAAAAATGGACTTTTATTTTCAAATATATATGCTACAAATACAACTTCTGAAATAGGCCACACATCAATTCTAGCAGGTTTTCCGGCTCTACCTGAGACCGCTATTTCCTCTTATCCTGAAAAACATAGAAAGCTAATTACGTTGAATGAATCGCTTAAAAAGGCTGGTTATCACTCTGGATACTTGTTTGGAGGTGATTTATCCTATGGAAATATTGAAGGTTTTATAAAAGAACACCACATGGATGAAGTTTGGGATGAAGATGATTTTCCATCTGGATATGAACACGGCAAGTTGTCATATCACGATGAGGACGTATATGCTGTATTTCTTTCTCGTATCAATAAAAGTAGTAATCCGTTTTTTAGAGTTGTATTTACAGGAAGTACACACGCTCCGTATGATCATCCCACAACTTCAGTTCAGAATTGGACCGGTAAAGAAGCAGATTATATGAATTCAATGATATACGCAGATCAATGTTTAGACGATTTCATGCGGAAAGCTAAAGAACAATCATGGTACAAAAACACTTTATTTGTAATTGTATCAGACCACAGCCACTCCTGTCCTACACACGAAGTTCCTTATACTGTTGATTTTTTTAAAATCCCTTTATTGTTTTACGGTGAAGTTATAAAAGAAACATACAGAGGAAAGGTCATCGACAAAATTGGATCTCAAGCCGACTTAGCCGCCACCTTACTCACACAATTAAAACTCGGCTCTAAAGATTACCCCTTCAGCAAAAACTTAATGGATCCTAGTTCTCCTGACTTCGCTTTTTTGGCAACTGTGAGAGGGTATGGCTTCACCTCTCCGTTAGGAAAATTTATTTACCATTTCGATGCTAAGAGGTACCATCAACAAACTTTTTCTCCTCAACATTTTCCACAGGCAAAAAAATGGAGTGACGCTTTATTCAAAAGTTACTATGAATTCTTTAAAAATCTAGAATTTCAATAAAATGAAAAAGGTTGTCACGAACGACAACCTTTAATTTTTAAAGTAACATAAATTCTATCCTGAACACATTTCACATCCTTCCGGATTGTCTAATGAACATGCAATGGCAGCTTGTTGTTCTTCGATAGATTGAGCTTCCGGTTTTTCCACCACGGTTTTGTCAACTGTAAACTTGATAGCATCTGTTGCTGCTTTGGTTCTCAAGTAATACATACCTGTTTTTAATCCTTTTTCCCAACCATAGAAATGCATAGAAGTTAGTTTACCAAAGTTGGCATTTTCCATGAATATATTGAGCGATTGACTTTGACAAATGTACGCCCCTCTGTCTGCTGCTTGATCAATGATTGCTTTCTGAGAAATTTCCCAAGCTGTTTTATAAAGCTCTTTCAACCTATTAGGGATTTCGTTAATATTTTGAATAGATCCATTCGCCGCCATGATTTTTTGTCTCATGTCTTTATTCCACAACCCTTCTTTCACCAAATCCTTTAATAGGTGTTTATTTACGATAATAAACTCTCCAGAAAGTACTCTTCTAGTGTAAATATTAGACGTATATGGTTCGAAACATTCGTTATTACCCAGTATTTGTGCAGTTGAGGCAGTTGGCATTGGCGCTAAAAGAAGGGAATTTCTTACTCCGTGAGCTTTAACTTCTTCCTTCAATACATCCCATTCCCATCTAGAGGTTGGTGTTACTCCCCACATATCAAATTGGAAAATTCCTTTTGAAACCGGAGAACCTTCAAATGTAGCATATGCTCCTTGTTCTTTAGCTAGATCTTTAGAGGCTGTCATTGACGCATAGTAGATTGTTTCAAAAACTTCTCTATTCAAAGCTCGCGCTTCAGGCGATTCAAAAGGCATACCGAGCATTATAAACGCGTCTGCCAATCCTTGAACACCTAATCCAATAGGACGATGTCTCAAATTTGAATTTTTAGCCTCTTCTACCGGGTAATAATTTTCGTCAATAATCTTGTTAAGGTTGAGGGTTGCCTGATATGTTACCTCGAAAAGTTTATTGTGGTCGAATGTACCTTCTTCCGTCACATACTTAGGTAAGGCTATTGAAGCTAAATTACAAACCGCAATTTCGTCAGGAGCTGTATATTCTATAATTTCCGTACATAAATTTGACGACTTAATTGTACCTAAATTTTGTTGATTAGATTTTGCATTAGCTGCATCTTTATACAACATATAAGGTGTACCTGTTTCAATTTGCGATTCTAAAATTTTAAACCACAAATCTTGTGCTTTGATGGTTTTTCTACCCTTCCCTTCAGCTTCATATTTTAGATACAAAGCTTCAAATGCAGCACTGTGTGAATCCGAAAGGCCTGGACATTCGTGCGGACACATGAGCGTCCATTCACCGTTTTCTTTAACCCGCTTCATGAACAAATCCGGTATCCAAAGAGCATAAAATAAATCTCTCGCTCTTTGTTCCTCTTTTCCATGGTTCTTTTTAAGATCTAGAAAATCAAAAACGTCTGCATGCCATGGCTCAATATAGATTGCGAAAGATCCTTTTCTTTTTCCTCCTCCTTGATCGACATATCTCGCTGTATCATTGAACACGCGCAACATTGGAACGATTCCATTTGATGTGCCATTCGTGCCTTTAATGTACGATCCTGTTGCTCGAATATCATGAATTGAAAGACCAATACCTCCAGCCGATTGTGATATTTGCGCACATGATTTTAGGGTATCATAAATTCCACCAATACTATCTTCTTTCGTTGTTAAAAGAAAACACGAAGACATTTGTGGTTTCGGTGTGCCTGAATTAAATAACGTTGGCGTTGCGTGGGTGAACCAACCCTCAGACATTAGATTGTAGGTTTTTATTGCTGCAGGAATGTCATTTTTATGAATTCCTATGGCAACACGCATCAACATTTGTTGCGGACGTTCCGCAATTTTTCCGTTTAATTTCATCAAATAAGAACGGGTTAGGGTCTTAAATCCGAAATAATCGTATCTGAAATCACGATCGTAAATTATACTTGAATCGAGTGTTTCTTTGTTGGCTTGAATAATTTCGTGCACGTCATCTGCAATCAATGAAGCCCGCTCATTAGTTTTCGGGTCAACATATTGATACATATCTTCCATAACTTCAGAAAACGTCTTCTTGGTCTCTTTGTGTAAATTTGAAACTGCAATTCGAGAAGCTAATAAAGCATAATCAGGGTGATCAATAGTCTTTGCCGCTGCAACCTCTGCCGCCAAATTGTCTAAATCCGTTGTTGAAACACCATCATAAATACCTTCAATAACCTTCATGGCGACTGCTTCTGGAGAGACCAATGGATCTAACCCGTAACACATTTTTACAATTCGCGCAGTTATTTTATCAAATTTTACTGCTTCTTTTCTTCCGTCTCTTTTTACTACGTACATGATGTTAACCTTATTTTCTTTTAACTTAAAATTCTTCGTCCAAACTGAATGTTTGGTTTTCTTTACCTGCCAAGACACCTGCCTTCTGGTATTCGCCAACGCGCTTTTCGAAAAAGTTTGTCTTTCCTTGTATAGAAATCATCTCCATAAAATCAAATGGATTTGTGGCATTGTAGACTTTTTCATTGCCTAGCTCAACCAACAATCGATCCGCCACAAATTCAATGTATTGACTCATTAAATCTGCATTCATTCCTATTAACTTAACAGGTAATGCGTCCGTTACAAATTCTTTTTCGATTTCAACTGCATCTGTGATAATTTGTCTTACTTGCTCTTTGGGCAATCTATTGATAAGGTGTTTTGTATACAATAAACACGCGAAGTCACAATGCAAGCCTTCATCTCTAGAAATTAATTCATTCGAGAATGATAGACCAGGCATCAATCCTCTTTTCTTCAACCAAAATATTGAACAGAACGATCCAGAAAAGAATATTCCTTCAACAGCTGCAAATGCTACCAATCTTTCTGCAAAGGACCCTTTTTCAATCCAACGTAATGCCCAATTTGCTTTTTTCTTTACACAATCCAGCGTATCAATAGCATTGAATAGATAATCCTTTTCTGCACTATCCTTGATGTATGTATCTATTAACAATGAGTATGTTTCGGAATGTATATTTTCCATCGCAATTTGGAAGCCATAGAAGAATTTCGCCTCCGTATATTGCACTTCGGACAAAAAGTTTTCTGCCAAATTCTCATTCACTATGCCATCCGACGCTGCAAAAAAGGCCAAAACGTGCTTCACAAAATGACGCTCGTCATCGTTCAGTTTATTCTCCCAATCTATTAGGTCTGGTGATAAATCAATTTCTTCAGCAGTCCAAAAACTAGCTTCTGCTTTTTTGTAAAAACTCCAAATATCATCGTGCTGTATTGGGAATAATACAAATCGATTTTTGTTTTCAATTAATATTGGTTCATTTACCTGTGACATAATTGTCTAGTTTAGTTAGTTTTTTTACTCCTAAATTTGTTTGTTTCCCTCTGTAAATTGAGCGATTTTTCGCCGTCGTTTCCGTTTCGTTGGGCTTACAAAATTTGTCATAATTCTCGTTCCAATAAATTAAAGAAATTAACATTTATTTTAGGTTTTCAACACATTAAAACGCAATCCTTTCGTGGGTAAAACTTTCAGCGATTTTCAACAATCGTATAAAGATATCCACACTAATTTTTTGGCTGTATTGAAAACTATTTTGAAAATAATTAATTCAATTAGCAGTAAAATTTTGTATAGAAATGCAGAGTTAAAAGTATACCCAATTTTCATTTTAAAAAATACCTAGGCACCTCGGGTTTTTAACATATATTTGTTCAAAGCATAAGAATTGCTTTACAGGTCAATAAATGATACAAAAATTAATTTCTTCAGCCTACCTTGATGCGCTCAATCATGTCATTTATCCCAACATGTGTGCACATTGTCATACTGAAATTGGTAGGTTTGAATCCTATTTGTGTCATGCGTGTTGGGAAGCGACTCTTCCTACCTATTTTGAGCACTACAAAGAGACAACCGCACTCGATCAATTGTTTTTTGGACGAACCAAATTACACAGTACCTATGCGTTATTTCATTTTGAAACTGAAAATCCAATTCAATCGTTACTGCATGTGCTTAAATACAACCACAGAGAAAAAGTAGGACATTACCTAGGGCAGGAACTTGGAAAAAAACTAAAACTAAAAGGATTTACCCAACCAGTGGACGCGATTGTTCCTGTTCCTATTCATCCCAAGAAAGAATTTCAACGCGGTTATAATCAATGTGATTCTATTTGTAGAGGCATCGCACAAGCTCTAAAAACTAGAATAGATAAAACACTTTTGAGAAAAACATACAATTCTACAAGTCAGACCCGTAAGTCAAAATGGGAGCGCTGGGAAAATTCGATAGATAATTTTTCTATCATGGAGAATCGAATGGAATATCAACACATACTGCTAGTGGATGACGTGATCACCACAGGTGCTACACTCGAATCGATAATAAATAAACTCAACAGGCACTACCCTGAATTAAAAATAAGTGTGGCTAGTGTAGCTTTTGCAGGAAAATGAAAAAAAATATTCTTATAATTGGAGCAGGACTTGCAGGTTTATCTTTAGCATACCACCTCAAGAAAAAAGGTCATTCGGTATTGCTTTTGGACAAAGGAGAAAATTTTTCCTCTACGATTGCCGCAGGAATGGTTAACCCAATGGTGTTTCGAAGGATGAATAAATCGTGGCGCCTTGATGAATTTATGCCAACAGCAATTGAATTTTATAAGGAAATTGAGTTGCAGCTAAATGTCAAATTTTATCACCCAATCTCCATATACAGGTGCTTCTCTTCGCTGCAAGAAAAAACTTGGTGGAATGAAAAATCGGCTAAACCTGAATATAGTAATTACCTAGGAGAAACGCTATCAGAAAATCAGTTGACTGAAGAAATTAAAAGTGAATTTGGTACGGGAATCGTTAAACAGGCATTTTGGATTAATGCGGCATTATTTGTACAAGCACTTCAGTATTATTTCTCGTCAAATAAGGAGTTGATTTATCAAGACTTTGACATAGAAAAATTTGACCCTGTACACAAGGTTTATAATAACAAATCCTTCGACGATGTCGTTTTTTGTGTGGGATATGCACAGAATAAACTTCCTTTTTTTGAACACGTTCCAATTCAACAAACCAAAGGACAACTTATTACGATTAAAACGAATGGGTTCTCCAATGATTATTCCTTGAATAGAAAATGTTTCGTAATTCCTGTTGGTGAGAATATTTTTAAGGTGGGAGCAACCTACGAATGGCATAACGATACTAAACATTGCACCTCGGAGGGATTGATTGAAATAAAAGAAAAGTTAGCACACTTATATACTGGTAGTTATGACCTAGTAAAACAAGAAGCCGGAATACGTCCAACGGTAAGTGATCGACGACCTGTTTTAGGAAAATCTCCTGTGTATAATCACATCTATGTATTCAATGGGTTGGGAACAAAAGGCTATATGATGGCTCCACTTCTTGCCAACGAAATGGCTGATTTAATACTTGAGGGAAAAGAACCTCCGTTGGAATATAATTCGTTGCGTTTTTCCTCTATCTGAGAGGTCAAAAGAATTTGTCAATTCCGTATATTTGTAATCTCTTATGAATCATATTCGAAATTTTTGCATCATCGCACACATCGACCATGGGAAAAGTACCCTTGCAGATCGACTTCTACAAACCACTGGCACAATTTCAGATCGTGAGATGCAAGCGCAAGCCCTAGATGATATGGATTTGGAACGAGAGCGTGGAATTACTATTAAAAGTCACGCCATTCAAATGAACTATAAATTCGAAGGACAAGAATACATCCTGAACCTAATAGACACCCCAGGACACGTAGATTTTTCATACGAAGTTTCGCGTTCTATTGCTGCATGTGAAGGAGCTCTTTTAATCGTTGATGCCTCCCAAGGCATTGAAGCACAAACAATTTCAAATCTATACTTAGCTTTAGAACACGACCTTGAAATAATTCCTATTCTCAATAAAATGGACTTGCCAGGTGCAATGCCTGAAGAAGTCTCGGATCAAATAATAGATTTAATTGGCTGTGACATTGAAGATATTATTCCTGCATCCGGAAAAACAGGTTTAGGTGTAGATAAAATTTTAGAAGCTGTAATTAAGCGTATCCCTGCTCCAAAAGGAAATGAAAACGCTCCACTTCAAGCCATGATTTTTGATTCTGTATTTAATCCCTTTCGCGGAATTATTGCATATTTCAGAATAAGAAACGGCGTTTTAAGAAAAGGAGATAAAGTTCGGTTTTTCAATACAGGTAGAGACTACAATGCGGATGAAATCGGAATATTAAAAATGGATTTATCCCCAAAAAATACGGTCGGAACGGGTGACGTTGGATACATTATTTCTGGCATCAAACAAGCTAAAGAAGTTAAGGTTGGAGATACCATAACGCTAACAGAAAATCCGTGCGATACTGCGATAAAAGGATTTGAAGATGTAAAACCTATGGTTTTTGCAGGAATATATCCCGTAGATACTGAAGATTATGAGGAATTGCGTTACTCAATGGAAAAATTACAATTGAATGATTCATCTCTAGTTTTTGAACCTGAATCATCTGCTGCCTTAGGTTTCGGTTTTCGATGTGGTTTCCTAGGAATGTTGCACATGGAGATCATTCAAGAACGCTTGGAGCGCGAGTTTAATATGACGGTAATTACCACTGTTCCCAACGTATCGTACAAAGCTTACATGAAAAAAGATCCCGATAAGCTTTTAATTGTAAATAATCCATCTGAATTGCCTGACCCATCAGGAATGGATCGGATTGAAGAGCCTTACATCAAAGCACAGGTGATTACTAAAAGTGAATATGTGGGTGCTATCATGACACTTTGTATAGAAAAACGTGGTGAATTAAGGAATCAGGTGTATTTGACACAAGACCGTGTGGAAATTACATTTGAAATGCCACTAGCTGAAATCGTATTCGATTTTTATGATCGATTGAAATCGGTTTCAAGGGGTTATGCATCATTCGATTATCACCCAATCGGCTACAAGGAATCAGATTTGGTAAAAATGGACTTGCTTCTAAATAGTGAGCAAGTTGACGCTTTATCTGCACTTGTTCACCGGAGTAACGCATTTGATCTAGGTAAGAAAATTTGCATTAAACTTCGTGAACTAATTCCGCGTCAACAATTTGAAATTCCTATTCAGGCTGCTATTGGAGCAAAAGTAATTGCACGAGAAACCATTAAAGCGCTGCGCAAAGATGTTACGGCTAAATGTTACGGTGGAGATATTTCTCGAAAAAGAAAATTATTAGAAAAACAAAAAGAAGGTAAAAAACGTATGCGCCAAGTTGGCCGTGTAGAGGTACCCCAAGAAGCCTTTTTAGCAGTATTAAAACTTAACGACTAAATCGAATATTATGAATACTTTTTTAACAAGCATGCATTCAGGATTAAGATGGATTGTTCTTCTTCTTTTAATCTATTCTATTATAAACTCAATCATTAGAAGAAATACTTACGAAAAGAAAGATCGACTTTTGTATATGTTCACCATGGTTAGTATGCACATTCAATTACTCATTGGTTTGGTACTTTACTTTTTCATTTCTGGCAAAGTACAATTTATCGAAGGTTGGATGAAAGTGAAACTCTACCGATTTTATGGCATGGAACACCTTGTAGGTATGATCTTGGCAATTGCCTTGGTAACTATCGGACATATTGCATCTAAGAAACAAACCGAGTCCAGTGCCAAACACAAACGTATCCTCATTTGGTATACAATCGGATTACTATTGATTTTAGCCTTTATTCCATGGCCTTTTCGAGCAGGACTTCTTGGTCAATGGTTTTAAGATGCGATTCTTATTATTTTTATTGTTGACCATCCCTGTCCTATTTTCTTCATGTGAACAAAGCATAGAAGAAATAGAAAAACTTCCTGAAACGGAACGTGGTAAAGCGTTATATGACGCTAAATGTGCAAGCTGTCATGGTGAGGATGGTACGCTCGGAAGCTCAGGAGCGAAGGATTTGAGTCAATCAACGCTTACAGATGTTGAAATTAAGAATAGTATTCTTAATGGAAATGAAAAAGGAATGCCGCCGTTCAAGGATCAATTAGGAGCAGAGGAAAACCTAAAACTCTTAGTTGCATACGTTAAATCCCTTCGAAAGTAATGCAAGGACATGTGACGGTTGATGCTGTTGAAGAATCGTGCGTTTTAGTAGGTGTCATAACCTCTGAAATAAACGAAGAAATAGCCAAAGAACACCTTGATGAACTTGAGTTTCTTGCCGAAACCGCTGGTGCAATTAGTGTTGCAAAGTTTCTACAAAAACTACCTTATCCGAACCCTCGCACCTATGTCGGAACGGGAAAAATAGAAGAGATTCGACACTACATTAAAGCTGAAAATATTGAAATGGTGATCTTTGACGATGAGCTTTCTCCTTCCCAGCTTCGAAATATAGAACGAGAATTGGAGTGTAAAGTGTTGGATCGCACCATACTAATCCTGGATATTTTTGCTAGTAGGGCAAGAACCTATCATGCAAAAACACAAGTTGAATTGGCGCAATTACAGTATATGTTGCCGCGACTTACGAGAATGTGGACGCACCTCGAACGACAAAAAGGAGGAAT
>JACCDP010773747.1_pt1 | contig 14328 bp, 5 predicted proteins | sample 7445841 | NCBI WGS metagenome assembly JACCDP01 (sample SAMN15323441, study PRJNA562643) | freshwater metagenome | isolation source: river surface water | place: USA:Blue River Watershed | collected 2017-08-17
ACAAAAAATTGAAAAAAATAATGCGTTTAATTAAACAATAGAATACAAAAAAAAATAATATAAAATGAAAACATTTAGGGGTGGCCCCCGTCAATAATCGAGCAGAAATTATCTCATTATTATTATCATTAAGTTTCAGTATTATCCGATTTTGTAAAAAAATATGGGAAAAAGTCCTATATTGCGTTTCCGCGTTGTGACTAAAAGCAGCGCCTTGTGCCATGCTCCCTTTGTGCATTGAACTTTGGGCAACAGCTAGCCATTCTGTTAATGGCGGTAAAGGGTTAGTTGCTAGTAATCCCCCTATCTAATAAAATCGTTTTATACGCACTATTAGATTAAAAATCTGGCGGCCTTCGTACGGCTAAATACGATAGTCAACCCTAGGACGATAAATTATGGGCACTGTAGATGGTATCTGACATATAGGAGCCCGAGGAGAAAACCTCGTTAATAAACATTTTTTATATAAGCAAAAAATACCCTTAGTGGTTAAAATTTCTTTCAACTACTAAGAGTAATTTATGTAACCCCTTGGTTTTACCCAAGGAACGAAATCGCGTGACATATCAATTCATAAATTGAATGGCGGGCGAACATAGACTACCACTAAAGGTGTCCGAATAATCCAATCACCCACTAATAGTTTTTTTACAACCATCAATGAACAATTAGACGAGAAGGCCTTTTACTCAAGTCATTGCCGAGGACCCGGCGGGCGCTACCCGCACGTAATTATCGTTTTGCGTATTTAATCATAAGGACTTTCATATTTAAAATGATAATTTTCGAATAACCTGATGAACTACTAATAGTCCTCTCCTGGTCCTTGTCAAGGTAAACCCTGACTAGCCTTTCGCCAAGAGAGGCAAGGCCTACATACTAATATCAAGGCTTTTACCAAGAAGCTAATATGTAGTCCAACTATTAATTATCCATCAAACGAGGATGGCCACATTTGTCCCTACGGACAGCCAGTGGCGACTCAACCCCCAGGGAATTCCTTATCCATGGGAGGTAAAACAGTTTGAAATCATGTGTTTTAGGATTACGAGTAACCTTATGGACCCCTAATAGTCTTTGCCCCTAGAACCTTTTGGGAACCAGGGCCTCTAACTATTAAGAGTCTATAAGACGATTGCATGGTCACATCGGAATCCCCCGTGACCTAGGGTTAAAATGTACCCGCCAAACATTAAATCGCTCAGGGCAGGTAAGGGCATTTGACCTTGCCCAAGGTACGAGTAACCCGATGAACCCCTAATAGTCATCTTCCCTAGAACCTTTTGGGAACTAAGACTTCAAACTACTAATAATCCATCAAACGAGGATGGCCACATTTGTCCCTACGGACAGCCAGTGGCGGCTTAACCCCTAGGGAATTCCCATAGTAGGTAAAACAGTTTTAAATCATGTGTTTTAGGATTACGAATAACCCGATGGACCAATAATAGTCTTTGCCCCTAGAACCTTTTGGGAACTAGGGCCTCTAACTATTAAGAATCCATCAGACGATACGTTCCTGTAGGGTACCTTATTGCTAAGGCTTGGAACGGGGCCATTTTACGTCTACCCAGGACGTTGGTTGTACCTTGATTCTCTACTTGTTTTTAGTCATCTTTGCTGGTAGGCGGTGTAGGGAATCAAGATACGAGTGTATGTTGTTGATTTACCCAACTAAATGACTTATAATCGAAAGCTAAAATTTTTTCTTGCGGGCGCTACCCGCGCGATGTTAAGTTTTTGCTATCATTATAGTTATCGAATAACCTATACTCTAGTAATTGATTACATTGCTGCTTTCAAATACCTTTGTATCTGTTTCAGGCTCTCTCCAAGTATTTCTACTCTTTAATTGCCTACTATTACATATCTGTAAAACACCATTTCAATTTTTTTATTTTGATAGAAATTTGATAGAAAAAAAATACCTAACGCGCATTAGATTATTTTCCTTTTTTTGTGACTTTAGGATAACATAGAATTTGCCATACACAACTAGCTATTTGTGTGAATTTCCTAATTGTGTATTGTTTTCTTAAGTTCAAACTATATTTGCGTTTTACAATTTATAACTCAATTGGGTGTCAGCCATTTGTTTATTATAATTTATAATGCACGATACAATTATCGGATAAGAACACTAATAACTCCTAGTAGGCTGTGAAGCCTCCATTATGTATCCTGTAAGATAGTTGACCAAATATTATTACATTTTTGGAAGCGGTCATTCTCAAAGCTTCCCTAAATTTTCTAGTTTTGGAATCGCAACATGTTCTATAGAATGCTTGCGCTCTCATGCTGAGAAACCGTAACTAAATATAAATGTAAATATAAGAGCCTATTTCAGAATCATTGACATATCAGTATCAATTGATGGGCCTTCTCCCAATACCCTCCCAATAGCCTTACAGCTACCCCTATTATAAATTTTAAGCAACTTTGCAGCTGCTTTATATATAATATCTGAAACCAGAATACAACTAATATATCAGTGTTACACAACAATTTCATACTCTTAATAGTCAAATTCCAAATCCATGCTCCAGTGCGTCTTTCAACGCTCTGTATTATTTCAAAGGTATTATCATACTAGGAATTTGAAAAGCTGAATAAACTTTTATAAAAGTGTGTATTCATGTTAGAACGATTTTTACATTTCAAGTTCTTCTAAAGATGTTTTACGTCTCTAAAATTCCTCTAAGTGTATTAACTATTCTAATACTCCCTATCTTCACTATCTGCTGGAAATAAACACCCGTTTCAATTTTTTTATAGAAAAAAAATAAAAAAAATTGAAATGATATTAATAGTGGTTAGTACCTGGATTTTCAGCCAATAGAGTTCAAATAATACTACTAAAAAAAATTGAACAATATAATAGAGAAATTCTAAACACTAAATCGATTCAAGACAAGAAATGGCATTTTCCATCGCAAAAGGGTCTACCGTTGATACGTTGAGTGGTTACACTGATACTCCAACAACTGCATATATTAAAAATTATTCTCGCATGACTGTAGCTGAACAAGCTGAAGCCAATGGACGTATAAATAAGGTACATGCAAGTGATTGTAACAAGTTGATGAAGGAACTTAACAAGAAAACAAAGGTAAAGGACCCAGATGCTCCGAAGAAGGAGCAGAGTGAGAATGTGTTGGCATGGCAAGCTAAGGTGCGCGATGCAATGATTGCTTCTGGTCAAGCTAGAGATGAAGATGGAAATCTTCAATGGACTATTGACCCAAAGACGAAAGAAAGGAAGCCTAAATATAACGAATCATACAAAGATTGTATGAAGAAGTTGAAGAAAGGTAAAGACGATGATGATGATGAGCCAGTTGCTGTGTCATCAAAAAAGAGTACAGCTGCTAAACGTGTGGCTATTAATGCAGATGAACCTACTGGTAAAATGACTGCATTGTCTCTTAATACTATTAAACCCGCTGGTGGCGGGGCTGGTTCAGGTGCTCGAGCCAAAACAGGTAGCACTATTAAGAGGAGTTATTCTCCTCCTCCCCCTCCAGAGCCTGAATCTGAGGGTGAATATGAAGATGTACCACTTACAAAGATTCAGCGTAATGGTAAATTCTACTATACTACTGATGATGGTGATACTTACGAATGCAATAAGGATAACACACTTGGTTCCCGCGTTGGAACATGGAATCCTAAGACAAAGAGGTACGACCCATAAAAAATCATATTATAAACCGGTGGCTTTAAACCCACCATTTTTTTTGCTTCACTGTCATTGTCACCTAAAAATATAGCTCTTGTAGTAATAGAAAGTAATTATAAATGAGTAAAATTACACTCGAAGCTGCTAAAACTGCATTAGAAACTTTACGTAATACAAATTCAACAATTACAATTCCAGCAGGAACTAAAAATAAAGGAATAGTTGGTCATATACTTGAAGACAAATTAAATATTGCCCATACTTCTGATTGTCTAGACTGTGAAGATGGTGAAATAAAAGCATTTCCTCTGAAGACTCTTAAAAATGGGAAAATAAAATCAAAAGAAACTGTTGCTGTTACTATGGCTAATCCATCTTCACTAACAGTCCCTTTCGAAGAACATAGAGTTGGGAAGAAACTGAAGAACACTCTATTTGTTCCATATACAAGAACAGGAGATTCCGTCACTCTTATGGCTCCCTTCATTTTTAATGATTCCAATCCGAAGTACAAACAATTAGAAAGAGATTACAATCAAATTGTAGAGTCCTATAAGGAAAATGGAAGACTTCAATCTTCGGTAGGAGAATATTTGCAAACAAGAACAAAGGGAACGAAAAATTCAAATACACGAGCTTTTTATCTTAAGACTAAATTCACCGATGAAGAATTGGAAGCTTCACGAAAACCACAATTACTGTGAAATTACTATCAAAACCTCGTTGTCTTCCAATTGATGTGTTCCACGTGCAGTAATTCTTCGACGCGTTTCAATTGTTTTATAAATACTTCCAGGAAATTTCCGCGACCATACCTGTAGGAGGTTAGAAGGTGTATTACTCAAAATAATCTTCGCGCCCCTATTATAACATTCTTCCAATACCCCTAATAGTTCTTCCGTCTCCTTCTGACCGAATCCACCTGAAGAATAATCTGAGAAGATTTGTCCATCAGGTGACCAGTAAGGAGGGTCACAGTAAACAATATCATTTGCACCTGGCTTCCAATGCTCTATGAATACTCTGAAATCTCCTACACTAAGAGTTACATTCTTAAAATGAATGACCGCTTCATCTAAAATATCATCGCCAATAACAGCACATTCATAACTGTAATTACCAAAAGGAACATTCATTTTACCAGCAGAATTTTCACGCCATAGTCCACGGAAACACGTTCGATTCAGAAACATAAATAACGCTGCTTTAACTGCATCGATATCACTATAATTGTTATATTTCTCACGCGCAAAATAATAAACTGCCGATTGACTTAACCCCTTAACGGTCTCGAAGGATAGACCGATAATATCTTTTGCTGTATGTTTTTCATCTTCTGGTGCTTCCGCGTATGCATCAAACCAACTTTTAAGATTTGCTCTAAAATGTCTGCATTTTGAAGCAATCCTTTTATGAACTTCAATCAAAACACCATTAATATCATTTGCATAATATTCTATTGGTAATTCCTCAACTTTGTCCGAAGCAAAAGCGCGAAGTACAGCTCCTGACCCAAAGAATGGTTCAAATACGCGTCGTGTTCCTTTGACATTAGACATGTAGGGTAGAATTTGGTCCATAATATTTGTTTTACCTCCAGCCCATTTCAAATAATGTTTACTTGATTTAACAGCAGCCATACTAGTTCCTAATTAAATTATTGATTTATCCTTTAAGATCGTCAAATTTAGTTCCCACTTAAAATCAATATCTAAAAATAGAGTAAATGTCATCCGAGACCCTTGATTTAATATGTCGGATATTAGCCGTTGGTAACTGTGGCGGCACCGGTTATACAGGATGTACTGGATGTTGTGTATTGAATCAACCATCATGTGATGTAACAGGCCCTACAGGCCCTACTGGTTCAGGAAGTGGTGGTGGGGGAGGAACAGGTTATACCGGTCCTACTGGTCCATCGGCTGGTGGTACGGGAGCTACAGGTCCGACAGGTAGAACTGGTGCAACTGGCTCTACGGGTCCTACGGGTTCTGGTGGTACCGGTCCTACAGGTGCATTAGGTACTGGTCCTACTGGTCCTACAGGTTCTGGTGGTACTGGTCCTACAGGTTCTGGTGGAACAGGTGCAACAGGCCCTACTGGTCCAACTGGACAAGGAGCAACAGGTCCATCTGGTTCCCAAGGTGCAACAGGCCCATCAGGAGCCCTTGGTACAGGCCCTACTGGTATAGGTGCAACAGGTCCTACAGGTGTATCTGGCGACCGTTATAATACTCAATCATCATCTGCAACTATTTCACCAACATTAGGCGGCTCTATCTCCCTAACAGTCGGTACTGGTCTTGCCTATATTGTAGGTAATTCAGTTGTAGTTGTTAATAGTGGTTCAACATCAAATCGTTTTGAAGGTACAGTATCATCATATACATCAGGAACTGGTGCAATTACAATAGGTAGTATTATAAATATTCAAGGTTCATTTGGCTCTGCAGCAGTATATAATGTAAATCTTGATGGTGTTGATGGACCAACTGGTGCCACGGGTTTTACTGGTAGAACAGGCCCTACTGGTTTAACAGGTCCTACGGGTTCAGGTGGTACTGGTCCAACAGGTGCAGGTACGACTGGTGTAACGGGCCCTACAGGTGCAGGTGGTACTGGTCCAACAGGCTCCGGCCCTACTGGTCCAACTGGTGACCAAGGTATAACAGGCCCAACAGGTTCAGGTGGTGGCTCTGTTGGTTATATTTATGCACCTGCTGGTTCAGGCTCTGTAGCATTTAACTTCAATACCGCTGTTACAAGTATTCCTGCTAGTTTTGGTACATATGTTGTACCTGGTAGTACGGATTCATCTACATTTTCAATTACATTGACCACGACTGTTGGCTCAGGTGTTCCACCTCCAAGATTCTTCCTTACTGGTTTCATTTATAGTAGTACAAATGGTTGGGTAGATATTCAGCGTTACTTTGGTAACCACACTGGTACAGCAAACATTGCCGCAAATATTAATACTGCAGGAACTACACTTACATTCTCGAATATGACAAAGACAAACCTACCCTATACTGGTAATGATGCTTCTGGTTATGCTTTATATCTTTACATTAATATCCTATAAATACTATGATTGTAATATAATTGTGTATTAATTATTATAAAAAATACATAATTATATAGATACAATGAGTAGATTATTTCCACCAATTTGTTTGGAGGTAACCTTTACAAGTGTAGCCCAAACAGGTCCAACTACCTATACGGCTACACTAACAACATCAGGTCAAGCATATGACCAATCAAACCCAGGTGGGGGCAGTTATTATGGTGGCACAGATGTTGTACCTGGTATGTATGCTGCTAATAGTGCGTATGGTTATACATTTTTAATTACAGCAGTTGCTAATCAATCATTTGGAAGTGTTGATGTAACACTTGAGGATGTTGATGGAGTGAACGCGTTAATTGACCCTCAGGGTAGTGGTGGAGGTCCTGCTGATGGTGTAATTGGCTATGTATATCAATTAAACGAAACAGGCCTACCAGTCTTACATGAAGTTGGTTTGCCACCAAATGTTACATGGCCTGATGCACAATTGAGTCGTTTCTTATATGGTTTAACCGGTGTAACTGGTACAGGAGGTGGTACAGGAGCAACTGGTCTTCAAGGTGATACTGGTGCAACAGGGTTGCAAGGGGATACTGGAGCAACAGGAGTAACAGGCTCTACAGGGTTGCAAGGTGCAACAGGTCCAACAGGTGCATTTGGTTCATCAATGGTTACATACACGCCTGCTGATGGAGCATCTCTATTATCACCAACATCATTTAGATTTCCAGCAAGTACAAGTTCTGCAGTAACTAGTTTACAATCATTTGGTGTTACTGGAAGTAAACAAGGATTTTATGCATCTTTTAAAACACCAAATTATTCATTTACTTTGAGTAGAAATTTAAGAGTTTATTTATATGATATTGATGGTGCAGGAACTAACCAAATTTGGATTCAATTTGCTGGAGCAGGTAATACTAAAGTAACAATTACAAATAATGGTGTTGATTCCGTTACAAGCTTTACAAGCTCTGCTAATAATATAATATATGTTTATTGGGATACAGTTAGAGCGTATATTTATAATGGAAGTACATTAATAACAAGTGGGGCATTAGACCCAGTAGCACTAGGATATGGTTTTGAGGCTCAGGGTGTGAATATGAATACATCAGCACTTACAGTTGAAGATATCTATTTCTATCCATTAAGTATTGGTGCAACAGGTCCAACAGGAATTGGTTCAACAGGATTTACCGGTGCAACAGGACCAACTGGTAGAACAGGAGCAACAGGAGCAACAGGTGTTACAGGCTCTACAGGTTTGCAAGGTTCAACCGGTCCAACAGGAGAAACAGGACCAACAGGTTTGCAAGGTGCAACAGGTGTTACAGGTGTTACAGGCTCTACAGGTGCAACAGGAGAAACAGGCCCTACAGGTATACAAGGTGCAACTGGCGCTTATGGGGTCGGTACATCATCGTTTTTTGTTAATGCAGGCTCTGCAACAATTCAATCATCAGATACATTTTCATATCCAGTTGGAACTTCATCTATTTATGCAACAGAGCGTTTTGGTTCATCTTCACAAGGATTTTACGCGCAATTTACAGTCCCAAATGTTGGTGTAGTAACAGGCCTTAATGGTTTCTATTTCTACTTATATAAAGATGGTACACAACAAGCATTCGTAAAAGTATCATCATCTGGCGCATCTACCCTTACTGGTTATAATAATAATATACAATTTGGTCCAACAAATCTTAGTACATCGGTTGGTTCACTAGTAGGTATTTATTTTGATGGTATTACTCTAAGAGTCTATGTAGATTCAACATTAGTAACATCAACAGCATTCCAAACTACCACTAATGGTTATCAATTACAATGCAGCGCGTTAAATGCTGGCTCTGCATTTTTATTATCAAATGTACGTTATTATCCAACAGCAGTTATTGGAGCAACGGGTGCAACAGGTTCAACAGGGGCAACAGGTGTTACAGGTTCAACAGGTTCTACAGGTACAACAGGAGCAACAGGAGCAACAGGTACAACAGGAGCAACAGGTGATACAGGTCCTACAGGTGAAACAGGACCTACAGGTGAAACAGGACCTACAGGTCTGCAAGGTGCAACAGGTGATACTGGTCCAACTGGTCTGCAAGGCGCAACAGGGGATACTGGTCCAACTGGTCTGCAGGGTGAAACAGGCGATACGGGTCCCACTGGTATGCAAGGTGCAACAGGAGATACAGGCTCTACAGGTATGCAAGGTGCAACAGGAGATACAGGTCCAACTGGTATGCAAGGTGCAACAGGAGATACAGGCTCTACAGGTATGCATGGTGCAACAGGAGAAACGGGTCCAACAGGTATTCCAGGTGACCGTTATTTGACGTCAACAGAAACTGGAACAATCGACCCTGGTGCAACTGGAACTCTCACCCTACAAGTCTCTCCTCTACTTGCCTATATTCCAGGTAATTCAGTACATGTGAATGAAGTTGCAAATCCATTAACAAATTACTTTGAAGCACGTGTGCAAAATTATAATTCATTAACTGGTGAAATAACAGTCGACCAATTCCAAAATATCACAGGTTCTTTTGGTTCACCAGCAATATATAATGTTAATTTGGATGGTATTGATGGTCCTACTGGTCCGCAGGGTGATACTGGTTCAACAGGTCCAACAGGTCCAACAGGATTACCAGGAGACCGTTATTTAACAACATCCGCGACAGGAACAATTGACCCAGGGGCTACTGGTTCAATAGTATTAACTGTAGAGCCAACTCTAGCATATCATCCAGGTTCATCGGTTCATGTTGCAAATATTGATACACCGTTAACAGATTATTTCGAGGGTCGTGTATTAAGCTATAATTCATCAACAGGTGAACTGACAGTGGACCAGTTCCAAAACATAACAGGTACTTTCGGTTCACCTGCAGCTTATAATATTAATTTAGATGGTATTGATGGGCCAACAGGTTCTCGCGGTGACACTGGTGCATCTGGTACTACTGGTCCAACTGGTAATATTATGCCTTATTCTAGATTTATTGGGCAAGGTGATGCAACATCATACTATACAGGTACAACAAATGATTACATTGTAACATTAACACAAAATGATGGTTCATCATATTTCAACTCACAACAGATTTTCTCACCAGAAAATGGATTTGGATTATTCTTCAATACTCCTCTTTTCTACTTTGCAAGTATTGACATACAATTAGTAAATAATGTTGGCTCTGTCGCAGCGACTCTAAGATTAACTGGTAATGGATATGGTAGTCAGGTTTATTGGCCAAATACGGGAACTCTATTAGGTACTTATACAGCAAATCAACCATATGGATTAATTTACAACCCTTATAATGGTAATCCTAATAATTATACTTTATTACAAAATTATACAACAACGTATAATACAACAATTTCAACACCTGATATCTATTTATACAAAGTAGTGCTTAATGAAGGTTATTATCCTCAATCAGTTGATATTCAATATCTTGGCGTAACTCCTAATGGTATTGTTGGACCGACTGGTATAACGGGAGCGGATGGTTTAACCGGACCAACAGGTCTAAGGGGTCAAACTGGTTTTACGGGCTCCACAGGCACAACGGGCTCTACAGGCGTAACAGGCTCTACTGGTTCAACAGGTCTGCAAGGTGCAACAGGTGTTACTGGCTCTACTGGTATACAAGGTGCAACAGGAGAAACAGGGGCAACAGGATTACAAGGAGCAATAGGTGTTACTGGCTCTACAGGTATGCAAGGTGCAACTGGTCAAACAGGAGTAACAGGTTCAACTGGACCAACAGGAGTAACAGGACCAACAGGACCAACTGGTGCAGCAACAATTGCTGGTAATGCTGTACGATTTATGTTATCAGACCCTAATAATTCATCAACATTGACTAATACTGGTGAATTTGCCTATGCAAACTATGGAGGCGCTGTAGGAATAGAGGGTTTACAATTTAGTTTAACAAGCTATGATGGTATTTCTACTGCAAATTGGTTCCAGGAGTTAGCTGTACAGGTTGATAATGCGACAAATACGGGAGCAATAGAGACTGGTAGTGAGGGTCGTCAGGCATATTTGCAGATTGTTAATCAGAGTAATCCTGCAGAAAATTATTTAGTAAGATTGGCTCACGTAGATGGACGAAAGACAATTATAGCATTGAATCCAGCATTTGATTTAGTACCACCTACATCAGACCGTTCATCTGTTGAGACAGGTGGTGGTCGTGGTACACAAATAATTGGCACACTATCTACTGGTCTACAAGTTGGTCAAATCTATGTATTTTCATTTGTAGTGAATGGTGCAACAGGGTCAACAGGTTCACAGGGTGTAACTGGCCCAACAGGGGCAACAGGTGCTACTGGTTTACAGGGAGCAACTGGTTTGCAGGGTCAAACAGGTTTAACAGGGTCTCCAGGCTCTACTGGTTCAACCGGTGCTACAGGTTTGCAGGGTGATACTGGTGCTACTGGCTCTACAGGTGATACTGGTGCTACAGGAGCGCAAGGTGATACGGGGGCAACTGGCGCCACAGGTGCTCAGGGTGCAACAGGTGACACGGGTGTGACAGGGTCTACAGGAGCACAGGGTGCAACAGGTGTAACTGGTCCAGCTGGTACTGATGGTCCATTACCAACACTCGCGTATTATTTAAATGCAAATCAAACTATTGCAACTGATACTGATACCATTGTTAAATATGATACATTAGATACAGCAAATTCACAGGGTTCATTGGCTGGTGCTTATAATACTACTACTGGTATCTTTACAAATAATTCTTCAAGTTCAATACAACTATTAGTATCAGCACAGGTGGCAACATCATTGGCTACTGGTTTGACATTACGATTTGTGAAGAATTCTACAGCAGGTGATATATATGGATTGACTTCTGTTAATACCTCAACGACATTTGCAACAGGCATAATGGTACTTGGCCCATCAGAAACGGTACAGCTTGTATTGACACAGAATTCAGGAACGACTATTAATATAGTATCATATTTCAAATTCTCGCGAATTGTATTTACACAATTGGATTATGTAATTGGTCCTACTGGTATAGTGGGTCCTACTGGTCCAGCGAATGGTCCAACGGGTTCACCCGGTGTAACGGGTCCAACTGGTGTTGCAGGGTATTCTGGTGCTGATGGTCCAACGGGAGATACAGGATTTACAGGACCCTCCGGTCCTACTGGTTCTCAAGGTGATGCTGGTACAACCGGTCCAACTGGTCCAGTGACAGCCTATGTATTTGATGGTGGTTTCCCATCAACTGATTATACAGTAGGGCCAGCATTTGATTGTGGAACTGTTACATAATAGTTAGTTGTAATGTAAAATAATAAAATATAACAAAATAATAAGATTTTTTACAGTATGTTTAAAAATCATAATGTAAAAAGTCTAGATGCATAATTAGAATGCCATTCATACAATTTCAGTTTAGGCGTGGTACAGCGTCACAATGGTCATCTCAAAATACCGTCTTGGCATCTGGTGAGATGGGTATAGAGACTGATACTGATTTGTTTAAAATTGGTAATGGAGCTACTGGATGGAATTCGCTTCCTTATGGTGGTTTGCAAGGTGGAACAGGAGCAACTGGTGCAGCGGGAGCAACAGGTGCTGGTGCAACTGGTCCAACTGGAGCAGGTGGAACGGGTCCGACGGGACCATTAGGTACTGGTTCGACAGGTCCTACTGGTTTGCAGGGTGCAACGGGTTTGACTGGTGCAACTGGTGCATTGGGTACTGGTCCAACGGGAGCAACGGGTCCTCAAGGTGCATCAGGAAATCTTTTTAGTACGCAATCTACATCAACAACAATTGCACCAACGGAGGGTGGTTCTGTATCTCTAACAGTCGCTGCTGATTTAGCATACATAACAGGTAACTCTGTTATAGTTGTTAATAGTGGTTCTACTTCTAATCGTTTTGAGGGTACAGTTACATCTTATAGTGGTACAACAATTCAGATTGGGAGTATAACAAACATTCAAGGTTCATTCGGTTCAGCGGCAGTATACAATGTAAATTTAGACGGTATTGATGGTCCTACGGGTCCATTGGGTACTGGTCCTACTGGTTTACAGGGTGCAACAGGTGTTACAGGCGCAACAGGACCATTAGGTACGGGAGCAACAGGTTCAACTGGTGATACTGGTGCAACTGGCTCTGCTGGTGATACTGGCTCTACAGGTTCAACTGGATTACAAGGTGCAACTGGTGTTACTGGTTCAACAGGATTACAAGGTGCAACAGGTGTTACTGGTGTTACAGGTTCAACTGGATTACAAGGTGCAACAGGCGAAGCTGGCTCTACTGGTGTTACTGGTTCAACGGGTTCAGCAGGCTCTACAGGTGTTACTGGTTCAACAGGCGCTCAAGGTGTTACTGGTCCTCAGGGAACAATTAATGCTACTGGTACAGCATATTCCGATTATTTATATTGGAATACTGCATCTCAATCATGGCAAGCTGGAAGTACTGGTGGTATTCATATTGGTTTGAATGCAGCAGCATCTGGTTCACTCCATGGTGAAAATCGTATTGCAATTGGTGATTATGCCGGCTATGATTTACAAAATAGTCGTGCTATTGCTATTGGTCAATATGCTGGTTATTCAAGTCAAAATACAGATACAATTGCAATTGGTGTTGGTGCTGGTAGTAATAGTCAGGGTATTAATTCTATAGCAATTGGTGATTATGCTGGTACTACAAGTCAATCAGCTAATTCATTGGCAATTGGTGCTCAAGCTGGTTTATCGAATCAGGGTGGTAATTCAATTGCGCTAGGAAGAGCTGCAGGTTATGATACACAAGGCAGTTTAGCTGTTGCTGTTGGTAATTACGCTGGAAGGTCAAATCAGGGAACTCAAGCAATTGCTGTAGGTTTAGGTGCAGGTAGTAATTTACAAAGTGTTGGTAGTATTGGTATTGGTTATCAGGCTGGTCAAACATCACTTGGTGATTACAGTATTGCATTAGGTTACCGCGCTGCAGCGGATGCTGCTGGTTCTTTACCCGCTAGTACTATATTGATTAATGCAAGCGGTCTTCCTGTTACTGCAGCTACTGGTGCAGGGTTTTATGTAACTCCTATTCGTGATTTTTCTGGTCCTAATGCATTATATTATAATCCTACTACATATGAAATTTCATATTCTACTATTGGTGCTGGTTCACAGGGTTCAACAGGGGCAACTGGCTCTGCTGGTGATACTGGTGCAACTGGCTCTGCTGGTGATACTGGCTCTGCTGGTTCAACAGGTGCTACTGGTCTTGGATATGATAATGTTACATCAACAACATCACTTACTCAAGCTGGACCTGGTACTTATGTATTTACAGTAAATCGTGCAGGAGCCTATGTTACTGGTAGCAGAGTACGCGCTATAAGTGTTGCATTCCCTCTTAACTATATTGAAGGTGTTGTTACAGTTGCAGGAACAACCTTTACAGTTGCTGCAGACAATGTAGGTGGCAATTTAACATTAAATAGTTGGAGATTTACGTTAGCAGGTAATGTTGGTTCAACAGGAGCAACAGGTGCCCAAGGTGATACAGGTGCTA
>JACCDP011317046.1_pt1 | contig 14327 bp, 11 predicted proteins | sample 7445841 | NCBI WGS metagenome assembly JACCDP01 (sample SAMN15323441, study PRJNA562643) | freshwater metagenome | isolation source: river surface water | place: USA:Blue River Watershed | collected 2017-08-17
AGCACTCCTAACTTTTGCGCAAAAGTTAGGAGTGCTAGTCCTCCTATTAGGATTAAGAATTAAGCTAGGAGCAGCTCCTTTTCATAGATGAATTCTTTCTATCGCAGAAGTTAGCGGGTGGATCCCGCTCTTTGTTCTTCTTACCATTCAGAAAATTAACCCCCTGCTTATACTAAGAATATTTTGTCATTTCACAACAGTATTTTTTTATTTAGTGGTTCTAAGTTCATTAATAGTTGGGGGATTGGTAGGCTTAGCACAAACAAGAATTCGATCAATACTTACTTTCTCTTCGATTAACCATGTTGGTTGATTAATAATAAGTCTTAGTTTTGGGTTGGGAGTAGGTGTTTATTATTTTTTTATTTATTTAATCACCCTTCTTTGCTCAATTATTATTTTTCACATTTTTAATGTGTCTAATATTAGTCAGTTATCTTTTTTAAACATTAAACCCAGAAACCAGATACTTTTATTTTTTGCTTTATTATCGCTTGGGGGATTGCCCCCTTTTTTAGGTTTCCTTCCTAAATGAATAGTTTTACAATTGACTGTCTCTTACTCCTTGTTTTTAGTAGGGGGAGTAATAATCTGTATAAGATTATTAGTTTTATTCTTTTACCTTCGACTTATATTCTCATCTTTTATCATAAGAAGAATAAATTTAACTACTCTTAATAATGATCCCTTAACTTTCCCTAGATACTTTACTATTCTTTTTTCAATTAGTGGAAGAGGGTTAGCTTTAACCTACTTTATTTAGAATTTTAAGTTAATTAAACTAAAAGCCTTCAAAGCTTTAATTAAGATTGTATTCTTAAATTCTAACAGGTAAAAGGAGGGAACCCCCATCTTTAGATTTGCAATCTAAGTGTTTTTTTTAAACTATTTTACCTTATAGTCAAAGAGGTAACCCTCGTACTTAAATTTACAATTTAATGCTTAGACTCAGCCATTTAACTAAAAATATTGCGACGTTGACTTTTCTCGACTAATCATAAGGATATTGGAACTTTGTATTTTATTTTTGGTATCTGATCTGGAATAGTAGGTACCGCTTTAAGACTTTTAATTCGAGCTGAGCTAGGTCAATCTGGAAGTTTAATCGGAGATGACCAAATTTATAATGTAATCGTTACAGCCCACGCGTTTATTATGATTTTCTTTATAGTTATGCCTATTATAATTGGAGGATTTGGAAACTGACTGGTACCCCTTATGTTAGGGGCCCCCGATATGGCTTTTCCTCGGCTTAATAATCTTAGATTTTGATTCTTACCCCCCGCTTTAACTTTGCTTCTAGTAGGAGGGGCTGTAGAAAGAGGAGCTGGGACAGGATGAACTGTCTACCCCCCTCTCTCGGCGGGAATCGCCCATGCTGGAGCGTCTGTAGATCTTAGTATTTTTTCTTTACATCTGGCTGGTATTTCTTCTATTCTTGGAGCTGTTAATTTTATTACTACTATTATTAATATACGTTCATCCGGAATAACATTAGATCGAATTCCATTATTTGTTTGGGCGGTAGGTATTACAGCGTTACTGTTACTTCTAAGCCTACCTGTCTTGGCGGGGGCGATTACTATACTTCTTACAGACCGTAACCTAAATACTTCTTTTTTTGACCCTGCGGGGGGTGGAGACCCTATTCTTTATCAACATTTATTTTGATTCTTTGGTCATCCAGAAGTTTACATTCTTATTCTTCCGGGATTTGGGATAATTTCTCATATTATTAGCCATGAAAGAGGAAAGAAGGAAGCATTTGGAACTTTAGGAATAATCTACGCGATACTAGCTATTGGAGTCTTAGGTTTCGTTGTCTGAGCTCACCATATATTTACTGTAGGTATAGATGTAGATACCCGAGCTTATTTTACTGCAGCCACAATAATTATTGCTGTGCCCACAGGTATTAAAATTTTTAGTTGATTAGGCACACTCCATGGAACCCAGTTAACATTCACCCCTTCTCTTTTATGAGCGGCGGGATTTGTATTCCTCTTTACAGTTGGGGGATTAACTGGAGTAGTTTTAGCTAATTCAAGAATTGATATTATTCTTCATGACACGTATTATGTTGTAGCTCATTTTCATTATGTTTTATCAATAGGAGCTGTATTTGCTATTTTTGCTGGAGTAGTTCATTGATTTCCTTTATTTACTGGACTAACTTTACAAAATCATTGACTTAAAATCCATTTTTTTACAATATTTTTAGGAGTAAACCTAACTTTTTTCCCCCAACACTTTTTAGGATTAGCAGGGATGCCTCGTCGTTACTCAGACTACCCAGATGCTTACTTAACTTGAAATGTCATTTCATCAGTTGGCTCAATAATTTCATTTGTGGCTACTTTAGGATTTATTTTTATTATCTGGGAATCTTTAGTTAGACTACGACCTACCTTATTTTCAACACACTTAGCAACCTCAATTGAATGACAGCACTCCTTTCCCCCCGCAGAGCACAGTTATAACGAATTAGTGTTTATCTCTCAATTCTAATATGGCAGAAAAGTGCCCTAGATTTAAGCTCTGGATATTAAAGTGAGAGTCTTTATATTAGAAAATGGCAACATGAGCACAAATTGGATTTCAAGACAGAGCATCCCCACTAATAGAACAACTGATTTTTTTTCACGATCACGCCCTTCTTATTCTTATCTTGATAACTACCTTAGTAGGATATTTTATAATCAGATTAGTTACTAATAAGTTTGTTAATCGTTACTTACTAGATGGACAAATAATTGAAATTATTTGAACCGTTCTTCCTGCCGTAATTTTAATTATCCTAGCTCTTCCCTCTTTACGACTTCTTTACCTTATTGATGAAACAACAGAACCTAGAATTACTTTAAAAACAGTTGGTCATCAATGGTACTGAAGTTATGAGTATTCTGACTTTAGAGATATCGAATTCGACTCTTATATAACACCCACAAACAGATTAGAAGAGGGAGAATTTCGATTGTTAGAAGTAGATAATCGAGTAGTATTACCTTATTTAACTCAAGTACGACTTTTAGTTACAGCAGGGGATGTCATTCATTCCTGAACTATCCCAAGTCTAGGAATTAAGGCTGATGCAATCCCAGGTCGATTGAATCAACTTAATGTATTTTTCAATCGACCTGGGATTTTTTATGGCCAATGCTCAGAAATCTGTGGAGCTAACCATAGTTTTATGCCTATTAGAGTAGAAGCTGTTAATCCTACAGATTTTCTAAATTGAATTAAATCATTCTCATCAGATAGCTTAAAGTAAGCAAAAGCCTCTTAAGCTTAAAGATGCTAATTAACACCTAGCTCTGATGGTTTAGAGAAATTAGTTAAATTTATAATATTAGCTTGTCATGCTAAAGTTACTTATTAAAGTATTTCTTTGTGCCCCAAATCTGACCTATAAACTGAGTTATTCTTTTTTGAATTTTTGCTTTGACTTTTTTGGTTTTTATAATTTTTATTTATTTTACAAGATTTTCTAGAAAAATCAATCTAGAAAAATCACAGCAAATCTCTTCCACTTTCTTAGATTGAAAATGATAGCTAATTTATTCTCTATTTTTGACCCCTCTTCTATACTAACCCTTCCACTAAATTGATTGGCTATTTTTGTAGGATTATTTGCCCTTCCATGAAGTTTTTGGGTTGGGAGTAATCGTCCCACTAAGTTCTTTGACCTAATCTTTAATCAACTTCACATAGAATTTAAAACTCTTGTAGGAACAGGAGGAGCTCAAGGACATACACTTATTTTTATCTCTCTATTTTTGTTTATTCTATTTAATAATTTTTTTGGACTAGCACCGTATGTATTTACTGCCTCAAGCCATTTAGCCATAACTTTAGCTCTTGCTTTCCCTCTTTGATTAGCATTTATTTTGTACGGATGGCTTAATCATACTACTCATATACTTGCACACTTAGTTCCTTTAGGAACCCCTCCAGTTCTTATACCTTTTATGGTCCTTATTGAAACAGTAAGTAATGTTATTCGACCAGGAACTCTCGCTGTTCGTTTGGCAGCTAACATAATCGCAGGGCATCTACTTTTGGTTCTTCTTGGTAACCAAGGACCATCATTATCTTCATCTCTATTAAGAATTCTACTTATTACCCAAATTTTACTTTTAACTCTAGAAAGAGCAGTAGCTATTATTCAATCCTATGTATTTGCTGTTCTAGCAACTCTTTACTCTAGAGAAGTAGTATAATGTCAAATTATATAAACCACCCTTTCCATCTTGTAGATAAAAGTCCTTGACCTATTTTAAGAGCCTTCAGAGTAATAAGCCTAGTTAGAGGGCTAGCTAAATGATTTCATACTTTTAATATAGACCTAGCACTTTTAGGCCTTTTTACTACTACTTTAGTAATGATTCAATGATGGCGAGATGTAATTCGTGAAGGAACTTTCCAGGGCCTTCATACAATCAAAGTAGGAGTTGGTCTTCGGTGAGGGATAATTTTATTTATTGTATCAGAAGTTTTATTTTTTTTCTCCTTTTTTTGAGCCTTTTTTCACAGTAGTTTAGCCCCTGCCATTGAACTAGGAAGAGCCTGACCTCCTCTTGGAATTAAACCCTTTAATCCGTTTCAAATTCCTTTGTTAAATACTGCTATTCTCTTAGCTTCAGGAGTAACGGTTACCTGGGCTCACCATGCACTAATAGAAAATAATCATTCACAAACTTTCCAAGGGTTACTAGTAACAGTATTACTAGGTTTATATTTTACTGCTTTACAAGCCTTAGAATATTTTGAGGCCCCTTTTTCGATTGCTGATGCAGTCTATGGGACTACTTTTTTTGTAGCTACAGGTTTTCATGGACTTCACGTTATTATTGGGACAACTTTTTTACTAATTTGTCTTCTCCGCCATATTTTCAATCATTTTTCCCCTACCCACCATTTTGGGTTTGAAGCTGCAGCATGATACTGACATTTTGTTGATGTTGTTTGATTGTTTCTTTTTATTTCAATTTACTGATGAGGTAATTAAAAAATCTTTCTAATATATAAGTATATTTGACTTCCAATCAAAAAGACCCTTTAAGGGGAAAGATAATTTTCCAGCTTATAATCTTCACCCCCCTAATTTTAATGATTAGCTCAGTAGTTCTCCTTATTTCTTTAATCTTAAGAAAAAAAAGTAAAATGAACCGAGAGAAATCATCACCTTTTGAATGTGGATTTGATGCAAATTCAAGACAACGTCTCCCTTTCTCTCTTCGTTTTTTTTTAGTGACAATTATTTTTTTGATCTTTGATGTAGAAATTGTCATTTTATTTCCTGCTATTCAAAGAATTTTCACTTCTCAAGAATTTTATTGAAACTTTATTTTTATCTCCTTTCTCATTATTTTGTTGGGGGGATTATTTCACGAATGAAAACAAGGAAGTCTAGAATGGTCAATTTAGGGGGTTGTATTTAAGTATAATACTTGATTTGCATTCAAGAGGTGCTATTCATTAGCCTTCCTCAATAAATCTGAAGTAAATTTATACATTTAGTTTCGGCCTAAAAGATTGATCGTAAAGATCCAGATTTTTTTAGTTGAAGCTAAAGTAAGCAGCATCTCACTGTTAATGGGATTTAGGATTGAATAATCCCAACTAAGGAAATAAAAGTAAGTGAAGAGCTGCTAACTCTATCACTAAGCGGTTCAATTCCGTTTGTATTTCTGCAGTTATAGTATAAAATTATTACTTTACATTTTCATTGTAAAAATGAACAGCAATGTTCTAACAGTTGCTCATAAGTCAATGACTATCCTAGCATCTTCAGTGCTATGCTTTTAAACTTAAGCTATATAAACATAAAATATAAAGAATAAATAAAAACAATCACACCAAGAAAATTAAAAAATGTAACTTAAGACTGTTATACTGGAATTTCAAACTAATTTGGTTAATCTTTATTGTCCCAACTCCTAATCTTTTTCTAGCATAAAATTCCAATCAACCTTGATCATAAACCTTAAGAAACTGATCCGCATTTTTTAAAGTTCCTAATGAAAATCCTTGGCCTGTTAATCAAGGAAGGAATCACATTAATCCTCTAAATTTTTTCACCTTCCCCCATGAGTAAAGATAAACCATACGTTGGATACTAAGTATGACTACCAAAGAAACCCCCACAAAAAAAAGTGCTCTTCACTTTAAAAAAGTAGGTAAAAAAATAAGAGTAGGAGCGGGAAAAATTAACCAACTCAGAACTGGTCCTGATACTAAAGAAGTAAGAGATAGAATAATTACTGGACCCACTAGAGAATAATCTGATTCACATACAGAAACTAATCTACCCCCTCTATAAATTCCTACAAAACTGAGATAAGTTAATCGAACTGAATAAAGCACTGTTAATCTTAAACAAGTAAACATTATCAACAAAATAAAAATACCCCAAGAATATTGACAAGCTAATTCTACAATTAAATCCTTGGAATAAAACCCTGCCATAAAAGGCACTCCGCAAAGAGACAAATTAGCTAAATTTATACTTACTGTTACTAATGGGAAATTTAATCTAAGTCCCCCAAAAGATCGAATATCCTGAGTGTTTCCGACCCCATGAATTAAAATACCAGCACAAAGAAAAAGCAACGCCTTAAATAAAGCGTGAGCTAACAAATGAAAAAACGCTACATCAAAAAGACCCAAAGAAATTGCAAACATTATTATACCTAACTGACTCAAAGTAGACAATGCGATAATTTTTTTAAGATCATACTCAAAAATGGCAACAACTCCAGACATAAATATAGTTATTGTTGAAATAAACAATAAAAACATGGAACAAGTTTCCCCTAAAATAAAAGAAAAGCGAATTAAAAGATAAACTCCAGCAGTGACTAAGGTAGAAGAATGAACTAATGCAGAAACTGGAGTGGGAGCAGCTATTGCTGCAGGCAGCCACGCAGAAAAGGGAATTTGGGCTCTCTTAGTTATAGCAGCTGCTATAACTAGAAAAGGAACCCAATTACTTAAATTTATACTATTAAACAGAGCCCAAATTCTAAAATTAAAATCCCCCAATGAAACAAATCAAGCAATTGAAAGTAAAATGCATACATCACCTACACGATTAGACAAAACTGTAATTATACCTGCACTGCTTGATTTTTTAGAAGGATAATAAATTACTAGCCCATAAGAAATTAATCCTAAACCATCTCATCCTAGTAAAATACTTAAGATATTAGGACTCACAATTAAAATAGCCATCGAAGCTACAAATCCCACAACCAATATAATAAACCGATTAGCATCAGGATCAGAGGATATATAACTTTTACTATACCACACAACATTACTAGAAATACATAATACTACAGCAAGAAAAAAACAACTAATTCTATCTATAAGGAAGATCAAACTAAAATTTGTTCTTCTACCTCCTAAAAATCACTCAACAAAAATGGATGCCCCTCTCAAACTTAAAAAAACCCCTACTAATCCGACAATGATTATAAGATTCACAAAAAAAAATGAAATTTTTTGATAAAGATACTTATCCACGGTCATCAGTATATAATACATCTTAGGTCCCACAAACCTAGGTTTTTAGTTAAACTATAATAACATAAAAATAAATTGATCAGAACAGGGGAAAGAAAAATAAATGGAACTATATGCAAAAGTAATACTAGATGCTCGCGAAAAGAACAATCTCTTATAACTCTCAATAAAGAAATATTAGTTCCATGCTGAGTAGAAACAAATAAAAACAAATTATAAGCCCCTGCCATAAAAGATAATACTCCTACAAGGATTGCGCTGCCCCCCCATCACCCAATCGATGAAATAAATAAATAAATTTCTCCTACAAGATTGGGTGATGGGGGGGCAGCCATATTTCTGATAGAAAATAAAAACCACCATAAGGTAGAAAGAGGAGTTAAAGTAATTAAACCCCGAATTAAAATGATTCTTCGAGTCCCCAACCGCTCATAAATTATTCCAACTAAACTAAACAACCCCGAAGAACAAAGACCATGACTAATTATAATAACAATAACCCCCGCCAACCCCACAGAAGAGTTAATTACTACCCCTAAAAGAACTAAAGCCATGTGGGCAACTGAAGAGTAAGCTACTAATGACTTACAATCAGTTTGACGAATACAAATAATAGAAGCAAACATCCCTCCTACTAATCTTACTCTTACTAGCAAGCTGGAAAATTCCTTAAGACTTACCTCTACATACGGAATAACCCGAATTATACCGTACCCACCTAATTTAAGTAAAACTCCAGCTAAAATTATAGATCCTGCTACTGGGGCTTCTACATGAGCCTTAGGAAGTCATAAATGCCCAAAATAAACAGGAAGCTTAACTAAAAAAGCTATCAGTATAACTCAAAACAAGATAGGGCTAGCAGATGTTATTACTCTCTGTAAATAAAAATAATCAAGACAAGAATCGCTATAATTAATCCAAAGAATACCTAAAAGTAAAGGTAAAGAAGCAGCAAGAGTATAAAACAAGAGAAAATAAGAAGCAGAAATACGTTCAGGTTGATATCCCCATCCTATTACCAATAAAAAAATAGGAATAAGAGTAGTTTCGAAAGCAATATAAAATATTAAAAGATCAGACGTACCGAAACTTACTAAAAGAAAAGTCAGTATACCTACTCCCAACCCAAGAAAGAGGCTTGGAAAATTCTTATGGTCCTTAATATAGAAACTCATTATAATCATTATAGCTAAAATTCAAATCGATAAGTAACTTAAAAAATAAGATATAATATCAATTTGAATTAGGTTGATAACACCTAAATTAAAACTCTCTATACCTAACCCAAAAATAAAAGCTGAAATAAAAAGCACTGAGACTAACATCCCCCAATTACTCAAAAGCAAACTCATACTTAATCCCATTAAAATAAATTTTAACATTCTAACACTGAAGTGCATTTAAAGAATTAAATCTATCCCCCCCATGAGTTCGAACTAAAGAAACTAAAAGCGAAAGCCCCAAAGCCCCTTCACAAGCTGTTAAAGTTAAAAAAATTAAAACAAAATTACTTAAATTTATTATAGATCTGAACCAAAAAAAGAGACCAAAAATTATAAGCATTAAACCTTCTAAGCTAAGCAGAGTTGCTAAAAGATGCTTACGTTTAGAAATAAATCTAAAAAGAAAAGTAAGTACAAACCCTACAAGAAGAATAACTAAAGGTCTTATAAAAAATGAATAACTCACAGTCTTAGTAGTTTAAAAAAAACACTGGTCTTGTAAATCAGAAATAAAGCAACTTTCTAAGACTTCAAAAAGATAGAAACCTACACCTAAAGCTCCCAAAGCTTCGATTCTTTAATTAAACTACTTTTTGTAATTAGACAGTTTTTACTTTTTGCCAGTATAATTTTTATAGTATTTTTATTCCCCTTAGTGAGACACCCTTTACTCATAGGATTAATTATTCTTATACTTACTTTTCTTACTGCTGTAACATTAGGGCTCAGAAGACTAAGAACGTGACTTTCATACATTTTAGTACTAATTTTGTTGGGGGGATTACTTGTCATTTTTATTTACATCTCATTACTAGCAGCTAACGAAACTCATACTCCTCGAACTAATCTAACAAAGATACTATTTTTAAGCGCAGGAAGACTATTAGCAACTTCAATTATTTTTTCCTCTAGATTAAAAACATATGACTCAAAAACCAACTCATTTTTAAGAATCAGCCCTTATAACACTCAAAATATGGACTGACTCAATTTACTCTATTCTGATCACTTAGGAGGGATAACTATTTTTCTTGTACTCTATCTATTACTCACTCTAATCGTAGTAGTTACTATCACCAAAAACGATTCCTCTTCTTTACGAGCCTCATAATAATGGCAACACTTCGAAATACTCACCCCCTAATAAAAATTATAAATAGAGCTGTGGTTGATCTCCCTGCACCCTCTAATATCTCTAGATGATGAAATTTTGGGTCTCTTTTAGGTCTATGCTTAGTAACTCAAATCCTTACTGGAATTTTTCTAGCTATACACTATACACCTCATGTTGATCTAGCATTTTCAAGTGTAGTTCATATTATTCGAGATGTTAACTACGGATGACTTTTACGCACAATCCATGCTAACGGAGCATCATTCTTTTTTATTTGTCTCTACCTTCATGTAGGACGAGGATTATATTATGGATCTTACTTATTTATATTAACATGGTTTTCTGGAATTCTTCTCCTTTTACTCACTATAGGAGCCGCTTTCATAGGATATGTTCTACCATGAGGACAAATATCTTTTTGAGGAGCCACCGTAATTACTAATTTACTATCAGCCATTCCCTATATAGGCGATATAATCGTTCAATGATTATGAGGAGGCTTTGCAGTTGATAACGCTACCCTTAATCGATTTTTTAGCTTTCATTTTTTAATTCCTTTTATTATTCTGGGAGTAGTTATAATACATCTCTTATTTTTACATCAAACAGGATCTAATAATCCCTTAGGAATTAAAAGAGACTCCGATAAAATCCCTTTTCACCCCTATTTCACTATTAAGGACCTAGTAGGATTTTTATTTATATTAAGTTCCTTAATTATTCTCACACTACTTTCTCCAAATTTACTTGGAGATCCAGAAAATTTTAACCCTGCTAATCCATTAGTAACTCCTGTACACATTCAACCTGAATGATACTTTTTATTTGCTTACGCAATTCTACGATCAATTCCTAATAAATTAGGGGGAGTATTAGCTCTTTTATTATCAATTTTAATTTTAGCTATTATACCTATTTGACATAAAAGAAACATAAAGGGATTAGAATTTTACCCTATTAATAAGTTCTTATTTTGGTTATTAATTGGGACTGTTTTTATTCTAACTTGAATTGGTGCAAAGCCCGTAGAAGATCCTTATGTTCTAGTTGGCCAACTTTTTACAATTATTTACTTTGGATACTTTATTTTAGCCCCTCTCTCCCTTAAAATTTGGGATAAAATCCTAGCTTAAGATTGTTTAGCCTAATTAAGGCTCTTGTTTTGAAAACAAGTAATAAAAGTTAAAATCTTTTAACATTCTTTAAACTTTTAAAAAAGAATCCCCAAAACCCCTGCTATTCATACCAGATAAGAAATAGAAAAAGGCAAGAAACACTTTCATGCTAAGTACATTAATTTATCATATCGAAATCGAGGAAGAGTACCTCGCACTCAAACAAAAATAAAAGCCAAAATCAAAAAAGAAAATAAAACCATAAAAGAAGAACCCCCCAAAAAAATAACTCTAAACAAGAAAGATATAAATAAAATTCTAGTATACTCTGCTAGCATAATCAAAGCAAACCCCCCTCTTCTATACTCAGTATTATAACCTGAAACCAACTCTGACTCCCCCTCCGCAAAATCAAATGGAGTACGATTAGTCTCGGCCAAACAAGAAATAAACCAAATCAACCCTGCTATAGGAAACACAAAAATAAATAGAAAATCTTGTTGAAAAAAAGAAAATCTTCTTAATTCATAACCTAGAGTCACCATCAAAGGAGTGAATAAAACTAAAACTAAACTGACTTCATAAGAAACAGTCTGAGCCACCCCCCGCAAACAACCAATAAGAGAGTATTTAGAATTAGATCTCCACCCCGCAGCCAAAAGTCCATAAACACCAACTCCCAATCCACACAAAAAAAACAAAATACTCTTATTAAAAGAAATTAAATTAAAAAAAGAAGGAATTCTTACTCATATAAGAAGAGAGAGTCCCAAACTAAAACATGGAGCAATTAAAAAAGCTAAGTAGTTAGAAATGGAAGGGGAGATATGTTCCTTAGTAAATAGTTTAATTGCATCGGAAAAAGGTTGAATAATTCCCCCAACTCCTACTTTGTTAGGGCCCTTACGCAATTGAACATACCCAAGTAACTTCCGCTCAAATAAAGTAAAAAAGGCCACCCCTACTAATACTATAACAACAATAATTAAAAAAAGAACAATATTAATCATCTCAGTCAGCCGTAGGGCTGCCACCTACATAAGTAGATCCTAAGTCTAATACATTATCTGCCAGACTGACACTATTTTAGAAAACTTATTTTTTTTCTTTATAACAAGAAAACTCCCTCTACTTCAATCCTTTCGTACTAAAAATAAAAAACAAAATTTGAGGATAGAAACCAACCTGGCTTACGCCGGTCTGAACTCAGATCATGTAAGAAATTAAAAGTCGAACAGACTCTCCAGCAAAACTTCTGCACCTTGCTAATTTCTTAATCCAACATCGAGGTCGCAAACCTTTTTATCGATATGAACTCTCCAAAAAGATTACGCTGTTATCCCTAGGGTAACTTAGTCTTTTAATCCTTCAATAGGGATCAATTTTCCATATATTTATGTTTTTTTAAAAAAGTGGTCTTTTTTACTTTTTGTCGCCCCAACAAAATTACAATAAAATTTTTGTTATCAAAAGTAACCTAAAACTCCAAAATAATAAAGCTCCAAAGGGTCTGATCGTCCCCCAAATTCATTTAAGCTTTTTCACTTAAAAATAAAATTCAAAAATTATTTTAGAGACAGCTTTTTTCTCGTCTCACCATTCATACCAGCCTCTAATTAAGAGACTAATGATTATGCTACCTTAGCACAGTCAGAATACTGCGGCTATTTACTAATGCATTGAGCAGGCGGTACCCCTTATAAATTCCAAGGGGAGATGTTTTTGATAAACATACGGAAAATAATTTGCCGAGTTCCTTTAAAATACTTAAATTAATTTAAAATTTTAACCTAAACTAATGGTAAAAATTAACATTAAATTCTACTAATTCCAGCATTTTTTCCTTAATTTTTAAGTTAATTTAAGTATCCTGATAATAAAGGCAAAAACTAAAAAATACTTACTTATAAAGATGTAAATTATAAAAAACTTCTTATTTTAAGCCACTTTTAAGCCTAAAAACATCTAATTTTTGTATAATTTTTATGCCAACTAATTTGCCTTAGGAGCTCATCCCCCTAAGACTTTACTAACCCAAATTTTAAAATTATATACTTAAATTAAAACTCAGAATAATCGAATTAAATTCGTTTCTCAGAAAACCAGATAAAAAAGCTCGAATGGCATTTCACCCCATATTCTAGTTTTAAAAAATTTTGCTACATTTACAAGCCCTAGAATATAGCTCGCTTTAATTCGGGAGAAATTTATCTTAAAAAATTTTGCGGGACCCTGATACACAAGGTACGATAAAATAAATCTTCTTTTTTAAGCTTAAACTAATTTTTCAACTTTCCTTCACAGTACTCTAATCTATAAGGGATCTCACATAGTTTCTTTAACTTATACTTTTACATTTAAAACAAAGATGATTCTATTAAAAATATTTCCCCTAAGTCAAAAGCTAAATAAAATTTGACTCGCACAAATATCCACTCGATGTAAACGAGTTGCTTTACTAATCAAGCTCTCTATCTCATTCTAGATACACTTTCCAGTACATCTACTTTGTTACGACTTATCTCCTCTTAAGAAGAGAGTGACGGGCGATATGTACACATCCCATTGCCACATTCAAGCTATTATACTTAAATAGATTTACTAATAAATCCACCTTCCTCCAATTTTTAAACCTAGAATTCGTTTTTTTATTTAAAATTGTAGCTCATTTCTACTTTCCCATAAACTGCACCTTGACCTGAAGTAAAAAAAATATATTTTCCGAAAACATTCTTCTAAAGTAATCTGACAACGGCGGTATACAAGCTATACAAGAAAAAGTAAGATTAAGTGGGGACTATCAATTACAGAACAAGCTCCTCTATTAGGATAGGATGCCGCCAAAATCTTTGGGTTTGAAGAATAACTTTTACTACCCTTATTTACATTTTAATCTAGAATAACAGGGTATCTAATCCTGGTTTTTTACCTAAACTTCTTAGTTCCAATAGATATCAAAGAACTTCTTTTTATTTAAAAATTTCACCTCAATAAAAAAATTTCACCATCTTTATTTAATCAAATGTTAACTAAAAAACTCTTACTCTACTAGAATTCTTCGTCTAACCGCGACGGCTGGCACGATTTTAGTCAATTCTATGAATTTAACTAGGCCCAAATAATTGTTTCCTAAAATTTACTACTACTTTTCATTTTATTAAAATCACCTGTTTATATATAGATTTAACTCAAAATAGAGCTAAAGCTAGATTCAAACTTTTGTATCTTTTTACCAAAACGGCCTAAAAAAAGATCAAGGAAAAATAGGAACCACTTGCAAACAGTATTTATAGCTCTTCTACAAACAAGAAAGTTAGCTTTTCCACATTAAAATGCAGATTTTTA
>JACCDP010706343.1_pt1 | contig 14324 bp, 10 predicted proteins | sample 7445841 | NCBI WGS metagenome assembly JACCDP01 (sample SAMN15323441, study PRJNA562643) | freshwater metagenome | isolation source: river surface water | place: USA:Blue River Watershed | collected 2017-08-17
AGAGAAGATGTCGGCTCAGCTCAAAGCGGTCGGCGTACCCGTATTTTTGTTGATGCTCCAAAACCCAAACGAACAGTCACAAGCAGAAATAGGCGCGGTAAAAGAAGCTTTTAACAAACAAAATCAAAAGATCATTGACATCGCAAGTGACAACGATATTGCGCATGCGTTAGCCAGTGTGCTCACCAACCTGAAGCCTAATTTATACCTCGATGTGCTGACGGGTAAAGCGGGTGATGGCAACGATAGTTCAGTATTTAAACCTGATTTTCAAGCAAGTCAGAAAATTAGCGATATCACGTTTGTGTTTGCATCCAAGGACCCCAAGAAAGAAATGCGCGTACAGTCTGCTGGACGGAACCCATCCTCGGGTAGTGATTCACGATTTACGACGTTTCGCGTTGACACGAAAACTGGTGTTTATGTACCATTGGAATTCAATGTCAACGTAGCCCCCGATAAGGTAACAAGTTTTGCGTTCATGCGTTCGAATGTACGGATGTCATTACGCTATCCCAACGCAGGCCAGACCAATAGCCAGATATTGGCATATCCACGTGATATAAAGCATGTATTAGGAGCTGCGACAAGCGGAATTTCAGCCAGTGCACTCCCGTTGATTACATTCCAAGCAACGCAAAGTTGTGATGCGGTGACACCGGTGGTGTTGCCGACCACGTATGTTGCACAAACATCTGGGTTAAATACCGGTGTGGTATGGACAGAGGCCGATGCAACCAATACCCCGTTATATTTCAACATTGTGTTCCAGGCGAATCCTAACGGTGGCTTGACGTTACGGCGCTGTTATGAACTTCAACCAACAGACGAAAAGCTGGAAGTCAACTTTAGTAAACCGACTACGGCAGAACCGCGAATCACCGATGGTACGCTAGACGTGGCGGTGCAGTTACCGAGCACGATGAGCGTATTAACTGATGGGGTAACGCTCTTTTATGGGACATCAAATAAACAAATGGTACCCGATAGCGACATGAGTGCGAGCGAAACGATTAAGGTTAACCAAAGTGGCACACAAATGCTGCGGGTGTTGGTCGATAGTCAGGTGAATGAACGACCAGTTGCGCTCTACAACGCTATGCAAGTTACCCCGCAGTTTTCTTGGAACCTTACACGAGTAACAGCCGGTAGCTGGGATTTGGGTGAGCTCACGCGTAATGATGACATCGACTTATCGGTGAAATGTGAAATCAAAGGTGAACGTAGTCCTATCCCAATATATAGTATGCAGTTGCTGGATGATCAACAGCAACAAGTTGATGTCGCTAAATATTTGCTTCTTCCAAATCCGTCTGTCAACAATGATACGCTTATATGGCCAATCACCCTCAAGAACGTGGCACAACTCGCACCTGGTCGCTATACAATACAATTTACCGTTGATGTGAAAGGCCAGCAAATTCCTGTAAGCTACACGTTTACACGACCAGCTGCCGACATCCAACTGAGTTGGAGCGATACACAGCCAGTAGAATTAGGGACACTCAAGACAGATCAAAATCAGCTCTCTGCCTGTATGACTGCTGATATTCCTGCACTTGCTCTAGACACAACGCTCGCATCTGATGTGACAGTGAGTAATCTTAGTAGCGGGAAAAATGTTGCGGATACACGTGACATGCGTGCCACCGTAACATTCGATACTCCTACGTGTGCGGATGCGTACGAAGTACAGGTAATCGTGCCGCCTACACTTGTCGCAGGAACGTACACGGCTGATTTAGTCATCGAATCAACACAACCTGCGTTGGTGAAGGTGCAACCGAGCCCCGTCCGAGTGCAATTTACAACTGCACCATTACAGGTCCAGCTGGTGTTTGATAAAAGTCGCACCATTGCTGGCGATGTTCCGACGTACCAAGTAGACTTAACAGATGCACGTGAACTCGTATTAGCATACACTGTAGTCCTCACTGGGACAGAACGCATGCCGTGGCTCCAGAGCCCCGTCTACAAAAGCATGACACCGGTATCGGGAACAACGACGACTGATACAACGGCTTTTGCGCATATTCACGCGTATTGGCAAGGCCCACCAGTACTCAACGATTCACAGCAATACACGGGTAAGATTGTGCTCACGAATGTCCCGCCAAAGGCTGGCACATATGATATCATGGTAGGTTTTGATGATCCGCATATCACCGGACCCAAAAAGATTGCCTTGCGCGTGGTCGTGCCAGATGATGATGTGTGGTTCTGTGTGGTTTTGGGTGTCATCGCAATAATTATCTTGATTGTAGGGATGTTACTAGTTCGGTTATGGAGATATTTTTTTCCAAAGAAGTCAAAGTTACCACCTTCATTTCCGCCAACTAAACAACCTTGAAGTAAGGTGATGTTCGTATGACAATGTGTTATACGTGTGCGTTGAATCGAGACACCAGGTGAACGTTTTATACCCTACTACTGCATCTTGCTATTCTGCATCAGTAGTAGGGTATTGGTGTGATGTATGACTTGGGGTAGTTCTTGAGCGTAGAGTTACCCCCCCATTGACACTCCTGCCGCTTCCTCGCATAATAGCCGCCCACCCCGAGGAGCCACGCTCATGTCCCCACTGCCCCCCACCGCCTTCCCTGCCCCAGGCACGTATGCCGTCGCGCAACGTGTGGCGCTGCTTGCGCCGGCCGATACCACCATCCACTACACCACCGACGGCACCACACCTACCACCGACAGTCTGGCCCTGGCGGCGCATGATTTCATCCTACTAGCGGCACACAACGACGGCACCCGTGGCATCACGACCACCACCACGATTCGGGCCATCACCGCCCGCGCTGGTCAGGTGAGTGCGCCGGCTACGTTTGGGTATACCATCGCGCGGCGTGACACGGATCAGTATGTGGTGCACGAGCTGATGCCTGGGTTTTTCGTCATCCGCGACTACGACAACGTCAACATGTACTTCGTGCGCGGGGCAGCACGCATAGTCTGCTCATCGATGCCGGTATGGGCAATGGCAACCTGCGCGCAGTGCTCGAGCCACTGCGGGGCGATGTGCCGATGGACGTGTTCCTCACCCATGGTCATGGCGACCATGTCACCGCACTTGGTCAATTCGAAGACACCTACGACGTCTATACGAGCCATCTCGATTTACCCATGGTACAGGCCTACAAAGCCCGTGGCCTGGCGGCGGATTTGAGTGCCATTGCGGATGTGCACGAAGGCATGGTTTTTGATCTGGGTACTTATCGTTTTCGCGTGTATGCCCTGCCTGGGCATTCCGCCGGCAGCATGATGCTTTTTGACCACGCCAAAGGCCTGCTGATCGCCGGCGATGCAGTAGGGAGCAACAAAGCCGGCCCGGCCGACGCCTTGTGGATGCAGATGCCCAGCATGGCGCCCATTGACCGGTATCTCTCTGCACTGCAGGTCTTTCGTGCCAAGGTCGCCGGCCGCATCAAACCCATCTATGGTGGACATAACGATTGGCTGTTGCTGGGTGAAACCTACCTCGACAACCTGCAGGCCGCCGCCCAACACCTTGTCGACGCCGGCCCCGATAGCCTGGTGCCGTCGCTGCGTCCGGCCGGCGTGTGGATGGCAGTCCGGGGCGATCGCCTGAGCAACCCTGATTGGGCGTAAACGTACACAAAGACACCTGTCTCAGCCAGCCGCATACGCATATTGCCAGCCTGAGCAATATCGTGGTGCAGGGAGGTATGCTTGATGCGCCGTTTGTGCCGACCACCACCCAGTATCGCTTTTATGGTGCACCACAGCAGGTGGTGATACTGACGCCCGTACCTACGTCGCCGCGCATCACGCGCCTGACCATCAACGGCGTGCCTGTGCAACCCGGTGTACTGTGGGCGGTAGACACGTCTCGATACATTGAAATATGTGTGACTGCACCGGATGGTGTGCATATGCAACAATACACGCTACACCGTACAGATGTATGATTCTCGTGAAGATGTCAGGAGCACAACACATCAATGTTGATTACCGTCTACTCCAGACAATCAGCGCATCCCTGCGTACGCACACATCCTGCATGTCCTGTACATCATTGGTCGCGGCGATACAAATCCCCAATCATGCCATCAAACGACGACTGGAATGGCCAAATCACCATCCCCGATGTGCCCATCTCGCGTAGGACGTCACGTGCTCGCGCGAGGTCCCGTGCTAACTCTGCATCGTTGCGCGTGCCATCGGCGGGATCAGTGGGGAAGCCGAGCTCGGTGACCACTATCGGCTTGCCCAATCCCATGTCATGTAATTCTTGGATGGAGCGCCGCAGGTCATGGGGAAATCCCTGGCCGTAGTACCAGTGCAATTTGTAGCGACCACTGTCATACGGCGAGTCATCATAGTAGTGAAAGGTATAAAAATCCACCATATCCGCAATCCGTAGGGGTGCCTCGCGTGGCTCGGCATGACTTTTGGCAAATGCCATGCCAATGGTGCGCAGATGGGTGGGGTCAAGCTGTTTGATGTCTTGTGCAACGGTTGACAAGAAGTAAAGGCGCTCTTGGGCGAGTGGGTAGCACCCGGCGTAGTCGGCATTGTCCCAATCCCAGCAGCGAATATCGATGGGGCTACCGATGTCGGGCTCGTTGAATATATCCCACGCAATGATGCCCGGATGGCCGGCAAAGTAGCGCACCAGCGGACGGGCATGCACATCGAGCGCCTGGGCGTAGTATGGTGCCGCAAAGTTTGTTTGCGGATATTTCGCATAAAGCACGGGCATTACATAGATGCCACGCGCGTTAGCCGCATTGAGCAGCGTCTCGAAATGTTGTAATGCAATCCCTTTTTCAGTGCCATTAAAAATGGGGATGGCGCCACCAAAGACGTAGTAGTTGAGAAAGACGCGAATCGTGTTGATGCCACGAGCATGCAACCGATCAAAATCAGCCTCGATGGGAGCCATATCCCATGGACAGCGCCCATCTGCGCCAAACTGAATGGTATGGCAGGCATCGGGATCGGTGCCAGTGGCGCGGATGTAGTTGACCCCCCGCACTTCAAATGGCGCACCACTCGCATATAATTTGCCGTTGACCGACGATACCAAATTGGCCGGATTGCTGGCAGGCATATCGGCGTACGGGTTACGAACTGGTTGTTGGAGCGTGGTTACTTCATTGCCAAGCAGCCCGAGCATGACCACGTTGTTGGGGTGGAGCTCAAAGCGTCGTCGTTCGAAATATTGCACCAGCAGATTTTTGCCATCGATGGTGGTGGTGTAGGCACCAGTAAGCGGGAATCCGAAGCGGGTAAGCCCGCCGTTGCGTTGCCAGTATTGTGCAAATGGACCACACATTTGGTGGCCTGTTTCACGGAATGTTTGACATCCAGTGCTGGTGGGTGGATTGTTGCCATATTGCCATGATGCGGCCATCAGCTCGAGCATGCGTGCGCCGAGGCGCCCTGCACTCACACTGCCGTTGGGTTGGATTTCGAGGCGGTCGCGCTCAAACCACTGTACCGTCAAAAAGACCCCTTCAACCATTTCACCACGGGGAGCACTAGTGGGGAACCCAAAGACGGCTAGACCACCGTTGCGCTCCCAATAGGTGCGGATGACTCCAGCAATACAGTGGCCTGTTTCGGGGAAACAGCGCTCACTACTCTGTGCCGTGACTGGCATGACCAGTGCCAACAATATACCCAACACACTCACAATTGCACTCTGGCGCAACCAACCCATGAACATATCCTCGTTAGGCAGACGATGTCTGCATACTATGCACTATCGTAGAATAGTATACCATTTCTCCTGCAGTGGGTATCGTACACGGCGCAAGCAGATGCCACGGCGGCTACGCCACCATGGCATGACAGCAACCTGAGGCATGGTGTGGTGCCGTGCTCGTCAGGCAAGGACGCACTGCGACTGGCGCCTCCCGGCGTCATGGCAAGGGCGCAGCGCAGCCGTGCCATCTCGTTTGGTAGGGAGACAACCCCGAGGCGCCATCGTGCTATAATCGACACACCCATACAGCGAAAGGAGAGAGCAATGTCGCTACGCATGCGTCAAATCCACATGGATTTCCACACCAGTGAACTCATCAATGGCGTTGGAGCGCAATTTGACGAAGAAGTCTTTGCGGATGTACTCAAGCAGGCCGAAGTCAATTCGGTCACCATTTTCGCACGCTGTCATCATGGTATGCTCTACTACCCCAGCAAGCGCTTCCCTGAGCGTGTGCACCCGCACATGCAGGGCGACCTGCTGGGTGCGCAGTTGCGTGCTTGTCGTGCTGCCAACATCAATGCCCCCATCTACATCACCGTGCAGTGGGACTACCACACTGTACTCCACCACCCCGAATGGCTGGCCATGGATGCGCAGGGGAATCCGTTCAGCGTGAGCCGCCACGGTCAGCCGCTCTTCGAGGCCGGCTTCTACCGTTTCTTGTGTGTCGGCTCGCCGTATCGCGATTTTTTGATGGAAAGTGTGCGTGACCTGGTTGAATATGCGGGCACGGTGGACGGCTTTTTCTTTGACATCGTCCAACCCATCCCGTGCGTTTGCTACCACTGCCGCACCGCCATGATGGCGGCGGGCCTCGACCCATCCGTCGAAGCGGATCGCCTGGCGTGGGGGGCCGAGACTAGCGCCCGCTTCAAGCGCGACATGTCGGCGCTGGTGCGCGCACTGACTCCCAATGCCACGATTTTTTATAATGCGGGGCATGTGGCACCCCGTGATCGGCGCTGGGCCAGTGACTACACGCACTGGGAGATTGAGACGTTGCCCAGTGGCGGCTGGGGCTATTTGCACTTCCCCATCGCCGTGCGTTATGCCCGCACGTTGGGCATGCCGGTGCTGGGGATGACGGGCAAGTTCCACACGTCGTGGGGCGATTTTCATTCGTTCAAAAATCGTGCTGCCCTCGAGTTCGAAGTCTTTCGTATGCTGGCACACGGCACCGCCTGCAGTATCGGCGACCAACTCCACCCCGATGGCCAAATCGACAGCGACGTCTACGACCTGGTTGGGCATGTCTACCGCGAGGTCGCCAAACGCGAAGCGTGGTGTGTGGATGCCACGGCGGTAACGGATATTGCCGTGTTTTCATTGGAAAAACCGGTGTCGGCCTCGTGGGCCGATGCCATCCCCCCCGCCACCTTTGGGGTGGTGCGCATGCTCGAAGAGCTCGCCATGCAGTTTGATATTGTCGATGCGCAGGCTGATTTGTCGCGCTATGCACTCCTCATCCTCCCCGATGTGCTCGACGTCGATGCAGCCTTGGCCGCCAAAATCGAAGCCTACGTGGCTGGTGGTGGGCGCCTGCTGGTGTCGTATCATTCCGGGGTGCGCGACGGACAGATGCAACTGGCATGCACGGGTGTCGATTATGTGGGTGAAATCGCCATGAGCCCTGATTTTGTGGTGCCGAGTGTGCACATGGGTAGCGATTTGCCGCGTACCGGGCATGCCATGTACTTGCGTGGCGCACATGTCACGCCGCGGGTGGGGACGAATGTGCTGGCAGGGACTATTCAGCCGTATTTTGAGCGCTCGTGGCGCCATTTCTGCTCGCACCGCCATACCCCATCTGATGGCACACCCGGGTCAGCGGCGGTGACGCAGTGTGGTAACGTGATCTACTTTGCGCACCCCGTCTTTGGGCAATACCAAGACAATGCGCCACGCTGGGTCAAATCGCTGGTGCGTGATGCCATCGCCCGCCTGTTGCCGCAACCGATTTTGCGCCATAGTGGTCCATCCACGATTACCACGTCGGTGATGCGCCAGGCACAACGCACCGTGGTGCATCTGCTCCACTACATTCCCGAGCGGCGCGGTCAGCAGTTTGATGTGATTGAGGATGTGATTCCGCTCTACAACGTGGATATCAGTGTGCATGTGGCACAGCCGGTGCACCGAGTGACCATTGAGCCTGCTGGCGTGTCGGTGGCGACACAGCTGCGTGATGGACGGTTGCATATGACGATTCCTGAGATCAATGGGCATTGCATGGTCGTGTTGCATCACGGCTAACGCATCGCTGTCGGTTGGGGGTGTCATTATTGGGCACCCCCTAGCACATATCTGTGTTTGCAAATGGGTGGTATTCCGCTGTATACTACAGGTCGGTATCATTTTTGCATCATTCGGGGAGGGGGTGACTGAGCGCATGAAAATCGAACGCCGTGATGGCGAAAGCATCGAACAGTTGCTTCGCCGTTTCAACAAGGTTGTTGTCGCCGAGCGCATCACCAAGACCTACCGCGAAAAGATGCAGTTCGTCTCAAAGAGTGAACAGCGGAAAGAAAAAGTCCGCCGCGCCGAGCGTAACCGCCGCAAGAAGATGGCCCAGAGCGGTCATTAGTCTGCGTACACCGTACTTCCAAGCCGTTCCGGGCGTACCGGGGCGGCTTTGGTATGTTTGTCAGTAGGATAGTTTTTACCATACGGAAATGGATAGTGGTATGTTTGACCGTCTCAAGAATGTCGTGACGCGCTACGACGATTTAACGCAGCAAATGGCCGACCCGGCAGTGCTCGGCGATATGGCGCGCTTGCAACAAGTGGCGCGTGAACAACGCGAGCTCGAGGCGGTGGTGACAGCCTACCAACGCTACGAACGCTTGTCGCAACAGCTCAGCGAAGCCCAACAGCTCATCAACGACACCGATGATGCCGATTTGCGCACCATGGCGCAAGACGAAATCGCCGAACTCACGCCGGTGCGCACCGACCTCGAAGCGCAGCTCAAGTTGTTGTTGCTGCCACGTGACCCCAACGACGAGCGCAGCGTGATCATGGAATTACGCCAAGGCGAAGGTGGCGACGAGTCTGCACTCTTTGCCGCCGACCTCTTCCGCATGTACTCGCGCTATGCTGAACGTGTGGGCTGGAAGGTCGAAGTAGTCAATTCGAGCGAAAACGGCATCGGCGGCTTCAAAGAAATCTCGTTCGAAATCCACGGCGACGGCGCCTATAGCCGCCTCAAGTACGAAGGCGGCGTGCACCGCGTGCAACGCGTCCCCGCCACCGAAGCGCGCGGCCGCATCCACACCTCCACTGCCACAGTGGCGGTGCTGCCCAAGCTCGACGAAGACGGCGCCGTCGAAATCAAGCAGGAAGACCTGCGCATCGACGTCTTTCGCTCGGGTGGGCATGGTGGCCAAGGCGTCAACACCACCGACTCGGCGGTGCGTATCGTCTACAAAGGTGGCACGCCCGACGAAATGGTGGTGACGTGTCAGGACGGCCGCTCGCAGCTCAAAAACAAAGAAAAAGCCATGACGGTGTTGCGCGCGCGCCTCTTTGCCATCCAAGAAGCCAAGCGTTCCAAAGCGCTCGGTGAATCACGCTTGGCACAGGTGGGTACGGGTGAGCGCTCCGAAAAAATCCGCACCTACAACTTTCCGCAAGACCGCATCACCGATCACCGTATCGGCCAAAGCTTTTCGAACCTGCCGGGCATGCTCGACGGCGATATCGTGCGCATGATTGACGCCCTAATCGTCTACGACAACGCCGAACGCCTGCATGCGGTGGGTGTGGACGCCTAATTGCTGAGATGGATATGTGGTCGCCGTCACGAGCAATCCCTCGAGGCGGCGATTTTTGGTATGATGACGCCATATCACCACGAGCCACAGGATTGGTGCCATGAGCGACATGCATGCCCGGGCCACACTGCGCCACCGCCTGCGCCAACTGATTTTGATGCGCGAGACTGGTCCCAAACGCCCGGCCTGGCACCTACAACGCATGCGCATGATTTGGGCGCTTCACGACCAAATCGCCGCTCTAGATGGAGGAGAAACGCCCATGTTCCCCCAAACACTCCGTGATTACCTGACGCCACAGCTGCATACCTACATCGAAGAGTTGCGCCAGCTGTGCGCCATCGAATGCCCGACGAGTAGCAAAGCCGGCGTCGACGAGGCCGGTGAATGGGTGGCGCGCTGGGGCCGGCGGCGCAACTGGGAAGTCAAACGCTGGAAGGATGATACCGCTGGCGACTCCATTGCCTTTACCATTCTGGGCAAGGGTGGTCCGCGCATCCTGCTTGCAGCCCACCTCGATACCGTCTACCCCGTGGGTGTGGCGGCCGAGCGCCCCATGCGCATCGACGGCAATACGCTCCTCGCCCCTGGCTCGTGCGACAACAAAAGCGGGCTGCTGTCGGCACTGTATGCCATGGCCGCCCTCGAGGAATGTGGCGGGCTGGGGCATATCGGCTGTATTACGCTGTTGTGTGGCAGCGACGAAGAAGAAAGCATGCGTGTGTCGTTACGCGCCTTTGACGAATTAGCCCCCATTCACGACGTGGCGCTGGTGCTGGAAGCCGGCCGCGAAAATGGCGATATTGTCAGTGCGCGCAAAGGCGGTGGCAACTTTTTCTTTGATGTACAAGGACGATCGGCACATGCCGGCGTCGAGCCTCACAAAGGCGCCAATGCCATCGTGCAACTCGCTCACCAGAGTGTGGCACTGCACGCCCTCAACGGTATGCGCCCTGGTATGACGCTCAATGTGGGCGTGGTCAGCGGTGGTACCGTCTCCAATGCGGTACCAGACAAAGCCACCGCCAAAATCGACGTGCGCATCGTTGATCCTGCTGACCGCGAGCCGGTGACAGCGGCGATTCAAGCGATTGGTGCGCAGGTGTTTGTGCCGGGCACGAGCACCACCGTCACGGGGGGTATCCGCGTGCCGGCCATGGCCTGTACGCCGGCGATTGCGCGCTTGGCTGGAGTGACCAAGCAGTGTGCGCAGGAGCTGGGTTTTAGTACCAATGATGCGCATACTGGCGGTATGTCGTACGCCAACTACCTGGCCGAACGCGGTTTGCCCGTGCTCGACGGCCTTGGCCCCGTGGGTGGCAACGACCACAGCCCACGCGAATACATCGACATCGACAGCATCGTGCCGCGCACGGCGCTTCTCGCGCTGTTGATGACACGTGTGCATACGGCGTTGGGGTAACGGTGGAATTAATTTGAAAGGTTACTCAGCATGACAACAACTACACGCGGTAAAAGTATCAATGTATTTTTGATGGATGGCGTGCCGCGTGGTCGTATCAAATGTACATTAGCGAATTGGACCGGTGTTGCTTACAAAATCCCGCGTACCGAGCTTGATAAATGCAAGGGGATTGATGTTTTGAGCCAAAGTGGGGTTTATCTGCTCTTTGGTTCCTCTGAAAACACTGGTGAAGATGTGGTATATATCGGACAAGCAGGAACCCGTAAAAACGGTGAAGGAATTTTGTATCGACTTTTTGAACATCGGCGTAACTCGGAAAAAGACTACTGGAATGAGGCAGTTGTTTTTACGACGTCGAATAACTCCTTCGGTCCTACGGAGATTAGTTACTTGGAACATCGGTTTACTCAACTAGCCAAAATCGCTAATCGATACACTATCAAAAATGGCAATGAACCCTCGTTGGGTAATATCAATGAGGAAAAAGAAAGTGAATTAGAAGAATTTATTGATTTTGCCACCATCATTATCGGTACGCTTGGACATCGCATTTTTGAGCCACTCAGTCGATCAAGTAATGTCTCAGACAGTGATTTGGCATCCGCAACGATGCCAGAATTGAAACTTTTTCTGACAAGGAAAAGCCGCAAAAGTGGGCAAACGATTACTGCGCAATGTAAACGTACCAACGAAGGTTTTGTACTTCTGAAGGGCAGTCAAATCGAGACGATTGATTCAGAGAGTATTCCGCTGTCCATCAAAGAAAAACGTCGTGCTGGATTTTTTGATGCGCAAGGCATACTGCAACAAGATTTACTATTCAAAAGCCCCTCATACGCAGCGGCATTTGTCGTGGGTGGACACATCAACGGACTAGCAGAGTGGAAAACCGCAGAAGGGAAGCCACTGAAAGACGTCGAGAACGTCTAGAAATCGTGCAATCCCCCGTCACAATCGTGACGGGGGATTATTACATCCACACCCCTCAGCAAATCTTGCCGCGTTTGCCGGCGGCACCATGCCCAATCGGCTCGTCGCCAATCCAGCGCTCGTCGATAGGTTCGTCGGCACGCTGGTAACGGGTATCCGTGGAGAGGCGGATTTTGTTGGAGGCGTTGTCGAGGCTGGTATGCACCGTAAACACGCTAAAAATCAGTACATCGCCCAGTTCGTAGTTGGCCGTGAGCCAGCGTCCACCGAGTGCCTTGCGCAGTTTGGCGGGGTCTTTGGAAAGCCAGCCACCGTCGCTGATGTTGCCACCGCCACCCATTTTGGTGTAGCCGGCGCCGACTTTGTTCTCACAAAATTCGTCGACATCTTTGCTGCCGTAGCCGTTGTTGAGGCGGTCGTGGCGGTGTGAACGCTCGAGCACGAGCAGCCCACCCATCTCGAGTGGGATGTCGCTGAGGGGTGTCCAGGCGGTGTAGAGCTGTTTGGTGCCACGCCCCATGTAGACGATGTCCATGTGTGGCGGTGTGCCCCGTTTGGGAGCGACGGCCCGCACCCACGTGAAGTCGTAGTGGCGCACCTGGTATTGCAGTAATTTCTCAAAGACGGCAATCATGCTACCGTCGTAGAGTACATCCATCAAGGCTGGATTGTCTTTGCTCAGGTCAGGCATGAACTGCACGTTGGCGGTGATGGCCGCAATACAGTCGGCTAGGGGATAGGCGCGGTCAATTTGGCCAATAGCAGCCAAGCGCTCGGCCATCACCAGCCGGGCGGCGGTGAGTTTGGCGGGGTCGAGCACGCCTTTGAGATAAAGATACCCCTCTTGCTGCATAAAATCACGCAACTGGTCGGGCTGGTCGAGGAGGGGTGTGCAGTTGGTCAGCATACCGAAATGTGCGGGATCGGTGGAGATTTCCTTCTTCATCGAAGTCAGGCGCGGCAATGTGGTGGCAGACATGGCGATGCTCCTTTGCATGAATGTCGCTTGATGCCATTATCATACCATACCCGATTTATATGCCTGCGACTACCGCCGCACACTGTGCCGACCCCTGCTCGGTGGCAATCTGCGCTGCGAGGTTGGCTGCTTCCGCACACAGCTGTGGCTGTGTGGTCTGCTGGATGGCTGTTGCCAGGTTGCTGGCAGTCAGTGATTTGCGTGGAATGGGTGCCGTACCGACGCCCAGGTCAAATGCACGTTGCCCCCAGGCGAATTGGTCGTTGGCAAAGGGCACAATGATGCTCGGCACGCCGGCAGCAAAGCCGGCGGCGCTGGTGCCAGCCCCGCCGTGGTGACAGACGGCCGCCATGCGTGGGAAAAGCCAGGTATGGGGCACTGCATCCACTGCCATGATGGTGTCAGGCAGGTCGGGCAGGTGCCCCAAGCCACTTACCACGGCGCGGCGCCCACTCTGGACAATCGCCGCGACCACCAACTCGGCCAACCCAGGTTGGGGATTGATGCCCGTCATGCTGCCAAAGCCGACATAGATGGGGGTGTCTGGGTGGTCGAGAAATGTACGGAGCGTGGCGCTGGGTGTGTATTCCTGCGCTTCTTTCACAAACCAGTAGCCATGCTGGTGGATATGCGGGTTCCAATCGGCTGGGCGGGCAAACACGTGGTTGCTACACGAAATCAGCGCAGGTGCTTTGGCGTGGTTGTGGCGCTCAAACGGCATGCCAAATTGTGCGGGTAACCCGCCAAACCGCGTGCGCCAAAACCCTTTGATCGAGTCTTTGGCAGCCAGCCACAACATCGACTGAATCATCGTATAACTCAACGACACCGTCAGCCGATTGGTAGGTACGCGCCCATACAATACCACCGACGGGTAGGCACGGGTACGGTGCATGGGGAAGGGTGATGCGAGCACGGCCGGTACGCCAAACAGCTGTGCCGCAAAGTAGCCGATGGCACAGCCGGGATGGTAGATAATTAGCTCGCTCCCCTCACAGGCCGCAAAATAGTCGCTGACCATGTAGATGCCGTATTCCTTCATTTTGTTGAATGCGAGGAGCATTTTGAGCGGGTTGTCGGCACTGCCCGCCTGTGCCAGCAGTTTGGGGTCCACATTCAGTGTGTCAAAGTCGGCGTTGATGGGAAAAAAGTCGATGCCGTAGCCTGTTACAAACGGCGCGAACGACGTGTTGCCCGCTATGCGCACCGCCCGCCCGCGCGCCTGTAACGCTTGTGCTAATGCAATATAGGGCTGGAAATCACCCCGTGATCCCGCACACAAAATTGTAATCACACCCATACTCCTACAAACATCCAACACTGTGTCGGATGTTTTTACTATAATTGTGGCAGCGCGCAGAATCAACCAACAGGTTGGTGTGCATTGTTGGACGGCGTGGAGGTAATGATGGGCAAACGTGTTGCGGTGACTGCTCAGACCAAACAAAACATCATTGATGCGTTTTGGCAGTTGTA
>JACCDP010127423.1_pt1 | contig 14322 bp, 13 predicted proteins | sample 7445841 | NCBI WGS metagenome assembly JACCDP01 (sample SAMN15323441, study PRJNA562643) | freshwater metagenome | isolation source: river surface water | place: USA:Blue River Watershed | collected 2017-08-17
CCGACGTGATCCGTGCCGTGGACGGGACCCTTGCCAATGTGGCCGGGACGCGCCCAGAGAAGCTCTCATACAAGGGGGCAGCGAAGGGGCTGCGGACCGCCCTGATCGCCGTGCGTGCCGCCGAACGAGAAATCCTTGAGGGGATCTCGCTCGCCGATGCGGTCGCCGAACGATTCCCGGCACGTGTGAAGCGCCTCCTCGACGACCCCACGGCCTGGCGCTAGCGGACGTGCGATCCCGCGCTTGACGTCGGATACGTCACCTTCTATTCTCACCTAAGTTTAGTGAGAATATGGTCAGAGTGGTCATATTCGGAAGGAGTGTTCATGCAGACGCTGATCGTCGTTGCAATTGCAGGGCTCATAGCGCAGCTGGTTGATGGGTCACTCGGAATGGGGTACGGCCTCACCTCATCCACACTTCTCATCTTCGCTGGCCTCTCACCTGCAGCGGCATCCGCGTCTGTCCACCTTGCAGAGGTTGGAACCACAGCACTCTCAGGCGTTGCCCATCATCGATTCGGCAATGTTGACTGGCATGCGGTCCGTCGTATTGCGATTCCCGGCGGTGTCGGAGCCTTCCTCGGCGCCACGCTGCTCTCCTCTCTCTCAACGGAATCTGCTCGGCCGCTTGCAAGCGCACTCCTCTTCACCCTTGGGATCTACGTGCTGTTCCGTTTCCTCCGCGGAAAGATTCAGATTCAACGAAAGGGTCGCCCGGGACTCAGATTTCTGGCACCGCTCGGCCTGATCGGTGGATTTGTCGATGCGACTGGCGGTGGCGGATGGGGTCCCGTCACCACGCCGACCCTGCTCGCTGATGGCCGACTTGCACCGAATCGTGTGATTGGAACAGTCAGCGCGAGTGAGTTTATCGTGGCACTCTCAGCCTCAGCCGGATTCTTCACCGCGCTCGGTGGCGAGGTGGTGCGGCTGGAGTTTGTTGCGGCACTCCTCGCCGGCGGTCTGATTGCCGCGCCCATTGCCGCCTACATGGTGCGTCATCTCAATCCACGCATTCTTGGTGTCGTTGTTGGCGGATTTATCTGCTTCACAAACGCGCGTGTGCTTCTCTCTGCTGCCAGCATCACTGGTGACGCATTTCTGCTCATGTACGCGCTTCTCGTGACCGCTTGGCTGACCGCTGTAGTCTCCGTGGTGCGTGCAGTCCGTCGTGAAGGAGTACTGAAGGATTGAAGTAAAAGACCGATCTGCCTAACGCCCACCCCGCGCGATCTCTCCGCCGCCGATCCGCTGCGCAATCCATACGGGAATCACGGAGACCAGAACAAGGAGCAGCGCGACCACGTTCACTACGGGGAGCTGATAAGAGCGCTGCAGTTCGCTGAACACCCAGACCGGAAGGGTTCGCGCCCCGGGCCCGGCGGCGAAGAGGGTGACGATCACTTCGTCGAACGAGAGCGCGAACGCGAGGAGGCCTCCGGAGAGCAGCGCGGTGCGCATGCCGGGCAGCGTGATGCGGCGGAAGGTCATCCACGAGTCAGCACCGAGGTCTGCCGATGCCTCCTCTGGGCTGCGTGGAAGCCTGCGTAGTCGTGCCACCACATTGTTGTACGCCACCACAACACAGAAGGTGGCATGAGCGATCACGATCGTATGCAGACCAAGATCAATGCCAAAGAGTTTGAAGCTGCTCTGCAGCGAGATGCCAGTAACCACGCCTGGGAGTGCAATCGGCAGGACGAAGAGGAAGGAGATCGCGTTCTTGCCAAAGAACTCATAGCGCTGCATGGCGAGCGCGGCGAGCGTGCCGAGGATGAGTGCGAGCAGCGTTGAGATGGTCGCGACGATGAGCGAGTTTGCCAGCGCGTCGCGGATGGCCGGACTCCCCGCCGCCTCACCGAACCAGTTAAGCGTAAATCCGCTCGGCGGCCAACCGCCAAGAGGGCTCGCATTGAACGCGTAGACGGCGAGGATCACCAACGGTAGGTAGATAAAGACCATCACTGCACCGGTGAAGAGACGCAGGAGCGCCCGAACGAGCGGCGACTCAACCATGTTCACTCTCCCGCCACATCAGAGCGACTCAAAGGCGCCGAGGCGGCGCGCAAAGAGGAGGTAGCCAATCATCACCAGGATCGGGACGAATGAGAAGGCCGCCGCAACAGGGAAGCTGCCGAGTGCGGAGTTGTCATAGATCACGTTGCCGATGAACTTTGCATCCGAGACGAGGTCGGGGACGATGTAGTCGCCGATGCTCAGCGAAAAGGTGAAGATGGAGCCGGCCGCGAGTGCAGGGATCAGCTGCGGGAAGATGACGCGACGGAAGGTGATCCAGCCGCGACCGCCCAAATCAGCGGAGGCCTCAAGCAGCGAGTTCGGAATGCGCTCGAGCCCCGCGTACACCGGAAGGATCATGTACGGCAGCCAGAGGTAGGTGAGGACGAGCCACGAGTTGGCGATCTCGGTCAGCCCGGGTCCCTCTAGGCCGAATGGCGAGATCGCCCAACCGAGCAGCCCGTTGGTTTGCAGGATGGTTCGCCAGGCATAGATCTTGACGAGATACGACGCCCAGAGCGGCATGGTCACGGCGACCAGGAGAAGAGCGCGCGTTCGCGGCGAGGCAATCCGTGCCATGTAGTACGCCACGGGGAGTGCGATCACCGCAGCGGTGATCGTCACAAGGAGTGCAATGCCAATGGTGCGAGCCGCAATCGTGAAGTAGACGGGATTGCTGATGATCTGCACAAAGGCGTCAAGCGTCCAGTTGAACGGCTCCACCTTGCCGGTGAAAGAATCCTTCGTCCAGAAGGCGTGCATCAACAAGATGAGAAGTGAACCGAGATACACAACGCTGATCCAACCGAGCGGACCCGCAAGTAGCGCGCGCAAGGTAGCGCGTGGATGTTGGTTGAACCAGCCGGTGATGCGCCGCATCATGCTCGTGGCACCTGAAGGAGAAAAGGACGGGGCCCCCCGAGATGCATCATCTTCGAGGGGCCCCGTCCAGGTTCAGCGTTAACTGCGAGGCTCAGTTGCCGCGCAGCGTCGTCCATGCTTCAACCCAATCATCTTGGGTCTTGCAGGTCGTTGCTGGATCGGCATCGTCGCAGTCTTCCCGCGGCGTTGCCCAGTACCAAATGTTCTCCCAATACGCTTCGTTGCTCGCGTGAGTCAGCTCGCAGTGACCCGGGGCGATCGTCTCAGCGTATGCACATGCAGCCTCGCTGGTGGCGGCCTCACCGAAGAAGACCGTCGCCTGGCCGTTCGCCTCAGCGGACATCATGTGGTTCATCCAGAGGTACATGCAGTTTGGATTCGCGGCCTTGGTGGCCATCATCCAGGTGTCTGACCAGCCGGTCGAACCCTCCTCTGGCATGACCGTCTCGACCTTCGGCGCAGTCGCGTCGCCGCCGAGCACGTTTGCCATGAACTGCCATGTGGTGCCGACGACGAGGTCACCGCTTGCATAGCCGGCTACCTGATCGGCGTAGTTGCCCCAGTAGATCACGCCAAGATCGCGCTGCTTCTCGAGCAAGTCGATCGCCGCCGTGAACTGCTCTTCGTTGAGCTGATATGGGTTCGTGATGCCGAGCTCTGGTCGCTTCGACATCAAGTGAATGGCAGCATCAGCAATGTAGATCGATGAATCGTAGATGCTGATCTTGCCGTTTACTGAAGGGTCGCCTTCCCACACGAGATCCCACGATGTTGGTGCGGTCGTCACCACTTCGGTGTTCCACATCAACAGGTTAGGACCGCGGCCGTGTGGCACGCCGTACGGCATGCCGTCCATTGAGTTGTGCGCCTGATTCTTCAGGCCGCTGAACACCGCCGCGTAGTTTGAGAGCAGGTCCACGTTGATTGGTGCCACGTCACCAGCGGTCATCAGTCGGACTGATGCGTCACCAGAGAAGGAGCCGCCGTCATACTGCCCCGACTGGAGCAGCTGAACGCCATTGTTCGAGTCCGTCATCGCGGTCACGTTGACCTTGCAACCGGTTTCCGCTTCAAACGGATCAACCCAGTTGAAGCCTTCGTACTCTCCGCGCTCTGCGTACCCTGGCCAGATAATGAGGTTGAGCTGGCCTTCACCCTCGCCGAGCGCTTCGAGCCAACCAGCCGGCTTCTCATCACCCGATGGCGCGGAACTCTCACCGGTGCTGCCGCCACATGCGGCCGCGAGCAGTGCGAGTACTGCCAACAGGGAAACTCCCTTGAGTCGCTTCATGTTCCCTCCGTTACCTACGCTGGAGCCACCTGCGGATCTTCCGCAAGGGTCAGCACGTGTCCCCGCCTCCACGTGAGTCGGACTGCCCGACCCTCCGCAGAGTGCGCTTCCATTGACGACTCCTTCAGGTTCTGCTGTGTCACCGTCAGGTCGCCGCCGATGTCTAGCGCGATGATATAGCGCGTGTCCGCGCCTAGATAGACCACCGTTTTGATTTTGCCGAGCACGGAACCCTCGTCCGCCCCCACCTTGTCGGTGGGTTCACCGAGGCGGATCTTCTCGGGGCGAATCGCGAAGCGGCCGGGGGTCCCGAAGAGGGCACGAGCGGCTTCACCGGCAACGAGGTTTGAACTGCCGACGAATCCCGCCACAAACGCAGTCTTCGGGTGCTCGTATACCTCAGCTGGGGTGCCGATCTGTTCGATGCGGCCACGGTTGAAGACGGCGAGGCGGTCGCTCATTGTGAGCGCCTCCTGTTGATCGTGCGTCACGTAGATGAAGGTGATGCCGACTTCGCCCTGGATCGCTTTCAACTCAATCTGCATCTCTTCGCGAAGCTTCAGGTCTAACGCGCCAAGTGGTTCGTCCAACAGGAGAACGCGCGGGCGGTTGACCAGCGCGCGGGCGAGTGCCACGCGCTGACGCTGACCGCCAGAGAGTTGCGCGGGTCGACGCGCGTCGTACCCTTCAAGGCGAACCATACGGAGCGCATCCTTCACGCGCACGGCGCGCTCAGCCGAAGGAACCTTCCGGACTTCAAGTCCGTACGCAACATTCTCTGCAACGCTCATATGCGGGAAGAGTGCGTAATCCTGGAATACCGTGTTCACGTTTCGCTCAAACGGTGGACGTTCCGTGACATCCTCACCGTGGAGATAGATCCGTCCCGCAGTCGGACGCTCAAAGCCCGCGATCATGCGAAGGGTGGTGGTCTTCCCGGATCCAGATGGTCCGAGGAGTGAGAAGAACTCTCCGTCGCGAATCTCAAGGTTGATCCCGGCGACCGCGGCAGCGTCTGTCCCGCTGCCGAACTGCTTGGTCAGACCCTCAAGGCGAATCGCCAGAGCGGTCGAAGCGGTGTCATTCATGGCGAGGAGCGTATCAGGCGCGTGCGGACGACTTACGGCAGCGCACCAAAACGGTGCACGGCCCGCTCATGCGCAGCGGCGATCTCCGTGGGGAGCCCGGCAAACTGCGCGAGGTGCCCAGTCCGTTCGTGCATCTCGCGCTCCCAACGCTTCGGGTCAACGTTGAGCAGCTCTGCGAGATCGTCGGCTGGAAGTGACATCCCGCGAAGGTCAAGCTCCTCCGTCTTCGGTACCGCACCAACGGGCGTCTCCCGACCGCTCACGCGGCCTGCCGCGTAATCAAGGAGCCAGAGGAGTGGGCGCAGGTTCTCGCCATACCCGGGCCAGAGGTAGCGTCCGTCGCGCTGACGAAACCAGTTCACATGGGCGAAGACCGGCGCTTCACGGACCTTTGCAAGTGTGGCGAGCCAGTGGCGCGCGTAGTCGCCTTCGCCGTATGACATGAAGGGTCGAAGTGACATTGGGTCGTAGCGCAGAAGGCCCTCTTTCCCCTCCGCCGCCGAGGTTGCCTCAGCGCCGAGGGTGAGTCCGTCATAGATGCCATCCGCGGCAGGACGCATGGCGCGAATGAGTGGCTCGCGATCACGCACGCGCCCACCGAAGATGATCGCGTCCACGGGGACGCCGGCGGCAAGGTTCACCTCGTCGCTGATGTTCGGGATGTTGCTGAGCGCCGTCGTGAACCGGCTGTTCGGGTGCGCCCACTCGCGTCCCGCCTCTCCACTGCGCTGCTCTGCAACTGGGCGCTCACTGATGAGTGCGCCACGCCAGTCTCGCCAGCCAGCGAGGTCTACCGGCGGCTCAGGGGTGAGCCCCTCCCACCAGACGTCGTGCGTGATCTCGTTATAGGCAACGTTGGTGAAGAGGGTTCCCGTCCCAGCCCCGATCGCGGCGATTGCGTTCGGATTCGTCGTGGGGTTGGAGTTTCGCGCAACTCCGAACACACCAGCTTCGGCGTTGAATGCCATCAGGCGACCAGTAACCTCGTCAACATAAAGCCAGATCACATCATCGCCGAAGAAGCGGACGTCGAATCGCCCCTCAAGGCCCGCAGGGGGGACCATCATGGCGAGATTCGTCTTTCCTGAAGCGCTCGGGAACCCGCCGCAGATGTATTTGGTGCTCCCCGACTCACGGTCGTGAACGCTGATCAGCATGAACTGCTCCGCAAGGAATCGACCGCTCTTCCATCCGTCGTACGAGCCCTGTCGCAGCCCATGGGCGATCTTCGCAAGGAGTGCATTTCCTCCATATGAGGAGCCGAAGTGAAGGATGAGTCGCTCATCCGCAACCGTCACAAAGTGCCGCGCATCATCTGGCGTTCCCTGCTTCAAATCATCGAGCGGCCCCGTGATGTGAACACCGCGCACGAAGTGTGACTGGTCCTGGAGGTTGTTGAGGTGGCGAACTCCGACGCGCGTCATGCGAATCATGTGCAACGCAACCACTCGACTGTCGGTGAGTTCGAGTCCGGCTGCCCACGGTGTGAGCGGAGAGCCTTCTGGGGCCATCACGTACGGGATCGCATAGAGCGTCTTCCCCTTTGCAGCGGCGCTCATCAGTTCGCGCACGCGAGGGACGATCTCACCGCTCGGCTGCCAGTTGTTGTAGACCCCGCGATCGCGAGGATCGGCGGTGGCGACAAAGGTTCGCTCTTCTGTACGCGCTGTATCTTTTGGATGTGAGCGCGCATAGATGCGATCTCCACTCACTGGGAGCACCTCGCCAGCCTCCAAGGCTTCGCGCATCAGGCGAGCATCGTCCGCCGCATCAATCACCTGAACCTGGGCAGCGCCCACATGTCGAGCCCATTCGGTGATGAATCGCAGGGCGGGCTCGCTCGTCAGACCAGCGTGGCGCAGCTCGATCGTTGGCTCGGTCATTCACCCTCCCTGCTGACCAGACCCAGAGACTCTGGCGGGGAACGCGGGAGGAGTCAACCTGAGCGTGCCCCACGATCAGTCGCGGCTGCCGCTAGTCAGTTGCAGCTGCCGCTAGGGGGATGCTGACTCCACCATCCCGAACTGCGCCGCCGCGAGCTCAGCGTAAAGTCCGCCCGCACGTCGAAGCGCTTCGTGTTGGCCGCGCTCAACCACACGTCCGTGATCCAACACGATGATCTGATCTGCGGAGGCCACGGTGCTGAGTCGGTGCGCCACGGCAATCGTTGTTCGACCGCGCATCGCGCGCTCGAGCGCCTCCTGAACATGCCGCTCGGAGACAGAGTCCAGCGCAGACGTGGCCTCATCAAGAAGCAGAATCGGCGGATCCTTCAACAACACGCGCGCAATCGCCAGTCGCTGACGCTCGCCGCCAGAGAGCTTGTAGCCACGTTCACCAACTATGGTGTCCAGCCCGAGTGGCAGCTCACGCACACGCGCTTCAAGTGACGCGCCTTCTATCGCCGCCCAGAGCTCCTCATTCGTCGCATCTGCCTTTGCGTACATCAGGTTGTCGCGAATGGTTGCGTGAAGCAGATGTGTCTCCTGCGTGACGACTCCAATCACATCACCGAGCGACTGGAGTTTGATGTTTCGAACATCGCGCCCGTCAATGAGAACCGCACCTTGTGTCACATCCCAGAATCGCGGGATGAGGTTCAAGATGGTGCTCTTCCCAGATCCTGAAGGTCCGACGAGTGCCGTTAGGCTCCCGGGCGTGGCGCGCAACGAGATGTCGTGCAACGCAAACTGATCGCGTCGTGCCGCCGCTAGGGCGTCAGGTGGGCGCGGGTAACTGAAGGCCACGCCGCGAAGTTCAATCTCGCCACGCACATCGGACCTTCGCAGCGTGGCGGCGTTGGGGGCGTCCTTGATCTCTGGTGTGAGGTCGAGGTACGCGAAGATGCGCTCAAAGAGGGCAAGGCTTCCACCGATCTCAACCTGCAACCCAAGAAGCGATGCAAGCGGGAAGAAGAGGCGACTTTGCAGTGTGGTGAAGGCGACGATGTCACCAATAGTCGGCGCGTCTGGCGCACCGTTTGCCGCGAGTACACCTGCGACAAAGTAGACAAGCGCAGGGATGCCGCTGAATACCACTTGCACCACCACGCCGACCCAGCGACCGGTGAGTGCCTGACGAAGTTGGAGCACGGCGAGGTCACCTGATCGAGCGGTGAAGCGCTCCGCGCCCGCCTCAGCCCGCCCGAACGACTTCGCAAGTAGTGCGCCGCCAACGGAGAGGTGCTCCTCTGCGATCGACGTCAGGTCTGCCAACGCACCCTGCACCTCACTGCTCGCCTTGCGACGTGCGGCAGAGGCTCGTGAGCTGAAGTAGAGAAAGAGCGGCGCCACACAGAGGCTCACGACCGTCAGCCGCCAATCGATCAGCGCCATTGCCACCAGCGTGGAGAGGACGATCGCGACGCTCGATGCAAGGTTCGCCGCCGCGTCAGAGACGACCGACTGCACGCCCGAGACGTCATTGGTCAGACGGCTCTGGATCTCTCCGGTGCGCGTCTCAGAGAAGAAGCGCATCGGCATCGACTGCACGTGGGTGAAGAGGAGGTTGCGAAGATCGCGCATCACGAACTGTCCTACCGACGCGGTCAACCATGACTGCGCAAGCCCAATGCCGCCATTGATGATCGGTACGATCACCATCAAGAGGGCGTAGGTGCCAAGCAGTCCGATGTCGCCCTTTGGAAATGCGTCATCAATCATCAGTTTCAGCAGATACGGATTGGCGAGGCCGATCACGCTCGAGGCCAGGATGAGCGTGCCGATGAGGGCGAGTCGACCCTGATACGGCCGGAAGAAACGTGCGGCGCGGCGCAAGAGCGGGATTGCAGCCCCCGTAGGACGCGTCGGCCCGCCGATCTCGTCTCCTGAGAACGGGCCGCGCCCGAAACCTGGGCCACTCACAATCTGAGCATGCCTGAACGGATTATCACGAAAACATCCTACGCCTCATCTCAATTTCACCGTTTTCTTATAGAATGGCGCGATGTTCAACGCCAGCGGCATAGACTTTACGGGGCTGTTCGCGGGGATTTCCGGATTAGTTGCGGTTATATACATCCAGGGCCGACAAGGGATCCTCAAGAATAAGTACACCCAGTCGGCAACGGTCGCTTTTACATTTCTTGTTGCGTATATCTGGGCACCGTTCGGATTTCCAAACTCAGAGTGGTCACGCGCGCCGATCGGCTCCGACGTGGTTCGGCTGATCCCAGGGCTCCAATTCGATCCGGACCTCCTCAAAACAAATTGGCTCCCAATGCAGATTGCGATCGGCTCGAGTACCTACTTCCTCGCACTTATTGCACTCTTTGGCGATGCGCGTCGCGCAAACATTGCGGTGATACTGCTCATGGGCGTTGGCCTGGAGCTGAGTCAAGCTCTCACCAACGCACTTGTCAGCCCAATCCCCCCGTATAGGATTGATATCCACGATATCCTCGCGCGCTCCGCCGGAGTGTTGGTGACGTACCTTGGTTTTTCAATCGTCTCAGCGGTCTACCGGTGGCTCTGGCCGCTTCGTTGGGCTCCAAAGATGGTTCCCGGAAAGCCCGAGAAGTTCTTGGCATTCTTGGACACACTAATCCGTCGCATCTGAACACTTCGCTGCTGCGAAGGGGTACGTAGGTCTTCAGCGTCTACAGGCGTCCTTCAGCATCTTGATGAAGCGTTCGCGATCTACTCGATACACCACGCGGCAATTCGGTTCGCGCTTTGTTCCACCGAGATGATCAACAATCGTTTGTCCCCGTTCATGACCTGTACCGAGTGAGATCTCCACGCGAAGGGTTGCCTCTTTCGTCACCATGTCGGGCTCAATCGCCACGGCCATTGCGATCGGATCCGGAAGATCAAATCCGTTGAGTTTTGTCTCCGTTCGGCAGAATTCGCGAAGGACGCGCTGGGGATCAACAACGTACTCGCCGAGTGGGCCGAGCGCACGAATCTCCGCGGCGAGCTCGTCTGAGATCACGGCATCGGCAACGGAGACGTCCCAGCCAACCATCTCAAGGGGCATGCCAGATTCAAAGACAATCTGTGCCGCCTCTGGGTCAACCCAGAAGTTGAACTCTGCGAGTGGCGTCACATTCCCCGGAAGCACACCGGTGCCACCCATCATCACGCAGCGGCGCACCCACGAGGCGAACTTCGGTTCCGCGCGAACGGCGAGGGCAACGTTCGTGAGTGGCCCAAGCGTCACGAGATCCATCTGGCCTGGGCTCTTTCGGAAGGCGTCGATCAGCGCTTCAACACCGGCGGTAGACGTTGGGGTTCGGCCGCGCAGCGGCAGGCCGATGTCGCCCATGCCGTCACTTCCGTGGACGTTCTGTGCGGTGACAAACGATCGAACGAGCGCGCGATCCGCGCCAGCATGAATCGGGACCTTGGCGCCACAGATCTCCGCGGTGTAAAGGGCAATCTGCGTCGCCTGCGGGAGCGGGACGTTCCCCGCCACAACGGAGATGCCAACAACCTCAACACCTGGGTTCTTGAACGCCATCACCAGCGCAACCGCGTCATCAGATGCGGTGTCGGTATCGACCCAGATGCGCCGCGTGGCCGCCATGACTAGACGGTAGCGCGGAAGGCGTCGAACTGCCACGGGTCATCTGGCAACGCGTCGGCAACCTCGGGGAAGAGTTCAAGTCGGTTCTGGAGTGGCGTCCAATCAACGGCGCCCGCCCACCGCGTTCCCAGGTAGTTGCGAATGTCGGCGAGCACTTCGTTGTGTGGGAGCTCGTCTGGGACGCGAACCCCTTCCTTCGGGTGACGCAGCAGCCAGCCGACAGCGCCAATCACTGAGCCCGCAACTTGCAGCGTGGTTGCGGAGTGACCAGGGAGGATTGCACGCGCCTCGTCAATGGAGAGGAGCGAGCCGCTCCACCACGCCTTGAGTGGATGACCGAGGAGCAACACGCCGAGGCGATCCTCGCCCGTTGTGATCTCATTGTTGAGTAGACGGAAGCGCGCTGGATGCTCCCAGTTGCGCCCGCGCAGCTCATGGACGGATGCAATTGCAGAGTCTGATGGGCAGTAGGCGTAATAGACGGTTGGTCGGTAGCGCGCTGCGCCGTTGTCGCCGTGTACCGTGAGATGTTCGCTCATCGTGAATGCTTCGCCGTGACGGATCAACATCCCAATCGACTCCCCACCGCCGCTGACTGCCGTCCCTGGGGTTGCGCCAGGAACCCAGGTGCGCACCTGCGTCTCCATTCCCGCACGTTGAATCAGGATCTGGTTACGCGGCCCATCCCCCTCATGCGCAAGGCCACGCGCCGGCATGCTGCGCTCGTGCGTCCCCCAACCGAGCTCAGCCGGCGCGATCCCCTCTTCATAGAAGCCTTCGCCCGACCAGGTGTTGACGAACTCGCCCACCTCTTTTGGCTGATCCGTAAGTTGCGTGTCGCGCTCGGCGATCTGGATGATTTTCGTACCACTCGCCTCGGCAATGCGCGCGTGCGCGCCATCTGCGAGTGCGCGCTCGAGATCACCTTTCGCCGCACCGCTCACCAGGTTGCGCTTCAGCAGTTCTACGCCAAGTTGCTCGAGTGCAAACTTCGCTTCGTGGCTCACCCAGCCAGGATTTGCGCCGTGTTCAAGGATGGCACTCGGTCCACGGTTGTCACCCCATGAGCGCATCGCGGCGCGGAGGGCCATGTGGCGGTGATAGAGGGTGCGGGACGCGGGTGGCTGCTTCTCGACATCCGCATACGGCTCCCAAACTTCGACACTGGTGTTGAGGTATCGCACTCCCGCGTTTCGACACCAATCAATAATCGTGATTGCATCAATGTTCCATGCAAGATCCAACAGGATGTCGCCTGCGGAGAGGCGCTCGCCGAGAAAGCTCGCAAGGTTCTCACGCGTCACCGCCGCCTGCTCGTATGTCACACCAGCGGCGATCGAATCAGCAATACGCTGACGCGTATCTGTCATCTCCACGACGCGAATGCTGGATGGCGCGATCTTGACGTCACGAATCAGTAGCGGAACGACAGCCTGACCGATCGAGCCGCAGCCGAGCACCACCACCCGCGCGGGGCGGGCGGCGCCGGGAGCGATGAGTGGGTCGTCCGCATTCACAAGGGGGCGATACTACCCCCTGCGGGCAGCATGCGTACGCGTGTCGCACAGGACGCTACGCTACCCGCCATGGACAACGCCTTCCTCCTCTCCGCGGCACTGATCTTCGTGGCGGAGCTCGGCGACAAGAGTCAGTTGATGGCACTTGCATTCGCCACGCGCTACCGCTTCTGGCCAACGATGCTCGGCATCACTCTCGCCACCCTGCTCGTCCACGCTGCATCGGTAGGCATCGGGCGGATCGCCGCCGCGGCACTCCCCGTCGGACCAATCAACATCGCCGCCGGGCTCGCCTATCTCGCCTTTGCCGCCTGGACGATCCGTGGCGACGAGCTTGGGAGCGACGATGAGGCCCGAGCGCAGCGAGAGGGTCGATGGGCGGTACTGGCAATCTTCACCGCCTTCTTCCTGGCGGAACTCGGTGACAAGACGATGCTCGCGACAGTGACGCTGGCAACTACAAACGAGCCGATCGGGACGTGGCTTGGGTCCACGGCGGGCATGGTTGCCGCGGACGCGCTCGCCGTTGGTGCGGGCGCTCTCCTTGCATCACGACTCTCCGGTCGTTGGATCAAGGTATTTGCAGCGGCATCGTTTGTTCTCTTCGGACTCCTACTCATCAGGGAGGGAGTAGGTCAGCTCTAGCGCGCTACGCTCCTTCGTACGCTGCGCGGAGTTCCGCAACGATGAGTTTGCCCATCTTCATCATGGCGGCCATGGCACGCGCGGCGCCTTCTGGATTCGGCCCGCCGATGTACTGATTCATCTCACGTGGATTCACCTGCCATGAGAGGCCGAAGCGATCCTTGAGCCACCCACAGCGGCCATGTTCTCCGCCGCCAGCGACAAGGCCCTCCCAGAAGTGGTCAACCTCGGCCTGATCGGCGCAATCAATTTGAAACGACACCGCTTCGGTGAACGTGAACTGCGGTCCACCATTGAGTGCGAGATACGGGACACCCGAGAGGTTGAATCGAACGGCGAGGACGCTTCCTGTAGTACCTGCGTGGTAGTCGCCTGGCGTGCGCACGACCTCATCAATCGCACTGTTTGGGAAGAGCGAGACATACAGATGTGCAGCCTCTTCAGCTCTGCCGTCAAACCAGAGGCATGCATTCGTTGCAGTCATCGTGGCATTCTAGGCGATCAGGCCAACCATGAATTACACTCCGCGCCTGATGCTGCTCATCGTTGATGCCCAGGTAAACCAGTTTGAACCGCCAATGGCGGTGCACGACGGTCCACTCATGCTTGATCGTCTGAAGCGGCTCCTTGCTCGCGCGCGCTCGTCACATATCCCCGTTGCCTTCATTCAGAACGATGGTGGTGAAGCGGATCCCGACCTTCCAGGTACTCCTGGATGGGCACTCCATCCAGAGCTACTTCCACATGGGAGCGAGAAGGTCTACCGCAAGAAAACCACTGACTCATTTCATGAGACTGGCCTCCTAGAAGATCTTCGTGCTGCAGACGTCACTGATCTCGTCATCGCAGGGATGCAGTCGAACTACTGCATTGACGCCACGACGCGCCGCGCCGCTGCCGAAGGTTTCAAGGTCACGCTCGTTTCCGACGCGCACAGCACCTTCTCGTTCACCGAAGAACCAGCATCGGCGATCATCCAGGCACAGAACAAGGCACTCGGTACACTCGTGACACTTGCCACAACTGATGAGGTGACACTCTCATGAATCCACGAAACGAAACGCTCGATCAACTCATGCGCCACATGGCATGGGCGAACGCCGACCTCTTCCAGCGTCTCGCCACGCTCCCAGACGCAGCCCTGGCTCACACGGCACCCGGAAGCGAGTGGAGCGTAGGTGCGATCGCACACCACCTTGTGACGGCTGCGGAGAACTATGCACAGCGACTCCACGGCGAGCCACGTGCTCCAGAGCGAGAGGTTCCGACAACCTCCGCCAGTGTCAGCGACCTCCGCACAGGACTCGCTCGTGCCGACGAGAAACTCCGCAGCGGAGCAGCACTGCCTGGAGAGG
>JACCDP011464446.1_pt1 | contig 14319 bp, 14 predicted proteins | sample 7445841 | NCBI WGS metagenome assembly JACCDP01 (sample SAMN15323441, study PRJNA562643) | freshwater metagenome | isolation source: river surface water | place: USA:Blue River Watershed | collected 2017-08-17
CAGGAGTTGTTTCGCGAAGATATGCTCATTCCGGAACAGCGCGATCTCTTAATCGCTGCGATGGCGCGGAAACGGATGGAGTATGGAGTTGCGGGGATTGAAGTCTTTTCGAACAAGATGGAAACACTGACCAAAGCGCTTGATACCGACATTCCCCTCGGCGTGTTGGAGATGCCGATCAGTCAACTGGTGCTCCAGGTCATCAATGGCAAGCAGGAGTTCACTTCCGTCCAGGAGGCACAGACCGGCAGATTGGTCCGTGCGGCGATTCCGGTAGCTTCTGGCAATCGGCGGGGTGAATTAGAAGGGGTCGTCGTGGTGGAAACCTACGTCCCCGAGTCCCTATTGACCAAAATGGAGGGGATCGGTCGACAATACGCGGAGTATAAACAGATCAAGGCCATGAAGAATCCGATCAAGGCCGGAGCCTATTTATTCGTTGCCGTGGTAACGGTGCTGATCTTGTTCAGTGCGACATGGTTTGGGTTCTACGTGGCACGTGGTATTACCGTTCCGATCCAACGGCTCGCAGAGGCGACGGAAGCGGTGGCCCAGGGAGATCTCTCCATACAAATTGATGCGAAGGCAACCGACGAGATCGGAACATTGATCGACTCATTCAATCGTATGACGCAGGATCTGCAGGGGAGTAAGTCCAAGCTGGAAGAAGCGAACCTCACCCTCCGGAATACGAACGTCGAGTTGGATCGACGCCGGGCCTACATCGAAACAGTCGTGGATACGATTGCCGCCGGTCTCTTGTCGATCGATCGCAACGGGATCATCACGACATTTAACCCATCGGCTGAGCGTATTCTTGGCTTAGCGGCTGATCGATTCAGGGGAACGCTTGCCAATGAGGTGTTCAAGGAATTCGGCTTGGATTTATTTCAGACGGCCTATGATCGAATGTTGGCTGATGAGCTGGGCGATCTGGATCTTGAAGGACAGCTGGACATTCAAGGGAAACTCATTACGATCGGCTTAAAAGGCTCTCGTATGCGGGATGAAGCTAATAAGGATTTAGGGTTTGTGTTGGTATTTGAAGATCTGACGGAATTAATTAAAGCCCAGAAGGTCGCGGCCTGGCAGGAAGTTGCGCGGCGTGTGGCTCATGAAATCAAAAATCCACTGACGCCTATTCAGCTCTCGGCACAGCGGCTGCGCAAGAAGTTCTTCGAAAAGTCTCCGGATCTTGATCGAGTCTTTGACGATGCGACCAATGTGATTATTAACGAAGTCGGTAGCTTGAAAGAAATGCTGGACGAGTTTTCAAAGTTTGCCCGTCTTCCCGCTCCGCAAATGACGCGTCAATCACTGCATGATGTGGTTCGAGAAGTGGCGACACTGTATCGAGAAGCACAGAAAGATCTGGATCTCATTCTTGATCTGGATGAGGATCTGCCGTCCCTCAACTTCGATCGAGAACAGCTGCGCCGCGTATTTGTCAATCTGTTCGATAACGCGGTTCAAGCGATGAATCAAAGTGGGCGACTGTGGGTCAACACCAAATATGATATGAAAAGACGGCGCGCCGTGGTGACGGTTGCGGACGAGGGGCCTGGTATTGCCCCTGAAGACCAGGAGCGCCTGTTCGTGCCCTATTTTACCAGGAAAAAAACAGGAACTGGTTTAGGACTGGCAATCGTCCGCCGGATTATCACGGATCATGAAGGACAGATCCAAGCGGGTAACAATCAACCGAGGGGAGCGGTGTTTACGTTTGACTTACCGGTGTAGACGGAAAAAGGAATCTCAGCGGTTATCGGCATACACGCAATTGATCGACGGAGCGTCTCGTGGGAATGTTCATGAGGCAGACGGTACGGAGGAAAGATGTCGGCATCGATTCTCATAGTGGATGACGAGGAAGCAATTCGGACGTCCTTGCGAAGCATCCTGGAAGATGAAGGATATGAAGTGGCGGTTGCAGCCACTGGCGCCGAGGCGCTGAAGATCTATGGGGCGGACCCACCGGATCTTATGATTCTGGATATTTGGATGCCTGAAATGGACGGGCTTGAAACGCTTCGACGTGTGAAAGAGTTTGTGCTCAACACACAAGTCATGATGATCTCCGGGCACGGGTCCATTGAAACGGCCGTGAAAGCCATCAAGCTCGGTGCGTATGATTACATTGAAAAACCGTTGTCGCTGGAAAATGTCACGCTCCGTGTCAAGCACGCCCTCGAGCAATACCGATTGGCTCAGGAGAATCGGTCTCTGCGGACGAAGGTCCAACAGAAGTTCGAGTTGGTGGGGCATTCTCCAGCCATGCAACGGCTACGGGAACTCATTGAAACCGCCGGCCCTACGAATAGTCGGGTATTGATCGGAGGCGAGAATGGAACGGGGAAGGAGCTGGTCGCTCGAGCCATCCACATGCATAGTACGCGCGCGGACCATCCGTTTGTCGCAGTCAACTGCGCCGCCATTCCCGAGACGTTGATCGAGAGCGAACTGTTCGGTCATGAAAAAGGCTCCTTTACGGGAGCCACCTCGATGAAGCGCGGTCAGTTTGAGCAGGCTGATGGAGGGACCTTATTTCTCGACGAGATCGGTGACATGAGCCTCAGTACACAAGCGAAGGTCTTACGGGCCTTACAAGAGCAGCAATTCACGCGAGTCGGCGGAACCAAGCTGCTGAAGGTTGATGTGAGGGTGCTTGCGGCGTCCAACAAAGACTTGGAAAAAGAAATTGGCAAAGGTCAATTTCGCGAAGACTTATTCTACCGTCTCAATGTTGTTCCTATCGTGGTGCCTCCATTACGCGAACGGAGCGAGGATGTTCCGGCTCTGGTACAACATTTCATGAAGGCGCATACCGAAGAACAAGGATTACGGATGAAAGAGGTATCGCCCGATGCAATGGTAGTGCTCCAACAGTATGATTGGCCGGGCAATATTCGGGAGCTGAGGAATCTGATCGAGCGACTCATGATCATGGTTCCCGGATATGTCATTGAGGCTTCCCAGGCCGTTATGTCCTTACAGGGGAGAACCACTGGAGCGGTTACAGCGCCCGTTGCTACTGCGAATCCTCTGCTTGCAAAATCGTACGACTCACTCAGGGATGCTCGAAATGCGTTCGAGAAAGAGTACATTAGCCGAAAACTTCGTGAGCACCATTGGAATATCTCTCGAACAGCAGAAGACCTCAAAATCGAGCGGAGCCATCTCCATAGAAAAATCAAGTTGCTGGATGTGGAGATGCGGCCTGAAAGCTAGATTCTGAACGGAACAAAAGCTAGGTCGTACAGGTCGAGCATGGCAGGCTTTGAAATTTTATTCGAGGATGGGCTTGAGCGTATTCGCTGAGTGCAGACTCAGAGATGTTCGAAGGGTGAGATTTTCTACAGGTCGGGCAAACAGGAATCAATTGCTGTAGGGCCTCCGTGTCGTTCAATGTTCGGTCAAGTTCCGCGATTGTTTTCGTCACCTCTTCTTCCCAGCTTTTTCGTGCTTCGCACTCCTGTTTGAGTTTGAATGCCGCTTTAACTCGAGCGAGGAGTTCGGCTGGCTCAACAGGTTTCCGAATATAGTCTTCTGCGCCGGCGTCAAATGCGGCCTGAAGAAAGTCTTTCTGGTTGCGTGCGGTCACCACGATGATGGGAAGCAATGCAAACGCCGGAACTGCTTTGATGCGCCGGCAGGCCTCGACTCCATCCAAGTCTGGCATCTTAATATCCATCAAGATCAGATCAATATTGAGGCAATTGCTGCCGGAGTGATCTAAGTCCAACTGTGTAAAGGCATCTCTAGCAGAGGAGACTGTGACAAGGTCACGATAGCCTGCGTTCTTCAGGATATGGTGAAGGAGCAAGCGCTCGTCCGGTGAGTCATCAACGATTAGGATGCCCATCTAGATGGCCGTTCGCATGGGTTCAAACCTGGACCCTGAGCGGATCATACTCTGCCGCCAGTATAGGCAATACTTCTAGGGCATCAAGGACACAGCAGAACCCCATAGGCCGATAGCGTTTGAGCAACACCCTAATGGGCGCGTTGACCTCTGTCGTACCCTCCGTTAAGATGCGATCACGAGAATGTACAGTGGTACATCAAAATTGATCTTCAATCGAATCGTGCAGAACCTCCAAACATGACGACATATCGGGATGCCGGTGTAGATATCGATGCGGGTGATGAATTTGTCGATCGTATCAAGCCGCTGGTGCGATCGACATTTCGTCCTGAAGTGTTAACCGATTTGGGTGGGTTTGGTGGTCTCTTCGGCCTTCAGGTCGGCAAATATAAAGAACCCGTGCTCGTGTCTGGGACGGATGGGGTTGGGACAAAACTCAAGATTGCATTTATGATGGATCAGCACGACACCGTCGGGGTTGATCTGGTTGCGATGTGTGTGAACGATATTGTAGTGAACGGTGCGGAACCACTGTTCTTTCTCGACTATTTCGCGACGGGAAAATTGTCGGTGTCGAAGGCCCAGGCGGTTGTGTCAGGGATAGCCGAAGGTTGCCGGCAGGCCGGGTGCGCCTTGATCGGCGGTGAGACTGCAGAGATGCCTTCGTTTTATCCGGACGGAGAGTACGATCTGGCTGGATTTGCGGTTGGGGTTGTTGATCGCTCCAAGATCATTGATGGTCGAAACATTGTTCCAGGTGATGTCGTGCTTGGTCTGGCATCATCCGGACTCCATAGTAATGGGTACTCGTTGGCCCGGCGAGTGCTGTTTGAGCATGCCAAACTGACGGCTGCGAGTCGTCTTTCCGAACTTGATGGATCAATCGGCGAGGTTCTCTTAACACCCACTCGAATTTATGCAAAGCAGATTTTAGCGCTGGTTGAGCAATTTTCGATTAAGGGCATCGCACACATTACCGGCGGCGGTATTACAGAAAATCTACCACGCGTGTTTCCCAAGGGTGTGCGAGCGAGGATTACCCGCAAGGCCTGGTCGGTGCCACCAATCTTCGACGTCATCAGCCGATTAGGCCAGGTTGATCGTGAGGAGATGTATCGGGTGTTCAATATGGGGATCGGGTTGATTCTTGTGGTGCCACCCGATTCGGTGTCTGGAGTACTCAACCGTGCAGCGATGCTTGGCGAGCGGGGATGGACGATCGGAGAAATCGTAGAGGCGAAAGACGGAGCGCCGGAGATCAACTATGCCGATTAACCGAACAACTCCATTGAGAGTGGCGGTGCTGGCATCTGGTCGTGGCTCCAATTTACAAGCCATCATCGATGCGATCGAAGCGGGACGGGTACAGGCACAGATTGTCGTCGTCATCAGTAACAAGAAAGATGCGGGGGCATTGGAGCGGGCTCGGAAACACGGGCTCAAGGATGTGTTTGTCGACCCGAAACCCTTTGCCGGACAACTGGACAGTCGTGAGACCTATGACCGCGCATTGCTGGAGGTACTGCAACAGCATGAGGTCGATCTTGTCTTACTCGCTGGCTATATGAAAATTGTCACGGCGGTGCTGGTCAACGCCTATGTGAATCGTATGATGAACATCCATCCCTCGCTGTTGCCGTCATTTCCTGGATTAGATGTGCAGAAGAAGGCCATCGATTGGGGCTGCAAGCTCGCGGGCTGTACTGTACATTTTGTCACGGAGGGTGTGGATGAAGGACCGATCATTATCCAAGCTGCCGTGCCGATTTTCAACGAGGACACTCCCGAAACCCTTGCCGCGAGAATTCTCGTTCAGGAACACAGGATCTATCCCCGTGCCGTGCAACTCTTCTCTGAAGGCCGCCTACGGGTTGAAGGGAGGCGTGTTTTTATCGATTCAGCCAAGGCAGATGGTGAAGCGATCATCAGCCCGTCATAGGCTGGCGGGGTTAGCTTCTCCTGCCCGTTATCTGGCCCTCGCGTTAGGCACAACGGTAGGGTCTCTTATTTGACTTCATTCAGACGTGTGAATGCAGCTTCAGGATGTTTCGTGACAACATCGGCGTGGTCCGCTTTCCCATGTTCAACCGCTTTTCTCTCTTGATGTGGTTAAAATTCACTGGTAATAAGCTCTTCCTTATTCAACTCTTCATAAATACACGGTCTCTCATAATATTTTCCCATTCGTGAGGGCACACCCAGTTCCTGACAACTCACCGCTGGGTTAGCCCACTATGGTCGACAGTCTATGAGAAGAGATTTGGTGGAGGGCAGGGGAGTTGAACCCCCGACCCCTACGTTGCGAACGTAGTGCTCTCCCAACTGAGCTAGCCCCCCACCTGAGGAAACTGGGTAGCGCGAACCGTGTATCCCACAGTGTTAGCTGTACACCAGCGTACAGTTGTCTATCTGCGGTAGAAGAACGGGGAGGAGTGTCGGTTCACCTGACCCGTGGGCGGCATTATACACGACTTACTACGGAGACTCTACTGTGCATGTGACATTAAGGTGTCTCGATGACTTGGATGACGTCTTCGCGGAGCACGCGGTGCAGCTGTTTCAGGATTAGCTGCACTGCGTGTTCCCGGATTTCCTTCGTATACAGCTGCAGTGGCAGGTGTTCCATCCTACACCTCCAGACCTCAGATCATCGGCTGAAGGTATTCGCTTTTTCGAGCCTACCTCAGTTTTGGGGGTTGATCTATTGGCAGACGCTTCGGCCTGGACAGCACTTGTCGAGATGAGACTTTGGTTTATAAAATGTTCTACGAACCGTGACAGAACCATCATTGTTCAAATCTTAGAAATTCATAATAAGAGTTCTGTAGGGGAAAGGATACATCTCATCGCATATCTTTGATGGCATAGATTCTTTCATTTGCAGCAGTTTATCGTGTTCCGCTAAGACAGAGTCTAATGATTTCTAGTGCTTAAGTCATCAAACCGAATAGCAGTCGCCGCAAGGGTATCCAATGGCATAGGTTGTGCTTTGATCAACATCGCGTATCGTGACGTGCCATTTGAGTATTGCTCTGACGGTTCATCGGTAAGGTCGCAACAATAAAACTCCCTGCAGAAAACGTCAGGGTTTCATGAGAGCTTTGCTCCTAAGATTTATCTGAAACAGAGAGCAATCCCGCGAGGGGAAAATACAATCTATGCATGAAGGGCTTGTGATGGCGAAGTCTTCTCGGCTTTACTATCAGCTTAGAGTACTTATTCACAAATCGCGGAACCTGCTTCGCGTATTGCAGATTTTGAGAGGGTGGTTGATCCTCGGACCGATAAGAGCCTATGCGATCACCTTCTACCAAAAGCGTAACCCCACCCATGTATTGCAGGTCGATCGTAATGATCTCTTCCCACAGAAGGACATACAGCCGGTGGTCGATTCTCTCAAAGAAAAGGGCTATGCGAATGGGTGGAGAATTCCGGAAAACTTTGTGATTCGGATCGCTGACTACGCTGAACAGACAAAGTATCTGAATTACTGGAATCCACATCGAGAGTGCGAGGTAATAGGTCAGATCGCTCGAAACGAGAAGCTTGTGGAAATCGCTAGGCAATACCTTGGGGCTGAGCCGATCTTGTGGTTGACGCAGTTGAAGTGGTCATTTGGACCGGCTTCGGCTGCAGAGCAGAAAAGATTACTGTCCAGTGATAACGATCCGATTCAGCATGACGGGGGCGCATTTCATTATGATTGTTTGGATTTTAGGTCTCTTACTATATTTATCTATCTCACCGATGTTGATCCGTCTTGTGGCCCGCACATTCTCATAGAAAATACCCACCAAGAGAAAAGTTTTCGCGAAATATGTCAGATTATCCTGAATGATGAAGTTGCACATCGGAAATTCGGCGATCGTATTAAGATGATTTTAGGCCCAAGGGGAACGCTTTTCTTCGAGGAAACGAGCACCTTCCATAAGGCAAGTCCATGTCAAACTAAGCGCCTGATGTTGTCCATTGACTATGTCCTCCAACGCCAACCCCCTCCCCAGCGACCAGTTTTTTCAGGATGACGTTTACCTGCTGCAGGACCGACCGTTCGTGCAGCCGGTTGAAAGATCACGAAGCCCTGGATAGGAAAGCCATGCTAATGATACGGCAGACGTTTACCGATACACGACCGAGACCCGTCTGAGAAAGTCTTCGAGTTGCACGATTTGTTTCTCGATCATCGAGCCGTCCTGTTGTTTAGCGGCCTGTTCTAGCAGGGCTCCAATATCAGTGATCCTGTTGAATCCGTAACCGCCTCCGTCACCTTTCAACCGATGGCCAAGATTCTGAATGGTACCGAAGTCTTGCCGAGTCAGCGCATCTCGAAGCGTTCGGAGATCGTTCTCTCGGTTCCCTAAAAAGATAGGTACGATATCTTCAAGGTCGCGGCTAATCTCCACGGTGAAGCGGTTGGTTGATTCTGGTTGTAAGGGGGAACTCATGAGATAAGGTGCTCCTTGTGCGCCCGGAGAATCTCCAGTAACGTTGATTTTTTCACGGGTTTCGTAAGATGGGTATTACAGCCAGCTTCGAAAACGCGAATCCCTTCTTCTTTGAGCGCCAACGCGGTAAGGGCGATAATCGGTGTGGGGGCTAAATCGTGCTCCCGTTCCCACGATCGCATGGCTTTTGTGGCGGCGTACCCGTCCATGACCGGCATCTGTATATCCATCAAGATGACATCGTAATGCGAGGTTTTGAATTTCTCTAATGCGATGGCGCCATGCTCCGCGATCTCTAGGCAATAGTCTGTTTGTTTCAAGTAAGACCGGACCAGCAGTTGATTATCCGGAGAATCCTCGACTAATAGAACCCGCAAGGCTCGTGTTGAGGATGACGAAGGTGCCTCAAGGGTCTCCGTAGGCTTTGGTGGTGTGCCTTTTGTTCGGCCTAGCGCAATCCCGATTGATTGCAGAAGGTCGCTTCGTCGAATGGGTTTAATTAAGTACCCACCAAGGCCAAGATCATAGGTCCGGGCAATATCATCAGCCCAATGATCTGATGTCAGCATGATCACCGTGGGACCGTTCTCATTGGATAGCGCTTTTGCCTGTTCGGCAACCTGAAAGCCGCTCATCTCCGGCATGCGGCAGTCGAGGAGGAGCAGCTCATAGTTCTTGTTTTGTTCTGTCGCGCAGCGGAGTTTCTCTAATGCGGTCTTTCCGTCGCATGCTTCCGTTACTTCGGCTCCCCATGCGCTTAATGTTTCCTGCAGTATGAGGAGATTGGTTGGATGATCATCTACGGCGAGGACTCGGACTCCGGTAAGATCGATCAGGGGTGTGGATTTCTGGTGTTTTGATGTCGTTTGAACCTCAAAAAGGAGAGAACACTGAAAGGTACTGCCGCTTCCCACGAGACTCTCCGCCCAGATCCGACCGTTCATTCGTTCGACGAGCTGTTTGGTAATCGCAAGGCCGAGGCCCGTTCCTCCATACTGTCTTGTCGTTGAGACATGTGCTTGTGTGAAGCTGTCGAAGATCAATTCCAGTTTATCCGGAGGAATCCCAATTCCGGTATCGCTCACGGAAAGGCGAACCGCACCGGCAGTATGTCGACTGGGATCGCGGGTGACGCGAACTTCCACGGTGCCGGTTTCGGTGAATTTGAGTGCATTGCCGATCAGATTGATCAAGATCTGTGTCAATCGTGTCGGATCGCCGATCAAGTGGCACGGCACGTCTGGGTCCACATGGGAAGTGAGTTCAAGGCGCTTCTCATGTGCTCGCATCGCTAATATATCGATGGCTTTATCAACAACCTCGCTTAAGTCAAACTCGATGGCCTCTAGTTCCAGGTGGCCGGCCTCAACCTTGGAAAGATCCAAGATATCGTTAATCAGATTCAGGAGTGTGCCTCCGGCTCGGCGAAAGATCCGAAGATACTTACGCTGATCCGGCGTAAGAGGAGTTTCCCAGAGAAGGTCAGCCATACCGATAATGGCATTCATCGGGGTGCGAATTTCGTGACTCATGCTGGCGAGGAACTCACTCTTGGCCCGACTCGCCACCTCAGCCGCTTCTTTGGCAACGCGGAGCGCCTGTTCCACTTGACGTCGGTCGGATGCCTCAAGCGCCAAGGTTGCCATTGTGGCCAAGAGACCGAGCACATGTTCTTCCTGTTGGCTCCACTGCCGAGGTGCCCCGAGAAACTCGGCGCAGAGTACACCGACGAGTTTTCCCTTTTGCCTAATGGGAGCGCTCAGCATCGCTTGGATATCGAATCGAGAGAGATATGTATTGGTCAGGTCTTTAGTCCGTGGATCGTCGAAAGCGTGAGACGCTGCAATGGCACGACGTTCTCGAGTAAGCGATCGAAGATAGTGCTGACAGTTCGCAGAAGGGACCACCAAATCTGGTCTGGAGCGGCGTCGTCCGATTTCATACAGGTCAATCAGCATCATGGTGCCTCGCTCTTGAGACAATAGCCATGCGCTGGAGCGTTTGACCTGAAGGAGAGCACAGGAAGCTTTTGTAATAGCTCGGAAGGCCTGGGAAAGGTTGCCGCTGGTCAAGGCTTCGCTTTGTGCCAGCTTGTGGAGTATGTTTTGGTAGTGCTCGAGGAACGTGAGTGCTATCGGGTCAAATGAGGAGCGAATATGCCGTGCGTGCTGTTGCGTGCGACCGATCGTCTTCTTCCTGGTACTGGAGATGGAACGTTGAGTGGATTTTATTGGAGTCGCAACTCGTCCTTGAGATTCTCCACGAGGATGACGTGACATGGGCGTGCGAGCGGCCAGTGAATAGTGTGGCAGTGTGTCTAGTCGTTGTGTGTGTCCTCGACCAGCGAAAGAATGCTGGCCGACTTCGTTCGATTGCGTCCCTCTTCTTTGGCCTGATATAAAGCCTGATCAGCAGCCTTGATGAGATCGGTAGGTGAAGAATGTCTGTTAGGAACCACGCAGGCATACCCAACGCTGATCGTCACGAGTTCTCCGTCCGAGTTTTTAATGCCTAAGGATTCGACTCGTCGACGCAGACTTTCAGCCACTTGTGCTGCGCCATCGATACCGGTGCCAGGGAGAACCGTGACAAACTCGTCTCCACCGTAACGGGCGACCAAATCACCAGGGCGATTCACGGAACTGGATATCGCCGCGGACACTTGTTTCAGGCATTCGTCTCCCGCTGTATGCCCCTTCGTGTCGTTATAGGTCTTAAAGCGGTCGATGTCGAATATGATCAGTGACAACGGAGTCGACTCGCGAACGGCTCTCCGCCATTCTTGATCTAGAAAATCGTCGAATTGACGTCTGTTGGTGATGCCGGTCAGTCCATCTAAACAGGAGAGACGAAGCAGCATCTGATTGGCTTCTTGGAGTTGCCGCATGACCTCCAGGAGCTCTTGCTCACGTGCGCGGCGACGGTCGACCTCGTGAACAAGTCGAAGTACCGAGCGGACTCGAGTAAGCAGCTCGATCTTGTTGACCGGTTTTGCCACGTAGTCCATGGCACCTGCGGCAAATGCCAACTGAAGATCGACGGGGTCCGTCTTAACCGTCACCATGATGATGGGTGTATCCCTGAAGCGATCGACGGCTTTGATCTGGCGGCAGGCCTCAATACCACTCATCTGAGGCATCAGAATATCCATGAGGATGAGATCGACTCGCGCGGCTCCATGCTTGCCTCCATCGAGTCCCAGGTACTTAAACGCCGCAGATGCAGAGTCTGCCGAATGAATGTTTTCGTATCCTGCAGTGGACAGAATGCTCTGCAGGAGCAGGCGGTCATCCACAGAATCATCAACAATCAGAATGCTCATAGATGTACTCGATGTGAGAAGGAGAATAACTGGCGGAATCGTAGCAGCTAGTCTTGATAAACGCCAGGATAAAGCTTTTTAAGGCAGGGTTGACAGAGCCCGTGGCTGAATTCTGCTTCCGAATGTTCACCGATATACTCTTCGATTTGTTGCCAAAACCCGCCATCGTTGCGGATTTTCTTGCACGAGGCGCAGATTGGGATCAGGCCGCGCAATACCTTGACTTCCCTCAGCGCGCGCTGCAGCTCTTCATTGCTGCGCCACAACTCGGCTTCGCGTTTCTTGCGACAATCCATCTCAGTTTTCAAGGTCAAAGCTGAGGTCACCCGCGCGAGTAATTCCACACTCTTGACCGGTTTATTGATGTAATCCATCGCGCCGGCTGAGAATGCGTCCTTCAGATTATCGAGATCATTCTTAGCGGTCACCATGATAATGGGGATGTCCTGAAGATGCCCCTGTTGTTTGATTCGCCGGCATGCCGCGACGCCATCAAGATCTGGCATCAGAACATCCATCAAGATCAAATCAACCACAATCGACGATGGCCCCCCATCAAGGTTCAGGAGGGTAAATGCTGCCTGCGCCGATTCTGCCGCCACAATCTGGTCGTGGCCAGCCTTGGTCAGGATCGACCGAAGGAGGAGATGTTGGTCGGGGGAGTCATCGACAATGAGGATTGCCATACTTATTCTTAACGGCTCAACGCGAAGAAAACTAAAGATTCCAACCAATGGAATCTAGTATAGCAAAGATATTTCGGGATGCGATTAGGAGAGTCTGCTTTTGACCAGGTCGCTGAGGTGCTTGCCATCGACAGGTTGTCCCGCCACACGGGCCATGACAGCCTTCATGATCTGTCCCATATCCTTCATGGACGAGGCCCCGGTTTCGTTGATGACGGATACGACGAGGGCTTCAAGTTCTTGATGGGTCAGTGATTTGGGGAGGTAGGATTCTATAATCTCGATTTCCTTCCGTTCTTTCGCGGCTAGTTCCAAACGTTGGGCTTTCTCGAACTGCTCGACGGACTCCCGACGTTGTTTCACGAGAGTTGTCATCACCCGACTCATTTCAGCATCATCCAGGTCCCGCCTCAGTTCGACCTCCTTGTTCAAGACCGCAGCCTTGATCATTCGGATCACGTCCATGCGGAGCTGATCGCGTGATTTCATGGCATGCTTCAGATCTTCAGTCAGGCGATCGCTCAGTGACATGGGAGGCCTCATAGGTTATAAGATTGTGGGATGGGAGCATACCCTCCTGGTCCTATTGAGTCAACGATATGAGTTCAGAATGGTATTCGTCCAAAGGGATGGTATGATGCGGGTTAGACGATCAATCCATCATGACCGAGGAGGATACAGATGCTCAGCATACCGATGTGGGAAATAGGACGCAGATCTAGATGGATCATTCCTGTATTAGGGGCGGTGCTGGTGAGTATTGGTGGGTGTGCTGCTGACGCGCCTAAGCCAACGTCGACGATGACGCAGGAACAGGTCCGTGATCACGCCGATACGGCATTCGACAAGCTGAAGCAAGAAGAGAAGAGTCGTGCAGTTGGTTCTGGCGTAGGTCCCTACTGATAGGTTTTGCTGGGCCTGTTACCTGCACTGGGGCCAAGACATCGTCGTTGAGTCCTAACCTGATGCGTGCCCGGACGCACCTCTCCCAAAAGCACGGTGTTTCCAGAGTGATCGCTGCGTGCCCCCACATAAGCAAAGTCAGAAATTGCCCCACGCAATGTCGTCCGGTAGTCATTAGCTCCGATAAGAGAGCCGCAGTACGATGAATACGATGGGTGATAGGTTACGGGGCCGATCGGCAAAAGGATGGACGGCTCCTGTAGTGGTGTGCCTCGCTCTATATCAGGGACAGATAGGAATAGCCAGAGACCTTCTGATGCCTAAGGAACAAGAGTCCACGGAGGTCGGATCAACGCACAGTCCCTCATTCGATGATCAGGAAAAAGGCGTTCCGCAGTCACTGTTTACCTGGATCAAGATGGCTAAGGGGTTTGATGTGGAATGGGATACGTTTGGACGAAAAGGGTGGTATACCCAAGACCCACGTCTTAAACCGATCGATCCTAGTTCGATATTCACGCCGGAGATTCCGGCGATCTATATTGTCTTCGAGGTGGCCCCATTGGAAGATCCGGCACAATTCGCGGTGCAATGGTATCTGGAACAGTCGAGTGGCCGGCTCGATGAGAATCCATTGGGCAAGGATGTACTTGAAGTGCCCGGACATGAACGATATGGCTATCTTGAGTTGAAAAGGTCAAGCCCGCGCTGGGCCACGGGCAATTATCTGGCGAAGATCTATATCGCGCCGATAGGACAGCAGCCGTTTCATGCGGCAAATCAGGTCGGTACGATGCGGTTTATAGTGACAGAGATCATGCCTCCCTTGTTACCGGAATGGCAGCCAAACAAGTAGCTTTAGTCAGAAAGGGTGTGCGGATGAGAACGCGTGCCAGGATTACAGATCCAGAGAAACTGAAGTTGCTCTATGAGCGGTTTCGGGATGTGTGCTTAGTGGAAAAAGAAGTCTGGAAGGAGATCTTGCTCCCGAGGGAGATGACCGGAGGACCGGTAAGAACAAACATCCAGGATCGCTACGAAGTTGAAATCAGCGATCCCACTATTGAGCAAGCCCTCGAAGACAACATCGCGCAGGGG
>JACCDP011159959.1_pt1 | contig 14318 bp, 10 predicted proteins | sample 7445841 | NCBI WGS metagenome assembly JACCDP01 (sample SAMN15323441, study PRJNA562643) | freshwater metagenome | isolation source: river surface water | place: USA:Blue River Watershed | collected 2017-08-17
ATGCAAAAAAGCCATTAATACAATATGCGGTGCAATTTCATGATATCCCGTGCTACCTAATAACGGTTCTCCATGTTGTCGCCAAAACTTGAGAAATGCTGTTAATAAAGCATCTATATTTAACTCTCCCTCCGGGGTTAACCAAGTCGGTGCAATCATGGGTAAAGATGCCATTGGTGTGACTGTTAATACTCTGGGTAATACTTCCCGATAAATGGGATTGGCAATAGTTAAACCTCCATAAGGGTGCATTTTACATAATCCTAAATCAATCACAAATTGAATATCATCATTAGGAATATTCCCTAATTCTAAACCTGCTAACATCGGTTCAATAATGGCTTTAATTCTTGGTTCTCTTAACCTTTCCGCTAAACTATCTAAATGAGTATCTTGACGAGCAATTAATATTTCCTTAGCTTGTAAAATGTGTTCTTTGGTAATATCAATACTTCTATCTTTAACCATTTTTTCTACAAGTTCTTTAGCTAAAGCATTGACTAACCAAGGTTGTCCTTGAGTTAAATAAAATGCTGTTTCTATAGCCTCTTTTGTGAAAATTTGTCCGGTTGCTGCTGTATGTTGTTGATATAATTCTCCTACTTCTTCAATATTAAAATTTCGCATGGTAATAGAAGCAACTTTAATATTAAAAGGACTGGATGTATTTAATCTGTCACTACCACCAGATGCTACTTTATAATCTCGCACATCTCGTAAACCAATTAATCCTACCGATGAGGGAAAATTTTCAGGACGTTTAGGAAAACCATCTCTTAGTTGTCGTAAAACTGAAATTAATGTTTGATCTTGTAAAGAATCAATTTCATCTATAAATAATACTATGGGAAGACTTATCGCTTTTGCCCAACCTCTTAAAAAAGCCTTAATTCTATTTCCTGGTTCTTCCTGTTGCCATTGTTTAGCAGGTGGTTGTAATTCTGGAGGTAAGCTATCCTCGATAGTATTATACCAAGTTCCTAAAATTGCTAATTCTGCGGTGCTGGGATCATGATTAAATGCACTTCCTACTTCCACTGATACCATGACTGCGGCATAATTTCTTGTATTAGTAAGTTGCTCTGCTAGGGATAGCATGGCGGTGGTTTTCCCCGTTTGTCGTGGTGCATGAAGGACGAAATAACTTTCTTGTTCTATCAGCACTGATAGGTCGGGTAAACGAATTGTAGCAGAGATGGTATAGTGTTTTTTAGGGTTACAAGGACCTGCAATATTAAACCAGCGAGTCATAGGATTTTAGGATTTAGTCAACATTTTGATTTTACAAGGTTTTGAGGTTGATGTGAGGTCATTTAGGGAAAAATTAGGTAATGTCTGAAAACGCCAAATCGCTGTTAGTAGATAAAATAAATAGAGTTAAGATGTATATATTTAAGGAAAATTCAGGGAATAATTACACCTATCCTCAAAAATCCTGACTATATAAGCAATTCCCTAATTTATTTCCATATAACTGCTGTGCGGCCATTGTCCACCTAATAAAGCGTAAATTTCCACAGGTTTGGCGGAAATGGTAACACCTAATTCATAAGATGTCCCGGTGAAAGCAGCAAAGCGCCGACAAGCTTCATCATAAAAGTGACTACGGCGATAATTTTTATTAGTTAAATCAATGGCAAACAATCCATAAAAGTAGCGAGGAATACTTTGAATTGTTTCGACAATTTGACCTAAATTTCTCGCCAAAATTGCATTTCTGGGAACTTCTGTTCCCCAAGCTGTATCTAAAGCCCAAGATGCAGAACTGAGGTGAGAACCGCCACAAATTCCACAAATTCTAGGAGTAACAATTAAGCCCGCTTGGGGGTCTTTTCCGCGTAAAATTATTTCAAATCCCCGAAAAAGTTCGGCATGAGTCCAAGCGTTTGTCACATAACCATCTTCAATTTCGACACGCACATCTAAATCACCCTCAACTCTACCAACGGGTGAAATATCTAAGGTTTGAATTGGCATATTTGTCCTTTGTCAATTGTTGGTTGTCAGTTGTTAGTTGTCAGTTGTCAGTTGTCAGTGGCTATGAGGTTTTTGTATTTCGCGCACACACACCTGAAGAGTAGGAATAAAAAATAACTGTGGACAGAACTCTCTTAACTAATGACCACTGACTAATGACAACTGACTAAACGGTAAAAAAGTCTTCCTCTGCCCATTTTGGGGCTGTGTTTTTAGCAACAACGGTGAGGACTGCGTAATCTTTATGGTTGACTCCGGGGGGTATTTCTTTAGGAACTCCCATGACGGTCTGGGTTTTAAAGACTGTTCCAGGTTTGAGGTCGAAAAAGGGAAATTCGGGTTCTGTGCAGCCTAAACAGGGCATTCCGGCGCGGGTTTTTGATGATACTCTATTCCAGAGGATGCGGTTACAGGAGGAATGGGTCATGGGTCCACGACAACCTAAGTCGTAAAATAGACAACCTTTGCGTTGTCCAAATTCGGCGGTTGTAGCTTTGTATGCAAAGTGAATGTTGCGGGTACAACCGGTTTGGGTGTAGGTGTTAAAGAAGGTTTGGGGACGGTGTAGTTCATCGAGAACTATATCATCAATTCGACCAGTGGCGATCGCTACTAATATCTGCGTTATCCAATCGGGGTGTGCAGGACAACCGGGAATATTAATTACAGGTAAGCCGGCTTGACTGACAAAATCTTTACCTAAAAAACCGCCTTCTTCCCGTTTGAGAAATTGCAGTCCTTTGGAGTCGCTGGGGTTGGGTGACATAGCGGGAATACCCCCCCAAGTCGCACAGTCTCCCACCGCGACAATAAATTTGGCAACTTTGGCTAAATCATCTAACCAATCTTTCATGGGACGGTCGGCAAACCGATTCCATTCTCCTGTACCATTAGGGGCGTTAACGACGCTACCTTCAAATACCAAAATATCTACAGGAGTTTTACCAGAAACACAGTCCCATAAGAGGTTTTGGAGGTTATCACCTAATTCTAAACCCAAGGAAGGATGCCACAGTATTTTAATACCGAAATCAGCAATTAAATCACAAGCTGTAGGTTCTTCGGCATTAAGAAATGACATGGTGTTACCCGAACAAGCACCACCTTGTAACCAAAGTACATTAGTCATTAGCTATGTATTTTTAGATGTGTTAATAATACACAATTGAAGCAGTTTTTAGAGGATTTACTTGTAGAGAATCATCTATTGATCAACATTTATAATTTTAAATTAAGGTATTATTTAAAGAAATTAACTTTCTTTAAATAAAACTTAAGAATTAACAAAATTGGATGTTTTCGTAACAAAAAAAGTGAGAGTAAGAATGTAGATATTAAAATTAATCAGTAGTATCTGAGATTACTTCCCCAACTTTGAGAGTTTGTCCACCCACTGTCACCTCATCATCATCTACTAATTTCCGTCCTCTTCTCGTTTCCACTATACCATTAACTTTTACCTCACCATCAATAATCATTAGTTTAGCTTGACCTCCGGTAGAGGTGATACCCGCAAATTTTAAAAACTGGTCAAGTTTAATCATCGCCTTGTACCTACTTGTGAAAAAGTATCATCTATAGCACTATACCATAATCTTAGATTTTAATACACGAAGTAAGTAGACGAGAATAAATCAAAGTAAATTAAGCCATGTCAAAAATCTGGATACGGTTTCATAGTCAGGACTTCAGTTCTCAAATGAGGAATTACAAAATCTGAATTTAATAATTTTTATTTAGAATGACTACTCCGAATTATTAAATAACTAATTGATAAAGCAAGAATCGCAATACCTAAACCAATGATTTCTATCCCTTCGGTAACTTTTAAATCAAGAATAATAATTTTTCTGGCAATAGCAATTAAAGAAGTTACAATCACTAATTCAACCTGTAAAACGTGCTTTTTTAAATAGCCCGTAATATTTTCTAATATTTCCAAAGCAATTAAAACATTTAAAAATAAACCAAAAATTTGAAACAATGTATAGCTAAAACTACCCTTCTGTGGATAAATAATTTCTACAATAATAAATTTTCCCAAGTCAACTAGAGTAACAAAAATTACTACTAACATTAACAGAGATAGGAATTTTGCAACTATTACCTCAATAATTTCAATGGTGTGAATAAAATTATTATCACTTGTAACTGCTAAAAATTTTTTGATTAATTTTTTCATTTTGCACTCCTTATTTAACATTAAATTGAAAATTGTCTAAATACAACAAAAATCCTATAGATTTATCTGTAGGATTAAAAAAATATATTTAATTTTTATAGTTTAAACCTAATCATGATTAAATGTTAAGAATTAAGGTATCTTAAAATCTAATCATAACTATTAGTGATTAACTATAGAGTTATATGTGATCAATATATTCAACAGCCTACCATTGTGAGGACAAAACCTGATAATTTTTAGCTGGAGTTTTCACCGAAATAGGTAATAACTGTACAGCACAGGCTTTTAATTCTGGTTGTAAAGAGTCAGGACATGATATAGGATGCGTTAAAGCATTAGCTTCTGCATTTTCAGCCCATAAAGATCCCCAGTGCATAGGCACAAATACAGTACCAGGACTAATGGCTTTAGTGATTTTAGCAGGAAATTTCGCTACACCACGACGCGATCGCACTTCCACTACTTGATTATCCACAATACCCAATTGTCCTGCATCACGAGGATGAATTTCCATAAAAGGTTCTGGGTGCATAGTGCGAATTTTATCAATTCTGCCTGTGCGGGTTTGTGTATGCCAATGTCCGTACAATCTACCAGTAGTTAATATAAAAGGGTAATTAGGATCAGGTGGTTCAGCTAAACCTTTAGAATAATATGCACCAAATTTAGCGCGTCCATCTTGAGTATTAAAACGTAAATTTGTATATAATCTTTTAGTTTCGGAATTACTACCCTGGGAATAAGGCCAATGAGTTGCACCATTTGTCGCTAAAAACTCATGACTCAAACCAGACATATCACAAGGACGCTGACGACTTAATTGGACAAATTCTTGATAAACTTCGGCTGAATTATTAAAATTAAACTTATCATTAAAACCTAATCTTTTTCCTACTTCTGCGAAAATTTCCCAGTCTGCTTTTGCTTCCCTTGGTGGTTGATGAAAAGCCTGACAGAGAGTAACCCGACGTTCTGAATTAGTCATAATACCAGTTTTTTCACCCCACTGGGCAGCAGGTAATAAAAGGTGAGCATAAGCAGCAGTTTCTGTGGGATAATAAGCATCTTGATAAATAGTAAAAGGTGATTTTAACAAAGCCTTTTTAGTCCTTTCTAAATCTGGCATACTTACAGCCGGATTAGTTGCAGCTACCCATAATAAATTAACATTACCACATTCTAAACCAGTAATCATATCCCAAGCAGTCAAACCGGGAATAGGTGAAATTTTTCCCCTTTCTAACTTCCAAAAGTCCTCAATTTCTGCCCGATGTTGATCATTTTTAACGAACCGATATCCTGGTAACAAATGGGCTAAACCTCCCGCTTCTCTACCTCCCATGGCATTAGGTTGACCAGTGAGAGAAAAAGGCCCAGCACCCGGTTTACCAACTTGTCCCGTCATCAAATGTAAATTGATAATAGTTCTAACTTTAGCCGTACCTTCAGAAGATTGATTTACTCCCATAGACCATAAAGAAAGTACAGATTTTCCTTGTCCCCAATATTTTGCAGCGATTTCTAAATCTTCAATACTAATACCACATTGACGCGCCACAACATCGGGAGAATAATGACAAATTACTTCCGCATAGGCTGGAAAATTGCTGGTACAATCATCTATAAAATTAGTATCTATATAATTCCATTTCATTAACAAATGGGCAATACCATTTAATAAATCAATATCTGTTCCTGGACGAATAGCTAAATGTAAATCTGCTGCTTCTGCGGTAGGAGTGCGACGCGGATCAACAACAACCATTTTAACATGGTGATTTTTCTTGTGATATTTCAGTAAACGATTAAAAAGAATCGGGTGACATTCTGCTGTATTTGTACCTATTAAAAAAGCACAATCTGTTAATTCCAAATCATCATAACAACAAGGAGGCCCATCAGAGCCAAAACTTTGAATATACCCAGATACCGCACTAGACATACAAAGACGGGAATTAGCATCGAAATTATTAGTTCCTAAACAACCTTTAAGTAATTTTTGGGCAATATAATAATCTTCAGTTTGAAATTGTCCAGAACCATACATACAAATAGACTCTGCACCGTGATTAACTAAAGCTTCTTGAATATGTTGAATAATAAGATTAAAAGCCTCATCCCAACTAATGCGTTGAAAATCTTCATTTAAAGACTTTCTAAACATAGGATAATGCAATCTATTCTTATTAATAGATTCGGTAATAGTTGCCCCTTTTACACATACCATACCTTGACTAGAAGGATGGGATTTATCACCTTTAACTCGCCAAGGTTGATGCTCTTTTTGTGCTAGTGGGGTGATTTCTAAACCACAACCTACTCCGCAATAAGGGCAAAGGGTTTTAATAGATTCCATATGATCTTATATTTTAGATTTTGTATTGATGATTTATTTTTTTAACGAACCGCAGAGGACGCAGAGATAAGAGAAATTTTTGCGGCGTTGCTGATTTTAGGGATGAAAATGATCTTGCATACATTCAATATCCTTGTAGAGACGTTCCATGGAACGTCTCTACCCTCAAAAATCATACGCCAATTCAGCAACGCCATTTTTTCTTTTTCTTCTTTGCGTCTTTTTTCGTCTACCCTGCGGGATCTCCTGACGGAGATAGCGTCGTGAGCTATTTAAGAATTTACTCTTCAACATGAGCGCAACGACGATAGAGAAAATCTAGGGCGTAGTTTCTCAAGTGATAATATTCTGGATTTTCCATAATGCGGTGACGGTTGCGAGGACGAGAAAAGGGTATTTCTAAAACTTCGCCAATATTTGCTGCTGGTCCGTTTGTCATCATTACGAGTCTGTCGGCGAGAAAAAGTGCTTCATCAATGTCATGGGTAATCATTAAAACGGTGACTTGATGATCTGACCAAATTTGTAGTAGTTCTTCTTGTAATTCTTCTTTGGTAATAGCATCTAAAGCACCGAAGGGTTCGTCTAAAATCAGGAGTTGGGGACGGATGGCTAAAGCACGGGCGATCGCTACTCGTTGTTTCATCCCTCCAGAAATTTGACCAGGTTTCTTTTCGGCTGCTTCTGTTAGTCCTACCATTGCTAAGTGTTCTCTGACTATTGTCCTTTTTTCGGCTTGGCTTTTGTTAGGAAACACGGAATCAACGCCTAAATAAACATTATCAAAAACATTCAACCAAGGTAATAAACAATAGTTTTGAAATACCATCATCCGGTCTGGTCCTGGTTCGGTGATGGGTTGGCCTTGTAACCATACGACACCATTAGTAGGTTTATTAAATCCAGAAACCATGTTGAGTAGTGTTGATTTTCCACAGCCTGAATGTCCAATCAAACAAATAAATTCACCTTCACGGACTTTTAAGTTAATGTCATCTAGGACGGTGTATGATCCTTCAGATGTGGGGTAAATTTTGCTGACACCTTCAATTACTAAGAAATCTTCTTTTTTCTGGTTTTGTAATTTTTGGCTTTGGGTTTTGTTATTGAAGTTTAATGCTGTCATGATTTTTCGGTAATGGGTAATTCAATTTTGGATTTTGGATTGTTTTTGTCAACACCAATCTAAAATTATTCTGACTCCTGAATTATTATATAAACACTTCTTCAACTCGAAGCTGGCGTTTAATTTCCAAACTTTTTAAATACTCTATTGGTTCTGAAGGATTAAAGATTTTGCCATCAAATAATTGAATAGTTTCTTCCCGTCCAATATCTAAAATTCCTCTTTCTCGTGCGGCTGCACCAAATATATCTGGACGACAAACTCTGTCAATTACTTCTACCCAATTTTTTGGGAAAGCTACCAAACCCCAACGGGCTAATTGAGTTAAAATCCATAGCATTTCATTACGGTCGGGATAATTGGCTTTGTCGAAATAAAACTGATGAGAAGTTTGGGGTTGTTGATAATGATCATGTTGGTAATTATCTATTAAACTTGGACATAGATGCAGCGAATTACTAGCAAGATATTCAGGTTGAGAAATTAATGTGATAACTTCTTCTCGGTTGCGAATATCGTCGCAATATTCACAAGCTGCTAATAGGGCTTTTACTAATGCTAGATGTGTTTGGGGATTTTTCTGCGCCCAGTCTTCTCGTACTCCTAATACTTTATCTGGATGTCCATTCCAAAGTTCTGAGGTGATAGCAATAAGAAAACCGGAATTTTGATCAACTGCGAGGGAATTCCAAGGTTCACCAACACAGTAACCATCAATTTTCCCATCTTGGAGAGCGGTTAGCATCTCTTCTGGTGGAATGACCATCAAACTGACATCTACATCAGGTTGAATTCCGCTTGCTGCTAACCAATAGCGCAATAATAGGTTTTGCATGGATGCAGGATGGACAATTCCCAAGGTGTGGGTTTTGTCTAAGTCAGCATTAATGGTGGCTTGAAAGTCGGCTAGATTTTTTATCCCAGTGTTGAATAATTCTTTGCTGAAGGTAATGGCGCTACCGTTGCGGGAAAGGATCATGGCTGTTACCATTGACACCGGAGTTTTGCCACCTGCACCTAATGTCAGGGCGAGGGGCATTCCTGCGACCATTTGGGCTGCATCAAGTTTGCCAGTTGCTACACCTTTAGCGATGTTTTTCCAGCTAGTTTCAGCGTTGAGGTTGACTTCTAAACCATATTCAGCAAAGAAACCTTTTTCTTTTCCAATTATTAAAGGTGCGGCTTGGGTCAGGGGAATATAGCCAATTTCTAAATGAACTTTTTCTAAGTTATTGTTAGAAATAATTGCTGGTACTGTGAGTTGTTTCTGGCGTTTTTTCGCCTGTTTTTGTTGGTTAAGGAAGTAGATCATTTGATTCCGCAAGTTATAATAACTGGGATGGTTGACTACTTCCAAACGGTGACGGGGACGGGAAATAGGAACTTCGAGAATTTGCCCGATGTGTGCTTCTGGCCCGTTAGTCAACATGACGATGCGATCGCTTAATAATAAGGCCTCATCTACATCGTGTGTCACCATTACACAGGTAATTCTGTGTTCATTACAAATTTGCATTAATTGTTCTTGTAAATTACCTCTAGTTAGTGCATCCAAAGCGCCAAAAGGCTCATCTAGCAATAACAATTTGGGACGGGTAGCCAAAGCACGAGCGATCGCAACTCGCTGTTTCATTCCCCCTGATAATTCACTAGGACGTTTGTTAGTTGCACGTCGTAACCCCACCATATCAATATGTTCTTCTATTATTCCTCGACGTTCTCCTTTAGGTAGATTTTGATGGACTTCATTGACAGCTAATGCGATATTTTCCCGCACAGTTAACCAAGGAAGTAAAGAGTAATTTTGAAAAACTACCATCCGATCAGGTCCAGGTTCTTTTACTTCCCGACTTTCCAAAGTTACGCCACCAATACTAGGTTTATCTAACCCAGCAATAATATTTAGTAAAGTGGATTTACCACAACCAGAATGTCCAATTAAAGAAATAAATTCACCTTCAGAAATTTTCAACTCAATATTTTTTAAAGCAATATATTTACCACCATTGGGGAGGTTAAATATTTTGTCTACGTGATCAATTTCTAAAAAAGTATTCATGGGTTTGGTAATTGGTAATGGTTAATAGGGAATAGAAAATAATTCATAATTACGAATTATTTATGTTCTGTTTGTACAACTTTATCAGCAGCAAAAGCCACCATTCTATCTAAAATCAACCCCACCACACCGACATATATCAAGGCGATAATAATTTCACTCAAATTAGTTTCAGTAGTCGTGTTATAAGCATCCCAAATAAACGAACCAATACCCACACCACCAACTAACATTTCTGCCGCGACAATTGCCAACCAAGATAAACCGATGCCAATTCTCAAACCTGTGAAAATATAAGGAACAGTTGCCGGAAACACAATTTTTAGGAAATATTTTCCCTTACGTAAACGCAAAACACGAGCCACATTCACATAATCTTGGGGAATATTTTGTACACCCACAGTTGTATTAATCACAATCGGCCAAATTGAAGTAATGAAAATAACAAAAATTGCCGATGGGTTAGCTTGTTGAAACGCTGCTAAAGAAATTGGTAACCAAGCCAAAGGCGGAATAGTTCTTAATACTTGAAAAATGGGGTCTACGGCATTATACAAAAACTTATTCACACCTATAAAAATTCCCAAAACTACTCCCACAATTGCAGCCAGAGAAAATCCTAAAGCAACCCGTCCTAAACTAGTCAATATCTGCCAACCTAAACCCTTATCACTGTCACCATTATCAAAAAAAGGATGAATAATAAAAGGGTCCCAAGTTTCACGAATTGTTTCTATCGGTCCAGGTAATTGAAAACTGGGAATTAAACAAAGTAATTCCCACAACATCAGAAAAATAAATAATCCAACCAGCGGTGGTAGAACCTTATTAATCAAAAATTTATTAATAGCCTTCTGCTGTTTACTAATAACTCTACGACTTCCAACAATAGCAGCCATTTATTTCTCCTCAGTAAAAATTTTAAAAATCCCTGTTCTTGCTCTTCTTTGCGCCTCTGCATGAGCCTAAAAAATCTAATTATACTAAACACGGGTGAGATTTAAATTTTTGCCAAATGACAAAGAACCCAGATGTGTAGGGGTTTAGCTCATACTTTACCCCTACCTTTAGAATCAAACAATCAAGGCGTTTTGAGTATAATCTAGTAGATTTTGTTGGGTTAGACTTTCGCTTAACCCAACCGACAATTACACCTTCTTAATTTGCAAACTCTTTAAATATTCTCCTGGTTTTTCAGGATCAAACTTCACACCATCAAAAAATGTTTCCACACCACGAGAAGAACTGGTAGGAATTTCCGCAGCAGCTACACCCAAAGCCTTAGCAGCTTGTTTCCATAAATCTTCTCTATTTACCTGATCTACAATTTCCTTCACCTTGGTATCTTTAGGTAAATAACCCCAACGAATTTCTTCAGTTAAGAACCAAGTATCATGGCTCTTGTAGGGATAGGAAGCATTATCTTCCCAATATTTCATGCGATATGGGAAGTTTTGCTCTTTACGTCCATCACCATAATCAATATTACCTTTAGCTCGTTCTAAAATATCAGACACAGCAACATTAAAGTATTTTCTATCAGCGCAGATTTTACACATTTCCTCTTTATTCTCTGCCTGATCACACCATTGTTGTGCTTCCATAATTGCCATTAACAAAGCTTGTGTAGCATTGGGATTTTTATCAGCCCAATCTTTCCGCATAGTAAACGCTTTTTCTGGATGATTATTCCATAATTCACCTGTAGATAAAGCTGTATAACCTAATTTTTGGCTGACTAATTGAGCGTTCCAAGGTTCACCTACACAAAAAGCATCAATAGTCCCAACTTTCATATTTGCTACCATTTGTGGTGGTGGTACTGCTTCCAAAATTACATCTTGATCAGGATTAATACCGCCAGCAGCTAACCAATAGCGCATCCATAAATCGTGAGTACCACCAGGAAAAGTTATAGCAACTTTGATGGATTTTTTATCAGCTTTGGCTTTATTTACCGACTCTTTAAGAGATTTACTTTGTAAACCAACTTTCAAATCTTTGAATTTTTCAGCAATTGAAATGGCTTGACCATTTGTATTTAAACGTGCTAAAAGATACATTGGTACTTTATCATTCATCGTCAAAAGATAGGGCATTGGGCTAAGAATATGTGCGCCATCAATACCACCACTAGATGAGCCAATTTTTAAGTTATCGCGGGTGACAGGCCAGGATTTTTGTTTGCTAACTTCAACATCTGTCATCCCATATTTCTCAAAGAAACCTTTTTCTTTGGCAATAATTAAAGGTGCGGAATCTGTTAAAGCAATAAATCCTAATTTAGCCGTGGTTGTTTCTACTTTTGGGGCATTACTAACTGTGGAATTGTTAGTCAGTTTGGTATTAGAAGAAGCAGCAGTATCTGTTGTGGCTGACTTAGAGTTGTTAGATGAACAACCGTGTACTAAGATAGAAGTTGCTGCTGCGACACTGGAGGTAATAATAAATTTTCTGCGGGAAATATTGCTCATTGTTAATTCTTAGTCTTTGGATTTTAGATTTTGGCTTTTAGACTGATGGCAATAGGAAAACACTGCCCAAGTTTTATTTTGGTTTTCAATGATGTCTATATTTGTCGGTTTATTCAATGGGCAATTAAAGCTGCTTCCCTAAGTTTTGCACCAAAATTATGAATGAGTAAATCTCTTAATATTGGCTGTAAATCTTCACAAGGAACACTTTTTTGTACACAAGTTCCTAGTTTAGCATCTTTACCAACTTTACCACCCATATAAATATCAACACCTTCTACGGTTTTGCCATTTTTTCTAACTTTTGTACCCATTAAACCAATGTCTGCTACTTGGGGTTGTCCACAGGAATTAGGGCATCCTGTCCAATGAATGCGGACAGGTTTTGATAATATCAATTCCGATTCTAGGGCTTTAGTCATCGCTAATCCCTGATTTTTGGTTTCTATTAGTGCGAAATTACAAAATTGTGCGCCAGTACAAGATACTAAACTTCGCATTAATAAACCAGGATTTACTCCAAATCTTTCTAACAATGGTTCAGTTAAAAATTTGTTTAAAGCTGAATCAGAAATATTAGGAATAATGGCGTTTTGTTCCACTGTAAGCCGAATTTCTCCACTGCCATAAACTTCTGCCAATCTGGCAAGTTCAAACATATCATCTGCATACAATCTCCCTACAGGAATGTTTAAACCTACATAATTTAATCCTGGTTGTTTCTGGGGATAAATGCCAATATGATCTCGTTTTTCCCATTCAATTTCATCTTTAGGTGCTGCGGTTACAAATGTTTTTCCCCAGTGTTTTTCTACTTCGTTACGGAATTTTTCTAAACCCCATTCATCAATTAACCACATTAACCGCGCCTTTTGACGGTTAGCACGTAAACCATAATCTCTAAAAATCTCCACAATGGTTTTACATAAACTGACAACTTCTTTAGGTTTTACCCACACATTTAAAGGAATTGCTGCTTCACACCGTTTACCTGAGAAGAAACCACCCACAAGCACGTTAAAACCAAAACCTTCTTTAAATGCTGGTACAAAGGCTAAATCGTTGATTTCTGCATGAACAGAATTATCCCTTCCTCCAGTAATTGCAATGTTGAATTTACGAGGAAGATTGCTAAATTCTGGGTTTCCTTCACCATTATTAGTCACCATATTTTGAATTTGCTGGACTAATTCCCTGGTATCATAGAGTTCGTTGGCATCTAAACCGGCTAGAGGATCACCTGTAATATTACGGACATTATCCATACCGGATTGAATAGAAGTCAATCCAACAGTGTTAAATTTATTAAAGATTTCGGGAATATCTGTAAAATTGATCCCGCGCAGTTGTATATTTTGTCTAGTTGTGATGTCTGCGCTGCCGTCGTCACTGTAACGCTTTATCACATCTGCTAAAACAGACAATTGACTGCTGTTGAGAATACCATTAGGTATACGCATCCGCATCATAAATTTACCGGGACTCACAGGGCGAAAAAATACACCCAACCATTTTAGGCGATGGTTAAGGTCGTTTTCGTCCATTGTTTCCCAACCAGTTTGTGCGAATTGCGCGATTTCGTCTCTAACTGCAAGTCCGTCTTTTTCGGCTTTGAATTTCTCAAATTTATTGAGTTTTTCCGTAGTAGTTGCTGTTTCTGTCATTATGGTTTCTTAGGGAACAGGACTTAATTAACTATGTATCCGTGTTCTTATCGCTTTTGTACCTACCACTTTGGGGAAATAACTGATAGTAGTTTCCTCTTTTGTGGTTGTAACAATTTCGATATTGATAACTTAGAGTGAATTTTTATAACAATTCGTATAGTAAGTTACTAAATTTGCGTCATTATGCAGGAAACGGATATTATAATTGCGATTTTTGCACAATTTATGTATTTTTATGGGTGCAAGCGAGGATAATCAGCAACTATTGAAAATTTGGGCGTTGCTGATTTGATGTATGAAAATGATTTTTGAGCATATCCAAACTGTTGTAGAGACCAGCTAGTTTCAGTTGACACTCCCCGGTCTAAAGACACGGGGATTCTACATTCATCGTCAAAACTTGCTCAACCAGGTTTGCACCAAGTAGAGTAGAGGCTTCAACTCCTGTAGCGTTACTTTGGGGATGCCCTCCCC
>JACCDP011462556.1_pt1 | contig 14314 bp, 21 predicted proteins | sample 7445841 | NCBI WGS metagenome assembly JACCDP01 (sample SAMN15323441, study PRJNA562643) | freshwater metagenome | isolation source: river surface water | place: USA:Blue River Watershed | collected 2017-08-17
CAAGCAGGTCTTCAGCTTTTGAGTGCACTTTACCTAAGTATTCTTCTGCTTCGCTTTGTGATTTACATGCGAGAACATAATCTTTATTGCCAATAGCTATTAAAGTTAAATTTTGTAGGCGAGAAACAGCTTCTAATTCTTTAATTTTTACTCTTGCATTAACATATTTGAATGTTACAGCTGCTGTTGCAACTAAACCAATTAATGCAACTGCTATTGTTACTTTTGTATTTTTTTTCATTGCTTTCCTTAGATCGTACTTAAAATTTGAATGGTGGCCAGGGGCAGAATCGAACTGCCGACACGCGGATTTTCAATCCGCTGCTCTACCGACTGAGCTACCTGGCCAGATAAAATCTCACGACAAAAATCGTGAAGAAGCGGAATTATAGCAAAAATGCTGACTTTTACCGAGTTTTACGACCATTTAGTGGGTGGTCTGGGGCGTCTGGATTGGGTTGGTATTTTGGATTAAGATTTAGAGTAATATCTTTTAATGTAATCTGCTATCTTTTGGTGCTCTAAGGAACTGCCATTTTTCTTTAAGGTATTAGCCCTATAAGAAATAACTTCTACATTCCCTTTGATATATCCCTTGCTGGAGTCTATTCTATCTAAGGATGGATTATTAGATCTGGCAATATGAGTTTGTTCTGTTAGCCCCCATTGCTTATAAATCTTAATACCCAAAATTGGGCAGTAATCTGGAATATGAATGTCTTCTATACCTATATTAAAAGCTAAACCGCTAGCTTTAGCTCTGCGTTTGGCGTTGTTATACAACATACCCTCCACAGAAGTTAGTGAAACAGAGTGTTTCTTATAAGGACTTGAAGACTTTCTTTCCTTTACCGGAAATTCTTTAAGAAGCTCGCGTCTTAACCTTCCTCGCTCAAGTATACAATGCTGACACTTAGTTGATGATGTAAGCCTCGGACATAAATGTTCATGTTTACACAAACTACCATTGAAATATAAAGCCGAATTAATCGAAAGCGCCTGACCTCTAGTCTTAGGTAGCCTTAACAGCTCCGCTAGCTCCCATTTTTTATTTTTAGGAGTGATTTTAGATTCCGACATTAGAGACCTTTAGTCTTTAGATAGTCAGCTATACGCTGATGTTCTTCAAAACTTCCATCTGATTTAACCCAGTTTGCTCTTGCCGAAATTATCGCTACATTTCCTAGCACATACCCCTCGTTTGGATTAATTCTATCTATGGATGGGGCATTATCCCTATGTGTCCTATCATCGTGCGACTGTCTTTTTGACCAATCCAAATCGATACCAAATACAGGGCATTTATGAGGGGTTTCAAGATTGTCTAATGCGAGGTTAAATTTAAGCCCTGATTTTTTAGCTCTTTTTTTTGCACTAGCTATTAGCTGATATACAAGATCGTGAGACTGGCCATGAGTTATTGAACAAGAAGCAAATATTTTTTTAGCACATTCTAAACAGCACTTTGTATCAATTAGCTGCTCACGCCTAATCCAATAAGATTTTCCGCAAGCACAAATTACTTCGACCTCACGTCGATTTCGCTTTTTATCCTTAATAAATCTCTCATTACCAGTAGTCGTAAGATTTCCGAATTTTAAGCCACTCTCGATAATTTCAAGTCTATTTGAAACAACACCTGAATCTCGTCTCCTACTTTCGGCAAGTCTTTTTGTTTCCTCTCTCTTGCAGATAAAGCATCGGCCGTTCTTAGCTATCCTAGGTGATGTATGTGATTCTTTACAAAAAGCACCATCAAAATAATATTTACTACCCTGAGCAAAGGCATCATCTTTACTTTTTGGAAGTTTTTGTAATAAGTCGAGAGACCACTCAATTTTCTTCATGCTTAATTTGATGACAAATAACTAAAAGAGTCAACGAAAGAGATAAATGGTTTTTAAAGCACTTTCAAAGTTAGTGGCAAGTGTCAAAAGTTTTGACGGTTGTTATTTTGATTGATAGCCGACCCAATAATACTCGATCTTCCATAAGCTTGAAGAACCATCTATTTTATTCAGTGTTTCCTTGATATTTTTAATAACCTCTGAATAATCTTCCTCTTGAAAATTTGACCAGCCCTTTTTCTCTTTGCGTCTCCAAAAACCTTCCTTTTCTCCAATATTGTTATCAGCAAGTTTCTTTAGTAGCTCTCTGTCAATTGGCGGATGAATAAATTTTAATTGGTCTAGATGATCAATAAAATAACTCTTTAAATAACAATTTAATAATTTAGCAGCAACACCAAAAGTAAATCCCTGAATATTATGACTTTTGGCCTTTAATATTAAATGATTACATTTATCTATGTGCCATTCATCAAATTTACCCTGAGTTTTTATTTTTGGAATTCGTTGAATAGATTCTTCAATATCTGCAGACTCAAGTATTTTTTTACCTTCTTCAACACTAAAGTGACATTTTTTTCTTGAAGCTCTAGCAGCAGTTGAAGCGGCCCATGCGCTGAATCTATGCTTGTGATCATGCAATGAGTAATCAGCGAAAGTCATAGTATCTCCAAAAGTTATTATATTTTTAAGATATATACAATCATCTAGATTGTCAAAACTTTTGACAGTAATTACTTTTGACTTTAGTTGCTACTAGATTATTATCATTAAATGGACATCTCATCTTTATCCGACAAAGAAGTTATTGAGCTTTACCCAGCTATTCTTAATGAATTAAAAAAAAGAGGAATTATTAGGACTAATAATCTAATTGGTGAGCTGGGCGAGTATTTTGTTGCTGATACTTATAAGCGAATATCAAGCCTACCACAGCTTCAATTAAACCTCAAAAGCACTCGAAATATAGACGCTACGAGCAGTAAAGGGGAGCGATATGCAATTAAAGCTACTTCAGGAAACGCTACAGGGGTGTTTGCGAGCCTTCCAACTGAAAACGACGGGGTAGTTTATTTTGAATATCTTATATTGGTTATTTTCAATAAAGACTATTCGTTAAAAGAAATCTACGAATTAAATTGGGCTCAGTTTTTAAAATACAGAAAAATGAAACCGCCTGAAAACAAATGGAATTTACCAATTACTAATGAAGTAAAGGCTGCAGCGAAAAAGATAATATCTTCAACTTAAATTTTACTCAATCACAAAATCTGGCATTACTGAATAATCACGAATTGCTGTGCCAGGTATTGTCGGATAAATACCACCTTTATCTATAATCATCACGGGCTCTGTAATATCTTTCATATTAGTTCCAGGAATAGGCTTATATATAATATTTTTATCAATAACTAATACAGGCTCAGTAATGTCTTTAAAGGGTGTGCCGGGAATAGTCTTATAGATAACCTCAGCAAAGAGATTAAATGTAATAAAGAGCAATAGCAGCAAGATTAGCCGCTTCATTTTTTACCCTTCACTACAAACATAATCCTCAATGCTGTTAGGAAAGTAAGATATATACAGTTATCTGCATATAGTCTTATTAAAGTTGGTGCTTCTGAAAATTCTATTGGATTTGGATTTGGCGTAAAAAATATATATATCAGGATACCTAAAAATGGTAATACCCAATATGGGCGTCTCTTTTCAATGGCATGGTATTTAATGCAGTAAATTGAGAATATGTAAATTGGAACAAGCCCAAGAATAAATGTAATGAGCAAACTAAAATTCATATTTAATGGCTTATACAAAGCAAATAGAAAAAGCTCTAGCCAAGTATTAAATATGATTAGGAAGAGATAAAAATGCCACAGCTTCTTTAGGTCTTCAGTAAAAAGATAGCTTTTAAATGTTTTGAAGATATTCTTTTCTTTTGCCATATCAACACCCTTCAAATTAAATTTTAATAATTATGTTTGGAATTTCATCCTCATGCTTTGATTTATTGCCAATCTTTTAATTCTTGAACTTCAATTCCATCAAGCCCTTCAGAGCTATCAGGCATAAGTTTTCTTTTTGAATGAAGCTCTTCAAATATCTGTATAGCCTCCTCTTTACTTTCAGCTTTTATTGTCTCCATAAATCCTAAGATTTCAAATGCCATAACTTTATATTTTTTCATAAGAATATCCTTATAATCACCATTGATGACCACACTTAAAACACTTACGTGTTGGCTTTTCATTGCCAACGATACATCCACCTAATTCAACCTCTTTTTTAAACCAAGATTGCAAAGTGTCATCTGTAGGATAACCATAAAGTATATCCACACAATCTTTGGAGAGACATTCAGGGCATGTGTATTTTTCAGATTTCATAGAATGAGGATGCTATTTGTTTTACTCATTAATGTTAAGAATCGTGGATTATTGTTCTACGTATTCTTTATTTAAAATCTGCTCAATATCTCTAATATATTTTGCAGCATCCTTATAACCATTCTCTAAAGATTTTTTAAACCATTCTAAAGATACTTCTAAATCCTGAGGCATATCTCCGTTGTAATACATAAGCCCAATATTATGTTGGGACATTGCACTTCCTTGGTTGGCTGCTTTCAAATACCATTCAAAAGCTTTTTTTATGTCTTTTTCAACATACTTCGCATTGTAATAATAAGCCCCGACATTATGCTGGGCCATCATTACTCCATTTTCAGCTGCGTGAAGATATAAATTAAATGCTAATTCGTTATTAACATCGCAGCCTCGACCATATTCGAACATATTAGCTGCGTTAAATGCTGACTCGACACAACCTTCTTTTAAGGCTCTAGTATATAAATCTAAAGCTTCTTTATAGTCTCCAGTATCCATATACATATCTGCTCTATATCTTTTAGCCTCAGTGCTTCCCATTTCAATTGCCCAAACGTAATAACCTGATGCTGTAAATCTACTTTTTTTCTTTGGGTCAAAATGATAAATTTTTCCTAATAGAAAACATGCATAGGCACTACCTTGAGCATGAGCTTTTTCTAATAACCCTATTGCTTTGTCTACATCTTTTGCAATACCGTCACCATACATATACTGATAACCTAATATTGTTTGAGCATCTACTAGATTTTGTTCTGCAGACTTCTTGAACCAATTACTAGCTATTGAATGATTAGTTTCAACTTTTCTTCCATAGTAATAAAAACAACCTATTAGATATTGAGCTCTACAATCCCCGTTATTAGCCTTAATAACCAAGTCATCATAGGCATCATCAATAGGATTCTTGCCTAATCCAAATTCATCGTTATCAAATAATTGTTTAGTTAATATATTCACATGAACCTCGTATTAATTCTCCTGCACTCACTTATTTGAGAGTTTTCTATTTTTTTCAAATGGAAATTTCTTATAAAAATAACAGCCAATATGTATACAATAAAATTTTTCATGCTTTCAATTCTCAAGAATCCTTCAATTAATAATTTCTAACTGCTTCAATTAATATTTTGTGTATTTTTTCTTTAAGTGCTTTAGGTTCAACTACTTTTACATTAGAGCCATATTTCATTATGTCCATAATTAATTCCGGATCTTGACTGTATGGAAAAGATAATTGGTATGAACCATCTTCTAAAAATTCACCTTTTTGTTTTGGGTGCCATTTTTCAGATGCAACCCATCTGGCACTCTCAGGCGTAAATTTTAGTGTTACCCATTGGATATTAGAGCCAGAAAATATCCCATAACCTTCACTTAATGTCTCATCAAGTTTCTTATCGGAAATATTTTCGGCTTTAGTTTCTAGCGTTTCTTTGCATTTGATGGAGTCCACGGAGAAACTTCTAATATCACCCTTTAAATGACACCATGCGTCTAAATACCAATTACCTTTGTAATACACCAATCTTTGCGGTGATATCTCTCTAGTAGTTGTTTGGTTAGTGCTTCTTGCATGGTAGTCAATGATCAATCTCTTACGTTTTAATAGTGCAGAGCCTATGACTTGAAAGTGCTCTAAATTAAATTGCCTGTTGCCTATAACTTCTACTTTTATTCTTTTATTAATGTCATCGATTGAGTCTTCCTTACTACCTAGAATCCCTGATAATCGAGATAACAATGGTTTGATATGTGGGCCTAATAATCCACCTGAATCAATACCTGCTAATAAGTGCTGCATTGTCATTAAAGCGTGTATTTCTTCTGCACTAAACCATAAGCCGGGCAGTTCATATTTCATTCCAGCACCTTGACTCTCAAATCTATAAGTGCCGCTATCTCGGTCATAAATGATTGGAGCATTCAAGTTATCTCTCATATATTGCAAATCGCGTTTGACTGTAGGTTTTGATACCTCAAGCCGATCAATAAAATCAGACATAGTGATGCGCTGTTTGTTATTCAACATTTGATCGATTTTATATATGCGTTCTCTATTACTCATAAAGCTTACTTTCTTGATATTTGACAGTATCAATGATCATAGGCTCATAGAGTGAGCCTGCCAAATATTTTTTATGAATTCTTTTGAACCTATGCATAGTGTGAGTTAAGACAGGATCAGTTATTGAGCCTCTGTTGTTTTAAGATGACAAAAAAATTAAGGAGAAACCTATGAATATTCAAGAAGTTATTTTGATTGGATGTCTTTTTTTAGTAATTTTTACGACTTAGTTATGTTAAAAAATTTATCTCAAACAGCTGTAGATTTAATTGATTATTGCTTATCTGAAGGCAGAATTTGCCCTAAAAGAGAGTTTTGGGATCAGCTTTGTTACATTTATAGGGATGCCTTGCCAAGAGTGCCTAGCAATAAACATAGAAAAAGAATTCCTGTTTTAACCCCCGATTCACCTTTTGCCGAGAAATTTCATAAGTCTATGAGATTAAGAATTTTTATAACTCATGCTGATAAACACCAAGATATCGAGTTGGTTGATAAATTAATAAGATCATTAAGCAAGGAAGATTGGCATTATTTTGGCGACTATAGAAAATTAATATGAAGAGACTTCAAATTTTTTATTATTTAACCCACGTCAATATCTGGGAGTTATTACTATATTTAATGCCGGTCATATCTATATTTTGTATCGCAATGGCTCATTTAAAAATGTTTAATTATGCAAGGAGCATTAGTAAAGCTCGAGAAGCTAAAAAGATTTATTGGATATTAAGGTATGTGGTGATTTTTAATTTGAGTATGATGATTGTGATTTGTTTAAGGTATTTTGATTATCATGAGCCACCAGAAAAAAATTTAATTTTTAAAAAATCTAAATCATTCAATGAGGCTATGTTTTAGGCCAGATTTTAATCTGAAAATTTATTACCTTTGGCTATATTTTCTGAGCCCCACATTGGTTTTAAGTTATTTATATCCCAACATTTCTTAAACTCCACATCATAAACAGTTTCAAAATTGAACCAAGACTTTGGCATTCTGTGATCAATATGCCATTCTCCATAGTTATCCCAATTCATTCCTTCTTCAAATAGCAGTTCTAAATGTGTCATCAAATCTGCCAATGTATAACCGAGTATAGATTCCCATGATTGTCCTTGTTTGCCGTCTTTTAATGAGGAACGTATCTGACTGGAGATATTTATATGGACTTTAATTTTAGGATCATTGTGATATTGTTTAAGTAAATTTATAGATCTCTGTTTGTTTAACTTTTCCTTAAACGCAGGGTCACTATGATATTGTTTCTTTTGGTTCTCAGTTCTCTGTTTGTTTAACTTTTCCTTAAACGCAGGGTCACTATGATATTTTTTAAGTGAAGCTACATTTTTTTTATTTCGATATTCTGTATTGCTATGGTAAAGTTCTTTTGATCGCAAAGCTGCCTCTTTAGCACAGTTTTTACATTTAGTTTGAAGTCCATCTGCAGTTCTAGAGCTAGATCGAAAATTTTCTAGTTCTAAATTTTGTTTACATGCGATGCAAAACTTCATCTTCAAATATGGTCCCAGGCCTGCACTACCATTACCATTGCTAATGTATCTAATTCGCAATAACGTAAAAGTGAATCTTTAATCCTTAACCTTGTTTCATCATCCAAATCTTCGAATTGCAATCTAGCATATGCCATTGCTGCAGCTCCGCCTTCAGCGATAATACTTGTTTCATCCTCATCAAGTTCTTCAATATCTGGTGGAAGTAAATCATAAGCTAATGATTTAAGAATACGATATGGATCATAATTATTAGATGATGGATCAAACCAAGTAAAGCCATTATTAGATTTAAAATTGAAGCTAGTTATACCCTTTGGTGCTCCATAAATAGGATTGCTATAAGTGTCTCTTAAGAATGGGGAAGCCTTAAATAAAGCTGGCAGAACAACTTTCAGTGAGTTTCTTCCATTGGTATATTCATGGAAGAAACATTTGCTAGAAATAGCGCAAAGATCAACCATTTCCCTTTCGCCACCTTTTGTGACAATTTTGATAAACTGAATCAAATCTTCCTTGTCTTCTGGCGGATCCGGATCCAAATTTAGCTCTTCGCGAATACCATTAAGAATTGTATTCTCGTGATGTGACCATCTAAAAATAGTGCCATTATCATTTGATAGAGCATTCATTAAAGCTCGAACAAATTTGTAACTAGGAAATTCCCCAGGTTCAACACATATAAACTCATTTGCATGTTTAACTATTCCATCTGCATCAAGAGTGTGATGAGAAAATTGAAAGCCTATAGATTGATAAGGTCTCATATCTTTATAAAATGGAAGGGCGGTTTTGGTAGTCTCAAAATCAATCAAATGATATGGATAATTCCATGTAGATTTTTGAACTAAATAAAATGGTTTATCAAAGTAGAAGCCACCTTGATCATATTCTTCTGGAATCCCATCTACTTGAAGCCATTGTCTTTGAGTGGCTGAGAGGCCTTCAACACCTGGATCTTCATTAAATTCCTTAAAATCATCCCGGGTAAGTTGTTTTATTTTATATTTTTGATTTTCAATATATTCATCCTTGCGTCTTGAGTTATATAAATCTAAAACAAGCGATTCATTAAAATCTTTATCAGTCCAATTGAGTGTTTCTTTCCAGCATTCATGAAATCCGCTTTTTAGCTCATTTCCAACTTCCGATTTAAATTCACAGGTCTTGCAGTGTTTACCTAATGCTGCTGGAATTTTTGTATCTTTTGCGTAAGCATCTGCCCATTTATTTGCTGCATTTGAAAATGTATCTTGATTACCAGGATATAAAAGGGGCTCGTTAATTATTCTGCTAACAAGAGTATCAACAGCAACTTTAGCTAAAATAACTTGAGCTTCTTTATATATATCAACATCACTAGGTATTCTCAGAATAACTTTATTGTCCTGGGTGATCTTGAACATTTGATTTAGCCCATCAATTTCTGCATTGTTGGCTTTATTAGGCATCACTAAAAAAGATGAAATTTCTGATTTTGGGAAAGCTTGTTGTAGCACCCAGGTTTGAAATGCTACGTCTTGGAGGTAGCTTAAGTATTCAGATTTAATACCTCCCCGTGCACCTTCCATGTCTGGTATTAAAGAATTGTATGATTTAGCTTTTGCTTCGTATATTTTAAGTTGGTTACCTTTTTTTTCTAGAATATCAACTCTAATAAAGAAATGATTAAATTTAATTGCAGCTTCATAGATAATTACATTATCTTTTTTTAATAACTCTTCCGTTAGCCTTATAGAAGTTTCATGACTTTTTTCTGTTATTTCAATTCCTTCTTTGAATAGAAATTTAGCCAAAGCACCAACTTGATAGCCGCCTTGAGCCAAAGAAGCAAGAAACGAATCTTCGTTATTAATGTTCCTATATTCCTTCTTACCTAAATAAAAAAGTTTTGTTGGACAATCAATTGCGGTGATAAATCTCGATTTTGTTAAATATCTTGGCTTCATTAAAATTTATTTAAAAAATATAGTTAACTTGCACATTACTACCAGAAATAAGCGTCGTCTATAACTGATTTCAATATCTCTTTACCATCTCTATTAAGATGATATTCATCATTTTGATTATCTAATTGAAAGTAAATTTATAATTAAAGATCAGTATATTTTGAGGATTTGTTAAAAGACTTTTCAATGGGATATTTAATCTCATTTTTCTTAATCTTATCGAATACAATTTTCTTTAAATCAAACTGGTAATGGTCTGCCAACAAAAATGTATAAGCAATTACATCGGCTATCTCATCTTTTATATTTTCAATATCTGCCTCATCTGAACTTTTCCACAAAAAAAGTTCCAAAAGCTCTGAAGCTTCGATTGATAATGCAATAGCAAGATCTTTTGGCTTATGAAATTGCGCCCAATTACGATCATTTCTAAATTCTAATAACTTTTCTAGTATTTCAGTTGTATCTGCCAATTTTGAGTCCTATCTTTTAGTTAAGCCGAATAGTAAGATAATAGCAATAAGATATAGAAAGATCTTTTATGCAAGATTTTAAAATCTACTGTGACAATGCTATTGAGGCTAATTGGTTCAAGAACTTGCATCCTTCATTCGCCAAAATACCATATGAGCTTATAAGGTCAAGAGGGGACAATCCCGAATTAATAGAAAATCTAATTCAGTATGACCGACCAGATATTATTTTTATAAAAGGAAGTAAGCCATTACTAGTCCTAGAAAAAACCAGAGAAGTTCCAACAGGCCATAATATTGGTCAAAGAATTGCAAGACTAGTAAAAGCCCTAGAGAATAATATTCTCACCATAAAATTTTTCCCTTTTGACGCGAGAAAACATGGCGAACATACCGGAATTTGTAATTTAAATATACGACTGCTATATGCAATTGATAAGATGTGGCAAATACACGACACGCCAATACTTGCTGTGAATTGGATAATAGATACTAATGGTGAACTTATTGATGATGGGTCTGAAGATGATAAATTAAAAGTAATTTTAAAAAATTACCTGGAAAGTGATTTTGATATTCGATGTTCATTTTTTAATCAAATAAGAAAAGAAAATGAAATTGAATACAATAAAAGACTAAAAATAAGACCATCATATGGAAAGCCACCACCTTCAGTAATATTTTTAAGAACAAAAGAATGTATATATGAGGCTGACATAAAATTTAAAACTAAAGATATCAATAGCCTTTGTAAAAATGAAGAAACTGTCTTGTATGTAATTGAAATGACAGAATTAAGCTGCCGGAGAGAGGACCCTTATACCGGAATGCAATTTATATATGATTATTCTCATTGCAGAACTGGGGTAAAACCAGAAAATAAAAACAAAAATTTAATACTATTTTTTCCTAAAATAAGAAAAAAAATTTGGCTTGAAAATAATCCAGACGATAAAATGCGCAAATCATGTAATTGGTATTTAACAGCAAATGCACTCTTTTTTAAAGACGATTACTTGTTATTAAGATGAGAGAAGATGAAGTATATGTAGCAACAAAGAATTGGTTTATTGCAAATAAATTTATAGCTTTAGCTGGCCAGCCTCCAAATGGTTGTGACAATATCCCTACGATTGAAATCAAAAAAAATACAAATGTATCTAAGGGAAGTTTTGGTTCCTTTAAGCCAGATTTAATTTTTGCAAATCAAAATTACTTCATATTAGTAGAATGTAAACCAAGGGATGATTTAAAAGATGAGCAAAAGTTGTTAGAAGTAGATGCGGATATATCTCGAAAAAAATTACTTTATTTTGAAATAACCCAAAGAGGGATTTTAGTCAGAAGAAAACTAGATTTGTTTTTTCCAACATTTGAAATCTTTGAAAAAAAACTTAGATACTGTTTGGCACATTCCGAAGATTCTAGATTGATGAGTAAGCTATCTACTTTGAGTTTGCGTGACTTAAGTGGGAATGGGATTCTGACCCCAGCAATTCTTTCAGACTACAAAATTGAGTTTTAATCGAAAAAGTCTTTTTGTATAGCTTCACTAGCTATACCTTTTAATTTTTGACCATTTAAAAGTTTTTTAATCTGCAATCCAATAGCTTTTGCAATCATTGGTGCTACCGCATTACCAGTTTGGACTCTTCCTTGAACTAAGCCCCCAGTAAAAATGTAACTATCAGGAAAACTTTGCAATCTTGCTCTCTCTCTTATAGATAAACCTCGAGGTTGAGTTGGGTGACCAAATTGAAATTGAGGCCTTATACCCCCGCACACTTGTGTGGGACTTGGTTGGTCAGGATGCAATCTTATTCTTTGTTTAAATTGATCATACATAGGCTCGCCAGGCTTTGTATTTTTAATTTTGTCGATAGTTTCTTGGGGATGTGATGGTGCCTGGTGATTAGTTAGAGTATTAGTAGAGCCTCGAAGATATTTTTGCAGTTGGGTTTTAGGTTGCCCTAAATATGTTTCAGCTTCTTCACCAGAATTTAATTTTGGAAGGTCTCCTAGTATTGCATCTCCTACAGTATTGTATGGAACTTCGCTAATCCCATGAGTTCTTAAAGGAAAAAACCATGCTGTTCCTTTTGGAACGCCAATGAAAAAAATTCTTCTTCTTTTTTGTGGGACACCATAATCAGCTGCATTTAGCATTGAGAAATGGACATCATAACCAAGATTTTCAATGGCTTCTGCAATAGCGTTTTTAAATTCACCATCTTTTGTGCTAACTAAACCTGAAACATTTTCTAAAACAACAACATCAGGTTTTAAATCTTTAGCTATCCTTATAAATTCCCTAAATAAAAAATTTCTTTTGTCATCTCCATGTCTTTTTCTATTTGACAAAGAAAATCCTTGGCATGGGACTCCTGCTGTAATTACTTTTGGAACATCAAGATTGATTATATTATCTTTGATTAATTTGCTAGATATATTTCTAATGTCACCACATATGGTCGTTGCGTATTGATGATTAACTTGAAGGGTTTCTAGAGAAGGTGGATGAATATCCACAGCTAGTTCTGTTGTAAATCCAGCTTGTTCAAATCCTACAGAAAACCCACCACAACCAGAAAAAAGATCAATATGAACATAATTAGATTTATTTACTTTTTTAGATTTACTTACAAAAGGATCGCCTGACCAGTTGTATTGGTTTGATTCAACTTCAATTGATTTGTCCCAAATATTTTTATTTTTTTTATCCATAATTTAATAAGATTATATAATCAATCAACTAGAAACTTTTAATTTTCTTAATTGATCCTGCCCAGCTTTGATCTTCTGTCTAGCCTTTTCAGCTTTGATAGATTGTTGAGTTCTTTTGACTTGATCCTGCATAGATTTAACCCGAGCCTGATCCGGCCTTAAAGGTTTGATCATTTTAATTTCATACATTCTCATTTCAGTTACCAATTCTTTGCGGTGATATCGACACATTGTTTATTCCATATTGATATTGAGCTAATAGTCGTGCATGTATATCGTTATCAGCAAATATGATGGTCTTAACCATTGAGCCTTTAACCTTCACATAAACTTGATAACGATACATACAAGTATTTAGCAAATATTACAATTGCATGATTTTTAATTTAGGAATAAATTAAAAGTGTCGTAGATCTTTGCGATGCAAATGCTTTCAACTTATTGGTTAGTGCTTATGTAATCTGTAAACACTAACCTGTTAAGTTGAATTTCCCAGTTATTTTTGAAATCTACTTCTCAAGTGTGTGCTAGCCTCTTCAATTTGGGTGTCAAGCTCACCATCTTCAACCGCTGTCTTAATAATCTCAAGTGCTTTGATTAGCGCATTAGGATTATCAACTTCAACACTAGGCTTACCTTTAGAAATTTCTAATGTTTGAGATCCGTAGCGAATGTTCAAGCAAACCTTACCTGCTTCGGAAATAAACCACCATGGTCGAATACGTTTAGGCATTTCCACTTGCTTCTTTAAGCCTGTTGTTAGATCGCGAACACTTCTAAAGCGTGTCACTTGGAAAGGTTCTCCGCTGATCTGGCTTTTAGCTAGCTGTATCTGCTCCCACAACTTTGTGGATAACTTATTACGTCGAACCTGTATTGCAGGCATATGTAAGGGTTTTTTACTTGTGCCCAGTTTCAATGTATTTAATGTGCTCATATATTTCTCCTTTTAGTTAATAAGCACTCATTAAGTTAATGTCGGTTATTTGGTTTGAGCAACCTCTTTATAAACTCTGCCATTTTTTGAAGTAAAAAATACCAGTTTTAAGCTGGTTTTCTTTATAAGAGATAAATATTTTTGCGAGTTGCTTGGTTACCAAGTTGCGAGATGTAAAAGAAGTTGCCTTTGGGTTAGAAATGAATAGCTTTGACTTAAAGCAACACTTACTTCTGCAACATCTCTTTTGAGATCGACTCCTTTAGCAACACTCGCAACTTTTTAATTTGGAGAACATAAACATGAGAGCAATAGCAGTAAGAGGTTTTATTAATGACAAACTTGATACTACAACAGGTAAAACTTTATTTAGAAAAGCATTATTTACAGGTAGCGTTGAATTACGTGATCCCAA
>JACCDP010636919.1_pt1 | contig 14311 bp, 15 predicted proteins | sample 7445841 | NCBI WGS metagenome assembly JACCDP01 (sample SAMN15323441, study PRJNA562643) | freshwater metagenome | isolation source: river surface water | place: USA:Blue River Watershed | collected 2017-08-17
ATCACAACAACAGAGGCAAAGGCTAAGCGCCTACGTCCTTTGGCTGAGAAGCTAATCACCTTCGCAAAGAAGGGCGATCTTCCAGCACGTCGTGAAGTAATGGCTCGCATTGCAAATAAGAGCGTTGTTCACACACTCTTTACTGAAATCGGTCCACGTTTTGCTACTCGCGAAGGCGGATACACACGTATCACTAAGATCGGTCCTCGCAAGGGCGATAACGCACCAATGGCAGTAATCGAAGTTCTCACTGAGAAAGATAAGTAATTCTCAAGTTTTAACTAGCAAAGCTAATAATTAAATGACCGAACCCACTCTCTATCCCGAGAGTGGGTTTCGTCGTTTACGGATGGAAATCGCCTACGACGGAACAAATTTCTCAGGTTGGGCTTTACAACCAGATCGCCGAACTGTGCAGGCTTGTATCGAAGAAGCGATCTCAAAGATTGCGCGCATAAACGTTGAAACAATCGTTGCTGGCCGCACCGATGCCGGCGTTCATGCAACTGGTCAAGTTATCCACGTTGATGTTCCAGAGGAACTGGGTCTAGATGATCTGCGTTATAAGTTAAATCGCATTCTCGATGAAGATGTGCGAATCAATGCAATTGAAATTGCGCCACCAGCGTTTCATGCTCGCTTCTCTGCACTACGCCGTTATTACCAGTACCGAATCCTTGATGAAAATAAAGTTATTCAGCCACTGGCGCGTTTAAACACCGCATCTTGGTATCGCCCGCTTGATTTGGACTTAATGAATCGCGCTAGCGCGCTGCTACTTGGCACTCATGACTACGCCGCATTCTGCAAATTCCGCGAGGGCGGAACAACGATTCGCACCCTCGAGAGATACCAATGGCTACGTGATACAGAAGGTGTTTTAGTAGCAGACGTGGTCGCCGATGCATTTTGTTACTCAATGGTCCGCAATTTAGTCGGGGCAATTGTCTGCGTGGCAGATGGTCGTAAAGATCCCGATTGGATAACTGCTCTGTTGGAAAATAAAGAGCGCGTTAGCGATTCACTGGTCTTTCCCTCTCGCGGCTTAACCTTATATAAAGTCGATTATCCAGGTGCAACAGAGTTATTGGAGCGCGCTAAGAAAACGGTTGCGCGCCGTGAAGAAGAGAACAATTAATGGGCCATATCGATGTAAGCGCTGTCGAGTATTCGCTCTCTGATGGCCGGGTATTGCTAAATGATGTTTCATTTCGCGTTGGCGATGGCGCAAAGGTTGCGCTCATCGGACCAAATGGTTCGGGCAAGACAACTCTAATTCGTATGATTTGTGGCGATTTAAAACCTGACGAGGGTTCAGTTGCTATTACTGGTGGCCTCGGTGTGATGCGCCAGTTCATCGGTTCAGTCCGTGATGAATCCACGGTGCGCGATCTGCTGCTTTCGATTGCACCCAAACGAATTCGTGATGCTGCAGAGAAAGTTGTCGCAACTGAAGCTGCTATGAGCGCCAGTGGATCTGAGAAAGATCAGATGAATTACGCCCAAGCGATTATCGAATGGGGCGATGCTGGAGGATATGACTTCGAATTAATTTGGGATGTTTGCTGCACTGAAATGCTAAATAAATCTTTCGAACAAGTTGCCGCCCGAAAAGTAAATACTCTATCTGGAGGAGAGCAGAAGAAATTAGTTCTGCGCGCGTTGCTAGAAGGCCCCGAAGAAGTTTTACTCCTCGATGAGCCAGATAACTACCTGGATGTTCCGTCAAAGCGCTGGCTGGAAGAAGTTATCGGTGCAACTAAGAAGACCGTTCTCTTTGTTAGCCACGATCGCGAACTTCTTGAAAATACCGCCAATCGAATTGTGACTCTGGAACAAGGCGTAAATGGAAACACCACCTGGGTGCATGGCGGAAAGTTTTCTACTTGGCACGATGCTCGTAAGGCGCGCAACGAGCGATTTGCCGAAATGTTGCTGCGTTGGGAGCAAGAACACCAGCGCTTAATTGATTTGGTTAAGACCCTGCAAGTGCAAGCAGCTATCTCACCAGATATGGCAAGTAAGTATCGAGCAATGCAGACCCGCTTACGTAAGTTTGAAGAAATTGGTCCGCCAGAGGCACCGCCAATTGAACAAGATGTAAAGGTTGGCTTACGTGGTGGCCGCACTGGGCTACGCGCACTTACCTTTGAAAACTTATCTCTTGCCAACTTAACGGAACCATTTAACTTTGAGGTTTTCTTCGGCGATCGCATCGCTGTTCTCGGTAAGAACGGCACCGGCAAATCTCACTTCCTGCGCATGATCGCGGGCGATGAAACCGTTAAATACAGCGGCACTTTTAAAGTTGGTGCGCGCGTAGAAATCGGTTACTTCGCTCAGACCCATGCCCACCCAGAATTTGAATCAAAGACTTTGCTTGAAATTTTGTGGGAAACATATTCACTGCAGCTTGGCCCTGCTAAAGGCGTGCTTCGTAAATATGAAATTGATAAGCAAGCAGAGCAGAAGTTCTCTTCACTTTCTGGTGGACAACAGGCGCGATTCCAAGTCTTATTGCTAGAACTTTCTGGTTCGACTTTATTGTTACTTGATGAACCAACCGATAACTTAGATCTGGCGAGCGCTGAAAGTTTAGAAAAGGCCCTCGATCGATATGAAGGCACTGTTCTATCGGTTACTCACGATCGCTGGTTCACTCGTGGGTTCACCCGATTCTTGGTCTTTGGGGCAAATGGCCAGGTATATGAGAGTCCAGAGCCGATCTTCGACCATTAGCGGGCGCGGCCTATGCGTGGAAATAGGCCATTTTGACCTGACCTACGCATGAAAGGTAAAGTTCCTCCTCTGCACCAGATGCGGTGCCGAAGGCAGTTCCACCAGATTTATCAAAGCTCACTAAACGAAGAAGGTAATAAAGCATGCGTACATATAGTCCTAAGGCTGGAGATGTCGTCCGTAAGTGGCACGTCATCGATGCACAAGATGTAGTTCTTGGCCGCCTTGCAACTCATGCTGCAATTCTTCTTCGCGGTAAGCACAAGCCGACATTTGCCCCACACATGGATATGGGCGACTTCGTTGTAATCATCAACGCAGAAAAGATTGCTCTTTCAGGTAACAAGGCGCTTTCAAAGTTCGAACACCGTCACTCAGGTTTCCCAGGTGGTTTAACTTCTACTGTCTATGGCGAGCTGATTGAGAAGCACCCAACTCGCGCGGTTGAGAAGGCGATCAAGGGAATGCTCCCAAAGAACCGCCTCGGCCAGCAGGTTGCATCAAAGCTAAAGGTTTACGCAGGACCTGAGCACCCACATGCTGCTCAATCACCAACACCATATGTATTCAACCAAGTTTCACAGATTGCAAAGTAAGGGACCCATAACAAATGTCAGATACAACTTATAACGAAGTTACAGATCTAGACGAGAACGAAGTTCCTACTTCTTACTCTTCAGCAACACCAGCAGCTGCAACCAACCGCCCAGCAATCAAGGCACCTGGTGCAGGTACTGGTCGTCGCAAGGAAGCAGTTGCCCGTGTTCGTCTCGTTCCTGGAACAGGTCGTTGGGTTGTAAACGGTAAGACTTTGGAAAACTATTTCCCAAATAAAGTTCACCAGCAACTAGTCTCTGAGCCTTTCCGCACTGTTGGTGCTGAAAATCAGTACGACGTCTTTGCTCGCATCAACGGTGGTGGAGTATCTGGTCAGGCTGGTGCACTTCGTCTAGGCGTTGCTCGTTCACTTAACGAGATCGATGTTGAAGCACACCGTCCAGCGCTTAAGAAGGCTGGATTCCTCTCACGTGATGCACGTGTTATCGAGCGCAAGAAGTACGGTCTGAAGAAGGCCCGTAAGCGTTCGCAATACAGCAAGCGTTAATTTCAAAGGCGCCCCAACGTGGCACTCTTTGGAACAGATGGAATACGTGGCTTAGCCAATCGTGATTTAACTGCTGAATTAGCACTCGACGTCGCTGTTGCCGCTGCACATATTCTCGTCGAGACCAATCCCGATAAATCGCATCGCCCTAAGGCTGTTGTCGGGCAAGATTCCAGAGCATCTGGAGAATTTCTAGAAGCAGCCGTTGTTGCTGGTTTAACAAGTGCCGGCGTTGATGTCTATCGAGTAGGTGTTCTACCAACTCCGGCAATTGCACATTTAGTTTCTGAATCCGGCGCCGATCTTGGCGTAATGATTTCAGCATCGCACAACCCGATGCCAGATAACGGCATCAAGTTGTTCTCTCGCGGTGGCGGAAAGTTAGATGATGCCATTGAAGCAGCGATCGAAGCGCGTATCGGTGAACCATGGGAGCGCCCAACCGGCAGCGGTGTGGGCCGTGCGATCAACGATGACAGCGCTCGCGAACGTTATATCGCCCACCTTCTCTCATCTGTTTCAACACCTCTAAAGGGTTTAAAGATTGTCGTTGATTGTGCAAACGGAGCATCTTCAACTGTGGCACCTGATACTTATCGCCGCGCTGGCGCGGAAGTTATCTCAATCTTCGATGCGCCAGATGGTTGGAACATTAATGATGATTGCGGATCAACGCATCTACATCAGCTTCGCACCGCGGTTCTTCGCGAAGGCGCTGACTTTGGAATCGCCCATGATGGTGATGCCGACCGCGCACTCGCAGTAGACGCGCAGGGCAACGAAGTCGATGGCGATGTCATCATGACTATCTTGGCGCGTGGCTTTAAAGCATCAGGTTCGCTGAAATCAAACACCATCGTTGCCACCGTTATGAGCAACCTCGGCTTCTTCCACGCGATGAAGAACGCTGATATCAGCGTTGAAACAACGGCAGTCGGCGATCGTTATGTTTTAGAGAAGATGCTAGAAAAAGGTTATTCACTAGGTGGCGAACAATCTGGCCATTTAATCATGCGCGAATTCGCAACAACTGGGGATGGAATTTTGACAGCGCTTGCTCTTGCGCAAGAAGTTGTTAAATCTGGTCAGACCTTGCAAGAGCTGGCGTCCTCAATGGTTCGCTTCCCACAAGTTTTAGTAAATATTAAAAACGTTGCCAAAGAGCGTCTTGCAGATTCAGCTGTGATTAAGTCGGCAGTTATTGAGGCAGAGGCAAAACTCGGCGAACACGGTCGCGTTTTGTTGAGAGCATCTGGCACTGAACCGCTTGTCCGCGTGATGGTTGAAGCCCAGAGTGATAATCTAGCCAGCGAAATAGCAAACGACTTGGCGAAGGTCGTTCAATCAGAGCTGGGGTAGATAAAAGTGTGCGGAATTGTGGGATACACAGGGCCACAGTCAGCAATCACTCCGCTCATTGAAGGTCTACGCCGCCTCGAATATCGTGGCTATGACTCAGCCGGAATCGCACTTGGCACAAACGGTGCTTTATTTATTGAAAAGCGCGCCGGTAAGTTAACGAACTTAGAAGGATCACTTCCAGCAAATATGCCGGTAGTTCACTCTGGTATTGGACACACTCGTTGGGCAACTCACGGGGGACCAACTGATCGCAATGCACATCCTCATACTGACAATGAGGGAAAGCTAGCCGTTATCCATAACGGAATTATCGAAAATTATTCGGAGCTAAAAGCCGAACTTCAATCACGTGGCCACGAGTTTTCATCAGATACAGACACTGAATCAGTGGCACATTTACTTTCGGAACTTCGTAAGGCAAATAAAGGTGATTTAACTGCGGCGATGTTAGATGCAGTAAAGCGCCTACGTGGTTCGTTTACCCTGGTAGCAGTTCATGCCGATGCCCCTGAAATAATTGTCGGAGTACGTCGTAATTCACCTTTAGTTGTTGGATTAGGCGATGGCGAAAACTTTATGGCATCTGATGTTGCCGCCTTTATTGATTACACCAAGCGAGCAGTAGAACTTGGCCAGGATGAAATTGTCACCATGACTCCGGCTGGTATCAGCATCATTGGTTTAGATGGAAAAGTAGTTATTCCAAAAGAGTATGCGATCACTTGGGATTCGGCATCTGCGCAAAAAGGTGGCTACTCACACTTCATGCTTAAGGAAATCTTTGAACAACCAAAAGCAGTTGCCGATACTTTAATTGGGCGCTTAACAGATAATGGCAAAATCGAACTCGATGAATTGCATATGTCAGAATCCGACATAAAAGCTCTAAAGAAGATTGTGGTGATTGCCTGCGGCACCGCTTATCACGCTGGCATGATTGCAAAATACGTAATCGAAAAATGGGCGAAAATTTCGGTGGAAGTGGAAATTGCCAGCGAATATCGCTACCGCGATCCAATTATCGATTCCAATACTTTGGTAATCGCTATCTCGCAATCAGGTGAAACGATGGATACCTTGATGGCGATTCGCCATGCCAAGGCTGTTGGCGCGCGCGTACTTGCAATTTGCAATACCAATAGCTCAACAATTCCCCGCGAATCTGATGCCGTTCTTTACACCCACGCGGGCCCAGAAATTGCAGTTGCCTCAACTAAAGCGCTTTTAACCCAAATCATTGCGGTAGATCTAATCGGTCTGCACTTGGCGCAAGTTCGTGGCGAGCTAACTGATGCGCAGGTTAAAGATCTTTACAACGAGATGCTCGCCCTTCCCGGAAAGATTGAGCAAATCCTTGAAACGGTTGAACCACTTCGCGCACTAACTCGCACTTTTGCAAAATCTGAAACCGTACTCTTTATCGGTCGCAATATCGGATACCCAGTTGTTCTAGAAGGCGCTTTGAAGTTGAAGGAACTCGCATATATCCACGCCGAAGGTTTTGCTGGGGGAGAGCTCAAGCATGGTTCGATCGCGTTAATCGATTCTGAAAAAGGCACGCCAGTAATCGCAATTCTTCCTTCCGGCAGCGATCATGCACTTGATGAAAAGATGCTCAGTAATATCCAAGAAGTTAAAGCTCGTGGTGCGCGCGTAATTGTAATTGCACATGAGGGCGCAGAAGTAGTTGGCGCAGAACACATTATTCGCATCCCGTCATGCTCACCGCTCTTCCAACCAATCTTGGCCACAGTTCCGCTACAAGTCTTCGCCTACGAAATGGCAGTTGCGCGTGGCAATGATGTGGATCAGCCACGCAACTTAGCTAAATCAGTTACGGTCGAATAACGATGCAGGTAGTCCTCGACGTTCGACGCGCACAGATGGTGCGCGCTGCGCGCTGGTCGGCAGCGCTCTTTGGGGGATTTCTTCTAATTACTCATCAGGTATTAATAAATGGTCCGTTAATTGAGATTGATAAATGGATACACAATTTAGATCGACCCGAATTTCGTGGCGTAAGTGGTTTTATTATCCGCCGACTAGATGATTTGGGTTTGCGCGGTGTTACTGCTACCGCTCTTCTGATCGCTGCCTTTTATATCGCACGTCGCTTTAAGACTTGGCGTCCACTAAATCTGGCAATCCTTTCACTCATTTCTCTTAACATCGTAGTAGGCCTCTTTAAATTTGGTTTAGGACGTACTAAGCCAAAGGTAGGAATAGATTTACTTCACTTTGGTGGAATGTCTTACCCAAGTGGCCATGCATCCAATGCACTTCTTACCTGGGGTGTACTCGCATATTTGATTTACCGTTATGCCCACGTCGATCGCTATCGCGGTCGCCTGGCAAGCGCCGGTGTTGCGACAATTAGTTTGACCGTTTGTACCGTATCGCTTGTCCGCGATACGCATTGGTTCTCGGATTTACTCGGTGGCTTATTTATCGGTGGAGCGTTATTGGTTTTAGTAATCGCCGTAGATCGCTACTACCCATCTAATAGCCAACTCTCTTAACGCCAATTAGACTCAACCCCATGATCGATGGGATTGGAATTGATGTCGTAGATATTGCCCGTTTTACGCAAACGCTTGAACGCACCCCATCGCTGCGAGAAAAGTTATTTACAGCATCCGAACAATCAAAACCAATTTATTCGTTAGCGGCTCGTTTTGCTGCAAAAGAAGCCTTGGCAAAAGCGCTTAACGCCGGCCATGGACTCTCTTGGCACGAAGCCGAAGTTATAAATCACGAGAGCGGAAAGCCTGATTTTCTCTTTCGCGGCGAAATCGCAGAACTTGTAGATGGTGCGAGGGTTCATTTATCGCTTTCTCATGATGCTGGAATCGCTTCGGCGATGGTTGTGGTGGAGCGATGACCAATCGCGCAGAGGCCGTTGTAAATCTTTCTGCAATTAAAGCCAATGTTGCAGCGCTGAAGGCGAAAGCCGGCGTTGATTTAATGGCAGTTGTTAAAGCTGATGCTTATGGACATGGACTCGTGCCAGTTGCAAAGGCGGCACTGGAAGGCGGTGCTACTTGGTTGGGCGTTGCACTTCTTGATGAAGCGATAAATCTTCGCGCCGCAGGAGTAACTGCTCCTATCTTGGCCTGGTTAGTTCCGCCGGGTTCAGATTTTCAAAGCGCAGTAGATAACAACATAGATATTGCAGTTGCATCGATAAAAGCGCTAGATGAAGTTAGCGCTGTAAAAAGTGAGAAACGCCCACGCGTTCATTTAGAAGTTGATACCGGAATGACTCGTGGCGGTTTCTTGGATGAATGGCCGAAGATTGATGCGCTCCATCTTCACGGCGTTGAAATTGTTGGAATTTTCTCCCACTTTGCGCGCGCAGATGAACCGGGTCAGCCACAGAATTTGAGTCAGTTAAATCGATTTAAAAAGATGGTTGCCTCACTCGAATCATTTGGATACTCAAATTTGATTCGCCACCTTTCAAATTCTGCCGCCACACTCGTTGATGGTGCCTCTAGCTTTGACATGGTCCGCACCGGAATTGCTATGTACGGCTTAAGTCCAGATGTGAAAACACTTGGTACATCGCAAGAACTTGAATTAACTCCTGCGATGACATTGCGCGCTAAGTTACATCTAGTGAAAAAAGTTCCCGCGGGAAGCCCAGTTGGCTATGGAGCTACTGCGGTGACAAAATCTGCGACCAAATTAGGTGTGGTTTCCATGGGCTACGCTGATGGAATTCCACGAATTGCACAAAGCGCTGGTGTGAGTTTTCTGGGAAAGAAAGCCCCAATTATCGGACGAGTATCCATGGATCAATTCGTAGTTGATTTAGGCGCCGATTCAACTGCGCAATCTGGGGATTGGGTCACAGTCTTCGGAAGCGGTGCAGTTGGTGAGTACACGGCAGATGATTGGGGCGCAGCCTCTGGCTCAATTAATTACGAGATAGTTACACGAATCGGCCCGCGTGTGCCTAGAATCTACGAACTATGAGCGTCTTAGCGATCGCAAATTTACGAGTTAACTTCGGTGGACTCGTTGCCCTGGATGATGTTTTCATCGAGGTTGCACCTAATTCGATCGTTGGGCTGATTGGTCCAAATGGCGCAGGCAAGACCACTCTCTTTAACTGCATCTCCGGTTTGGTAACACCGACATCTGGTGAGATATCAATCCATGGCAAGAAGGTTGATTGGCCAAAAAGTTATGAGCTCGCAGATTTTGAAATAAGCCGCACCCTGCAAGGAGTTGGTCTATTTAGCGGTTTAAGCGTTATTGAAAATGTCATGATGGGCGTAGATAAGAAGAGCGAGAGTAATTTCCTCAAAGACCTTTTCGGACTATCTGCAAAATCAGAGCGCCAACTTCGCGCAAAAGCCGAAGATGCACTGGCCTGGGCAGGAGCACTTGCTCTGGCAGATAAGACGCCATCAGAGTTAACTTATCCCGAAACAAAGCGCGTCTCGATTGCCCGAGCTTTAGTGGCTGAACCAAAGATCCTCTTATTGGATGAACCAGCTGCAGGTCTAGGACAAGACGATATTGATAAATTTGCTGATCTTTTAAAGCAGTTAAAGCAAAGATGCGCAATTATCATCGTCGAACACCATGTTGACTTTATCGGCGCAATTTCAGACCAGGTCTATGTTTTAAACTTCGGCAAAGTTATCGCTAGCGGTTCCTTTGAAACAGTAAAGCGCGACCCTGCAGTTCTAGCCGCCTACCTTGGTACTTCAAATCAAAGTGGCAGCGATCATTTAGGAGCTGCCGATGCTTGAAGTTAAAAACCTTGTAACTAGTTTTGGTTCGGTAGTTGCACTTGATGGTGTTTCATTTACCGCCCAAGAATCGAAGATAACAACAGTTATTGGAGCAAATGGTGCCGGCAAGAGCACTTTGTTGCGCACGATCTCTGGCCTTGAACATGCCGCATCGGGATCAATCACTTGGAGCGGTAAATCTGTACTTGGAATGCGCGCTGAAGACATTGTTCGCGGCGGTATCGCTCATGTTCCCGAAGGCCATGCTGTTATCTCAGAGCTAAGCGTTGAAGAAAATATCTCCATGGGCTCGCTATTTCGACGTCGTAAATTTAAAGCAGATGTAGCAGCAGCTCAAGATGAAGTCTTTGAGCTTTTTCCTCGTTTAAAGGAACGTCGTAAGCAATTAGCCGGAACTCTCTCGGGCGGTGAACGTCAGATGTTGGCGATTAGTCGCGCCCTAGTTTCTCGTCCTAAATTACTTTTATTGGATGAACCTTCGCTAGGACTTGCTCCGTTGGTTGTCGAGCAGATTATTGATTCGATAAATATTCTCTGCCGCACAACTGGGCTCACAGTTTTATTGGTTGAACAAAATGCCAACACCGCACTCGGAGTTGCAGATCATGGAGTTCTTCTATCTCTTGGAAAAGTTGTGGCCGATCGACCAGCGGCTGAGTTAAGGGCGGATTCGAATTTGCGCGCCGCATATTTGGGGTACTGATGGATACTTTTCTAGCAGCCCTCTTTTCTGGCACTTCCCGTGGCGCCATTTACGCACTCGTTGCTCTTGGACTCGTAATAGTTTGGCGCGGCGCAGGAATCCTTAACTATGCCCAGATGGGCCAAGCGATGTTTAGCACTTACATCGCATCAACAATGATCATCAATGGAAATTCTTACTGGTTGGCATTTGTTGTTGCAATTGCGGTTGGCGCAGTGATGGGCGTCTTGCTAGATATCTTGGTGATGCGTCCTCTCTCCAATAAAAAGAAGACTGAACTTTTAAGTAGCGAATCAATGCGCGCGGCAATTCCAGTAATTGCATCCTTGGGTATTTTGGGAGTTCTGCAAGCTCTCGCAGGAATTATCTGGGCTGCCGAAGAGCGCGGCTTTCCAGCCCCTTATGCACAAGAAGGTTTCACAGTTGCCGGCAATGTCATGCCATTTACCTCATTCGATGTATTTGTAATTACCGTCGTCCTTACAACTTTGGCTTTAACCACACTCTTTTTTAAGAAGACTGGCGTTGGACTTGCGATGCGCGCGACGGCTTTAAATTCAGAGGTTGCGCGGCTTAGCGGAATTCGAACCAACTTCACTCGCTCCCTTAGCTGGGCATTTTCAGGTGCGGCATCATCACTTGCTGGTCTTTTAATTACACCAACCTCTAACTTGTCTCCGAATACTTTGGATTTAGTTTTGATTATCGGCTTTACCGCAGCAGTTGTTGGCGGACTAGATAGCCCAGCTGGTGCAGTAATTGGTGGATTCCTAGTCGGAATGGTGATCTCTTTTGTTAGTTTCTATGACACACCTGAAGATGTCTTCTTAGCAATCTTGGCGGTTTTGATCCTGGTATTGATCATTCGTCCACGTGGAATTCTAGGAGCAAAGGATGCGCGCCGTGTCTAAATCCAAGAACCATTCAATCGTTCGTAAGAGTCTGCGCCGGACAATTTTCTTTGTGATTTTAATTCTGCTCGCTGGTTCAAGCTTTGAACCATATAACCAAGCACAGCTCGCTTTAGTTCTTATCCTCTTTATTGGAGTTCTTTCAGTGACGCTTTTAACCGGTATCTCTGGCCAGCTTTCACTTGGCCAAGGTGCGTTGATGGCGGTGGGCGGATATTGCATGGCGCTTTTGATGACGAATCAGGGCTATTCGCTCTGGGTTGCAATTCCTCTGGCGATTGTTGGATCTGCGCTGGCCGGTCTGCTCTTAGGAGTTTCAGCCGCGCGCCTTACTGGACCATATCTTGCAGGCACGACTCTCGTTATCGCTCTAGCGATTCCAACTTTGGCGAACCGTTTTATGTCAGTACTGAAAGGTGACGAAGGCCTTCCAGTAGATGTGGGCTATCCACCTACTTGGTTTATAAATTTATTTGGCGAACCAAGTTACGAAGAATGGCAGCTCTATGTTGCACTTCCATTTGCTGCAATCGCGCTCTTCTTTGCCTCAAACATTCTGCTCTCTCGCACAGGTCGAATGTGGCGTGCAATCAGAGATAATGAAACCGCCGCATCGCTAAGCGGGGTTAATTTCTCCCGCCAAAAGATTTTTGTCTTCGTTGTTTCAGCAACTTTTGCTGGGCTATCTGGAGCCCTTTATGGGCTGCGCGGCCTAGTGGGTCCCAGCGTTTACCCAGTTTCACTTTCACTGCTGCTTCTTACGGCAGCGGTGCTGGGCGGTATTCGCAGCATTTTCGGTGCATTTATCGGAACGGTGATAGTTGTCTTCTTGCCGGATTGGATTGATGCGGTACTTCACTCATTCGAACTAAGCGAACAAGTCTCTAACTTCTTACCTGCGCTGGTTTCGAGCCTCTTATTGATTCTGACCGTGGTGATTAATCCTGCCGGGGTCGCAGGGACCCACCTCCATAAACACAAGCATAAATAATTGTTATAAAGCGAGGTTTTCGGGCTTGCGGTCACCCTTTCACCTTCGGCGTTTCGCCCCCTCTCATTCACTTTACCTTCACATTCGGTTAAAGTGAAGCCGTTAAACCCAGTTCAGGGTTGACGGCAATGGAGATACCTCGTTTCTCCATAGCGTTCATTGATTAGAGAAAGAGTGAATGTAGTGAGAAATCGTGCATCTCTGTCTAGATCACCGCGCAGTTTCATTTCAACTGCCGCTGTCGTACTTGCTGGCGCGCTAGCGCTATCTGCAGTTCCAGCGCAAGGAGCTAGTACTCCTGGTGTTTCAGCCACTGAAATTGTCTTGGGTATGCAACTACCTCAGACCGGTCCAGCAAGCCCTGGCTATAACAAGGTGGATGACGCAATGCGCGCCTACTTTGATTATGTAAATTCCAAGGGCGGCGTTTACGGACGCAAAATAACTTTGGTTGCTAAAGACGACACATATAAAGCAGGCTTAACTGTTTCGACTGCATCAGCACTTATCAATAAAGATAAAGTCTTTGCGATGGTCGGTAGCATCGGAACTCAGACACATATCTCTGTAATTAAAGATATAAACCGTCGCGGAATTCCAGACCTATTCGTAAATAGCGGATACAGCGGCTTCTATACCGATCCAAAGAAGTATCCAACGACTTTCGGTGGTCTTGGAACTTACGTGGTTGAAGCCAAGATCCTTTGAAAGCACATCAAGGAAAACTTTGCTAAGAACACAGTCGGTATCGTTTACCAGACCGATGACTTTGGTCGTAACACTGTTGAAGGTCTTGCCACAGCTGGCGTGACATTCACACCTAAGAAGACCGCAGCAACATTTATCGCTGGTACTCAGGGTTCAGGCCTTGATGCACAGATGCAGCAGCTTAAAGATAACAACGTAGATGTTGTTGTAGTTGGCGCAGTTGCTTCAGCATTCGCCGCTGCAGTTGCATCTGCTAACAAGATTGGCTACAAGCCAGCACAGTGGATCGTTATTTCAGTTGGTGCAGATGCAACAACATTCCAGACAATCCTTGGCGCTCGCGGAATTGCACCAGCAGTGTCAGCAGCACTTCTAGCCGGAACAATCTCAGCATCACACGCTCCATCACCAGGTGAAGCAGATGATGAGTTCGTAAAGGCATTTAAGAAGATTAATGATGACTTCAACAAGGGTCCGGATAAGCGTTGGGATAACAACGTTCTTCAGGGAATGAACATTGGATACCTAACTACTTCTGCTCTTCTTGGTGCAGGCAAGGATCTAACTCGTCCAGGAATCATCAAGTACATCGAATCAAATGCAGCGAAGCTTTCCAGCGCTGCGCTTTCACCACTTGGTTACAGCACCAAGACCCACGAAGCCTTTACCGGTTTCTGGATCGGTAAGTACGATGCTGCAACAGTGTTAAAGCCAATTGATACAACTAGAAAAGTTTGGACAACAGACTCTGCAAAGGGACCTGTAACCGAACTCAAGTACACACGTCCTGCAATTGCAGCCGATGCCCTACCAAAGGTTGGTTAATCACATGAAATCACTAACAATGCGTAAATCAATCGCAACACTTGGTGCAGCAACACTTGCACTAACACTTAGCGTTGCGATTACACCTTCGGCATCTGCTGCTCCTGTCTGTGCAACTGCAGCAGGCGTTGAGACATGTACCGGAACACTTGCAAATGGCGCTGGATATGTATTTAAGGTGCCAACAAACTTCGGCGGAAC
>JACCDP011008909.1_pt1 | contig 14309 bp, 20 predicted proteins | sample 7445841 | NCBI WGS metagenome assembly JACCDP01 (sample SAMN15323441, study PRJNA562643) | freshwater metagenome | isolation source: river surface water | place: USA:Blue River Watershed | collected 2017-08-17
GTGGCGGTTTCGGTTTGGTCGGGATATTGCTCAATAAAATCATTAAAGAAAACCGATCCGATCATGGGATCGTCCGAGACTCTCTAGATCGAATTGAAACGAAAGTCGATAAACATTTGGAGGGCCATAAATGAAACCAAAAGATAAAGCGATGATCGCCTCATACGCGCGATCCTTCATTGGTGCTGTTATTGCGCTCTATATGTCAGGAATTACCGATCCAAAATTGCTTATAAACGCTGGCGTCGCCGCAATAGTGCCGCCTTTGCTTCGCTGGCTAAACCCTAAAGATCCGTCGTTTGGTCGTGACGTACAGCAAAGCTAAAGCAGGCGTTCCAAACGCTCGCGATTACATCGGTAACGCCGACGGCGTTTCACCTAAACCGCGCGCGGGAATGAACGAATGGATTCGTCAAGCGATTTATCATTCAAACGGCGCGCTTTGGAATAATGGGAGCTACGGCATTAGGGACATGAAAGGCCGCGTAGGTTCTCTTTCCGTCCATTCGACGGGGAGAGCAGTCGATCTCAGTTTTCTTAAAACAGAAAAAAACCCTAAAGCAAACCGAAAAGAAGCGGTCGCGTTCATTAACAAAGTGATCGAACACGCGAACGAGCTCGGCGTTCAATGCGTCCTCGATTACGCAATTAAACCGTGGGGTCGCGGCTGGCGGTGCGATCGCCAAAGCTGGGAAAAATACACAAAGCACACGATTAGCGGAGCACCGTCTGGAACATGGTTTCACGTTGAGATCAGTCCTCAGGCCGCGGACTCGGTTATTTGGGTAAAAGCCGCGTTTTTAAAGGTTTTCGGAGAAATCCCCCAAAAATCGTAAACCCTTGACTAAGGTCGGATTACCGACGAAGGGCGTTTAGATATGACCGAACCTCAAATAGTTAACTATTCCGTTTACACCGGAACTATGGACAACGGACAAGAGATCCTCGTTCAGATATTCACCGACTCCGACTCGGGCGATTACCTCATGGGTCAAATCGCATTTCGAAGCGCTTCCTCATCGTGGGGAGTGCCTTATCCATTGGAGAAAAAATAATGAATAACCCTTTTATCCTTATCGGATCTTTCGTTCTGGCATTGTTCGGAATAACGATCCTTCCAGAAAACTCAGCCGCGCCGACCGTAACGGCAACGACGGTAAACGTCCAGCAATACATCATCGAACCGACAACGACGACAAGCTCGACGCTGTTTATAGATCCTTACGCTTCGGCTTGCGAACAATTTTCAGCGCTAGCCGTGAATATTGGCTGGCCGCTTGACCAAAGGACCGTCCTCGAATCAATAATGGCGCGAGAGTCTGGTCCTAATTGCGCCCCGAATGCTTTTAATAAAAAAGATCCGAACGGCGGCTCGCGAGGTTTATTGCAAATAAACGGATTTTGGAACAGCTGGCTTATTGAGCGCGGAATTATTAACAAACCGAAAGACTTGTTACACGCCGACACTAATCTCCGAGCTGGATTAGAAATTTACAATTACGGCATGGAGCGTTACGGCTTCGGCTGGGGACCGTGGAGCACAAAATGAGCGAAGGCGTAGCGTTTAATCAAGGCGAAGTCAGCGAGGAAACTCGAGCGATGATTCTCCACCAAAAAGCCGTCATGAATTTAATGGACGAAATTATGAGCGTCTCAAAAAATCCTCACGCGTCGCTCATTCGTGACGTCAAGCGAATTCAAACCGACTACATTCTTAGAGATCCCGTCCCCGTCTGGGAAGTTACAGTCCTAGACAAAGTAATCAAGGCGTTAGGAGCGCATTAAATGAAAACAGATCCCGACACACAACTAGAACTATTCACGCCGATTAACGGACTCGGCGGATACCGTGAGCAAATTAAAGCTCACCCAATGGTCAGAAAAAGCGATCCGAAAACATCACATAAAGCAGCGAAATCGGCTTTACCGCGCACAAACTCCCAAAAGATTCGACTTTTGTCCGCGTTTCGGTCCCGTCGTGATATGACCGCCGACGAAGCAGGCGTCGCTACTGGCCTAGCCGAAAAAGCGGGCTGTTGCTATTGGCATAGAGTGAGCGATCTAAACAAAGAAGGCTTTATAGAGCTAACAGGCGAAACACGTCCAGCGCGTTCAGGCGAACAACAGCGGATCTATCGAATCACCGAAAGCGGCCGCGAACTATTGAAAGCGCTCGGTTTGTAATGGGATTCAATCTCAACGAATACGAGACAGTAGCGGAACGTTTGGTTCGCTGGTGGGCCGCATACCCAGACGGGCAAATCTTGACGTCAATCCACTATTACGACGGAGACCTAGTTTTGTTCCGCGCGGAGGGATTTAACAACGACGGGAAGCTCATCGCCACGGGTTACGCGGAGGAGGTTCGCGGATCGTCGCCAGTCAATAAAATTAGCCATGTCGAAAACGGAGAAACGTCCTCAATCGGCCGCATGATTAGCAACAGCCCGCTCGGCACTCGAGGAGATCGTCCTAGCCGTGAGGAAATGGAAAAAGTGTCCAGAGGTCCACAGGAACGCCAAACGCGCGTCTCAGAGGCTCCAAACGCGTCTCGTGAGCCTTTGGTCCATGAGCCAAAAGGCGCTTTTGCTACCCCGAAACAGCTGGGCTACATCAAAAAACTAGCTAAAGACGCCGACATAGACGACCTCGGTTTGTTGAACCTTATTCATGAACTAACCGAACGCGACGACGCGGTTCTTGAGCTGTTGAAATCACACGAAGCAAGCAAAGTTATAGAGAGGCTCCGATGGATCTTGAAAATTTAATTAGCGCGTTAGAACGTCTGGTCGATATTTATAACAAAATGGAAGCCGAATCGTTAGAGGAATCAAAACGTTACGTTCGCTGGGCAATTAAGCACACAGCCGAGAAAGTCTGGACGGAAGCGCTTTAATGAAAGCTAAGCCGAACATGACCGAAGCCGAATTTAAAAACGTGGTGATTTCAATCGCTAAGCGTTACGGCTGGTTAATTCATCACGACCTACCAGCGCAAAGCCGGAGCGGCCGCTGGGCGACACACATTCAAGGCGACGCTGGTTTCCCAGACTTGCTAATGGTTCACCCAGTAAGCGGAAAAATCCTTGCTGTTGAGTTGAAAGCAGAAAAAGGAAAACTGTCACCGCTTCAAAAACGTTGGCTTATGGCGTTTGACGTGAGCGCGACGTTTAACAGCGTTTGGAAACCTTCGGATATGGAATACATTCTCTACACTCTTTCAAACTTTTAAAGCTTCAAAAATCGGCTAGTAGCAAGCACCTATCAGAGTCGCGTCTGGTCGGGGAGAGGTCGCGGTAACGCGGGTAGATCGGCGCGCTTCGAATCATGCTTGACGAAATGAAACGAGCAAAGCGTCGAGGCGGCCCGTAAACATAATCGGGCGTAAGGAATGAAATAGGGATCGGGTTAGGGCAACCCCGAGGGTGGATCATTCACTCATTTAGCCCTTTATTAAACTAAACATTTATAACAAACAACAAATGAGAGTCGAGCCCGACATGACAAACAACAAACAAACAACGAGGGCAAGGCGCGCAAGCGCCGCGCCAGCACAAGCGAAGCGCGTGAGCAAATGACACGCAAACCGAACGAATACGATTCAAACCAATACAAAAGAAACAGAGAACTACTACTACGAGATTCTCCGATCTGCCATTGGTGCCGCAAACGTCCAGCAACAACAGCCGATCACCTACTCGAAATAGATCGCGGAGGAGACTCATCGCTAGACAACATGATCCCCAGCTGTAAACCATGCAACAGCTCACGCGGAGCAACATACAAAAACAAACGCGACACACAACGAATACAAAAACGAAACGAAATCCTCAACGACGCAAACGACGAGCGAACAAATGTTCGTTTTTTGGGTAGCGACACAACGACCCCGAGCCCCAGCCAATTCTTTATCAAGAACAACCAGAACCAGCCAGAACTGGCAACGACTGGACGGGACCTTCCCCGACTGGAAACGATTAGCCCAGATTCGGCGGGATCGTGGGGCGGCCTTGTGGGGGACATGGCTTCCGAGTATCTGGGATTTCAGCTCATGGAATGGCAGCGTTACTATTTGGATCGAGTGCTTAGTTTTGCTCCAGCAGACGACGGACAACTAGATCTCGTTCATCGTTCGAGCCTTGTTTCTGTTGCACGACAGAATGGGAAAACGACGATCATTCAAGCGCTCATTCTTTTTTGGCTTGTAGAAATGCCAAAGCTTCGCGGACAAAAACAAACAGTCGTTTCAACAGCTCACCGACTCGATCTTGCTTGTTTATTGTTTGACGAGGTCGCGCCAATTCTTGAGGAACGTTTCGGCGCTCACGTTATTTGGTCTTATGGTCGTTATCAGGCGACAATGCCGGACGGCTCGCGCTGGTTCGTGAAAGCGGCAAAGCCTTCGATCGGTCACGGAATGAGCGTAGATCTCGCGATAGTGGACGAGCTGTTCGACGTCTCCGAACTAGCCCTTGAGCTAGGTTTGGCGCCTTCCCAGCGCGCGCGACGTTCGCCTTTAATGGCGATGTTTTCAACAGCTGGCACCGAGGCCAGTCATGCGATGATCCGTCACCGAGAAAACGGGCTTCGACTTATTGACGAAAAAAAGCCGTCGCCGTTTCTGTTTATGGAATGGAGCCCTCCGCCAGAAATAGATCCGCTATCCGATTTCGCTTTCGGCTGGGGAAATCCCGCGCTCGGGAAAACGCTCCGTCCCGAAACGATCGCCGCCGAACGCGACGGTCCAGATCGCTCCAGTTACTTACGAGCGAGTATGAACCTCTGGATAACCAGCTCGTCGTCATGGATTCCGATCGGAAAATGGCCGTCTTTGTTACATGACGGGCCTATGCCAGCGGGCGGAGTGATCGCGGTCGAGTGCTCAATGGACGAATCTCGTTTCTTTGCTGTTCGCGCCGCCCCGCTTCCAGACGGGCGCGTCGTTTGTCATGTCGAATTCACCGCGGAAACAACGACCGAGCTATGGCAAAAAATCCATGAATCAGCAAAAGATCCGTCAATCAAATTCGCTATTAGTCCGACGATCGACGTTCATTGTCCGCCAAATTTTGAGCGTCGTCGCGTCGTCGTCGGTTACGGCGAAATTCTTAAATACACGCCAGTCGTTCGACAAATGATTAGCGAGGATCGCGTTCTCCACACGGGCGAAGCCATGCTCGCCGAACACGTTCAGCGCGCCGTCCTTGTTCGGACTCAAGGATCGGTCGCCGTAAGCTCGCAAAAATCAAGCGGACCGATCGAGCTTTGTCGCTGTTTAATTTGGGCGGCCGCAATAGTCGGACGACCTACCTCAAACGCGAAGCCGCTAGTTTTTGTTATGCCGAACTAAGATCATCGTCGGCGGTCGGTCGGTAGACCTTGCCTTTCGTCGGGATCGGATATCGTCCCGATCGGCCGCTTCGCGTGACATACTTTTGACATGGCTCTTTTTAATCGCAAAACCGAAACCGCGTCAGTCGCGCCTCAAGTGATCGCCGCCGCTGGATCAAACGTCGGCGCGTCCCAAATCGGAAATTTTATTGCTTACTCATCGTCCGAAATGCGAGCCCGTGCGATGAGCCTTCCGACGGTTACACGTTCCCGCGATCTAATTTGTGGAACGATCGGAAACTTAAAGCTTGAAATGTATCGCGAGGTATGGAACGAAACAGACCGCGAAATGGCAGAGATCGACCTCGCGCCTCGCTCATGGATCGGCCGCATAGACAAATCCGTTACAAATAATTTCATTCTCAGCTGGACCGCGGACGATTTACTGTTCACGGGAAGGGCTTTCTGGTGGGTGACAGATCGAACCGCCGACGGTTATCCGGCGCACTATACGAGGCTCCCTTCCAATATGGTCCAAACCCTCGACCAGCAAGGCGGAGTTTTTTACGGTCCGTCAAATCAAATTCTTTTTAACGGAATGGAATTAGATTCGCGCGACGTAATCCAATTTCTCAGCCCGATCGAAGGATTAAATTACACGTCACGCCGCGCAATAGAAACCGCGCTCCGCATTGAGGAAGCTCGCGTAAGAAACGCTTCATCGTCAATTCCGGCAGGCGTACTAAAAATTACCGAAGGCGAACCGATGAGCGCGCAAGATCTCGCCGATCTCGCCGCACAATTTAACCTTGCCAGAATGACAAACCAAACGGCCGTCATTTCACAAGGACTCACCTACACGGAAACAAGCGCGACTCCCGATCGAATGTTGCTTATCGACTCCGCCGATTACAGCGCCAAAGATCTATCGCGCGCTATGGGCGTTCCGCCGTATCTGGTCGGGGTATCTACGGGTAGTTACTCATACCAAAACGCTACGCAAAGCCGAATTGACCTCGTAACTTTTGCTTGTTTGCCTCTAATGAATTGCATCGCGGAAACATTGTCAAGCGATAACGTTCTCCCGCGCGGAACAAAAGTCCGTTTTGACGTATCAGATTTTCTCGCCGAGGATTACATGGGCGGAGACGTTGAGGAAATAGATCCAATGGACGCTCCGGACACAATGCCAGAAATCCCCGAAATGGCCCGCCAATAGGTTTATGATTCGATCATGATTCGATTAACCCCGCAAAGCTTCCACGTTGACGCCGCTAAAGGCGACCTCCCGCGCCGATCTATTTCTGGCGTCGCTGTCGTTTACGGCGTAGAGGCAACAGTAAGCGACGGAACACGCGTCAAATTTTTAAACGGATCGCTTCCGCTTGACGGCCCAGCTCCGAAACTTTTTCTCTATCACGACTCAAGCCAGCCAGTCGGCTTAGTGACCGAAAGAGAACAAGTCGACAACAGCGTTTTATTTACCGCGAAACTTTCAGAAACGACTCTTGCTTCGGAGGCGCTAGTACTCGCTATGGATCAAGTTTTGGACGCGGTTAGCGTCGGAATAAATCCGAAAAAATTCCGTTACTCAAAAGACGGAGTAATGGAAATCCAGTCCGCGGATTGGTTCGAGCTTTCAATGGTTCCTCATGGGGCCGTCGCGGGAGCAGTCATAAATCAAGTCGCGGCCAGTATCCCCGAAAACGAGGATATCCACGAAAACGAAACCGATCTAGTGTTAAATGAAGTAGAGAACTCACAAGGAGAAAACGAAATGTCCGAAATTATTGAAACCCCAGCAGTCATTGAAGCGTCGCCAGTAGCTCCGCTTTTCGCTCAACCAAAACAAGCTTTTAAAATGCCTAGCGCGGGCGAATGGATTTCCGCTCAGCTTCAAGGCGGATCAGTAGCCGCGGAAATGAACGCAAAGGTTCGCGCCGCCGCTCCAGATGTAACGACCTCAGATCTTGACGGTATCTTGCCGCTCCCGATCGTCTCACCGATCTATAACAATTTCCGAGGCTTCCGTCCAGTCGTTGACGCTGTTGGAGTGCGAGCCATGCCTCAGAGTGGCAAGGTATTCATCAGGCCAAAAGTGACGACCCATGTTTCTATGGCCAGCGCTACGGAAAACCAAACCATTCAAGACGGAACTTTCGTCGTTGACGATATCCAAATCACAAAAGGTATCTACGGCGGTTATGTAAACGTTTCCGAAGCTTCACTTGACTGGACCCAGCCGGAAGTGTTGTCAGCCATGCTCGACGACATGAGCCGCGTTTACGCGAACCTCACCGACGACGTGGCGGCCGACGCTCTTGTTTCTGGAACAACGAACACAAACAATTTCACGTCAGCAAATATCGCCGATCCTGTTGAATGGATTACTTGGATCTATCAGGCCGCTTCGGACATTTTGACCGACTCAAACGGAAACCTTCCGACCCACTTGTTCATGGCACCTAACCGCTGGGCGTCGCTTGGAAATTTGAGCGATTCCTCGGATCGACCTTTGTTTCCGAACATCGGGCCAATGAACGCACTCGGCCAGCTCAGCGCAGGCGAATACGTCGGAAACGCTTTCGGTTTGACCGTAGTCGTTGACCGTAACCTCGCAAGCGGAACCCTAATCATTGGAGACGCCACAAGCGGCGGCTTTGAATGTTGGGAACAGCAAAAAGGCGCGATCTCGATCGACGTTCCTTCAAAGCTTGAACGAACAATTGCTTTCCGTGGCTACTTTGCCGCGAAAATGATCGACGCAACCAAATTCATTAAAGCCGCGTTCGTCTGATCTAACCGATAGGAGCCAGTTATGGCCGCCTACTCGGTCGTTCAGAAATACCTCGTCGACGATTACGCCGTCCTCGTTCTTTTAACCCCAGCAGAGCTCGAGGTCGGCGCGTCGGTCGTTGTTACAAACGTTGACGCTACTTTTAATGGCTCGTACACGATCCGCGCGCTTCCCCAATATCTGTTCATAGGTACAGACGAACAAGGCGATCTTTTATTTGATCCGCTTGTTCCGATCGCAAATCAGGTTCTTTACGCCAAAACAGCGGACAACGTGGAACGCGTCGCGGCGTCTGGGACCTTAACTATTACCCAGACTTGTACGTGGATTACAGCTCAGGATCTTTACGATTATTTAGGGATCGGAGTCGCGACTCAATCCGACGCCAATTATTTAACTATTTGCGCGGCGGCCGCTTCACAATTTAGCTGGAGGCGGAGAATGGAGTCCGGCTATGTGGACTCATTGACGACCGTTCCTTCGCAAGACGTCAAGCTCGGAGCGATCATGTACGGCTCGGCCATGTACAGGGCCCGCGGTTCCGTCGAATCCTTTGCCAGCTTTCAGGATATGGGCGTTTCCCCAGTAACAGGATTAAACGGGATCATTCGTCAGCTGTTGGGAATTGACCGTCCTCAGGTCGCCTAATGCCTATCACGCCGACCGTTTACACGGACTTTCTAAACGAGTCGCTAGACGAGCTCACGACAACACTCCAGACGATCACGGGCCTACAAGTGGTAAATGATCCGCGGAATTTAACCCCGCCTTGCGCGCTCATAAACAGCCCGTCGATCGAGTGCTTCAATAACAAGATCGTCAAAGCAACCTACACGGTCCAAATCATGACGCTCGGCCCAGCAAACCTAGACGGCGAACGCTCGCTTTTGGCTATGGTCGCAAAGCTTATAGATAAGAATGTGGCGGTAATGTCTGGACGGCCGACAAACGTCGACATAAGCGGAGTCGCGCTTCCAGCGTATGAACTGATAATCCCCGTAATGGCTACCTCGAATTACTAAAGTAAAGAAAGAACGAAGGAGATTTCAAAATGGCATATTTAGCAAACCCAGTTATCAACATCGGCGGAATTAACCTAACGGGGTTTTGTACCGCCGCTAACGTCCTTGTCCGCTTCGACGCTCTTGAAGATACGGTTTTTGGAATGACGGCAAGAGAGAGTCAAGCGGGCCTCGGAAACCATGAGGCGACCGTAACCCTTTACATGGATTACAGCGATAACGCGACCTATGAGGTTTTAAGCCAGCTCGTCGGAACAAAAACGACGATCATCGCGACCCCAGCAAGCGGAGCAAATTCACCGACGAATCCGGGGTTTACTTTGAGCGATACTTTGCTCGCCGAGCTACCAGTCCTCTCGGCAACATTGGGAGAGCTTCAGTCAATAGACATAACCTTTACTCAAGGCCAATACACGGTCGACGTTTCATAATCACGGCCTAACTAGGCCCGACACTAGGAGCACCAAATGAAAATCAAACTGTTCGTCGACTACGGCGACGGCAAAGAACCAGAGGTTCTATTTACAAACCTTTTCGTAATTGCCGAATGGGAACGTTTAGAAAATCGTCGCGCGTCAGACGGTCGAGGTTTCGGAGTGTCCGAGCTCGCTTGCTGGGCTCATACGATCCTCACCATTAAAGGCGAAAAGCTGCCGAAAACATGGCGCGAATGGTTACAACAAAACCCAGAAATCACGATCACGTCTGAGGACAAAACGGATATAAACCCTACGGACGCGGCTATCGACGGCAATTAGCCGAGCTGTTAGTCGCGACGGGGTGGGCTCCCGCTTTTTATTCCGAAACCTTTGACACACGCGACCTCCAAACCGTGATTTACTGTTTAGAGAAAGCAAACGAAAGGTCAAAACGTGGCGCGTGACTATAACCCTCAAATGAGCGACCTCGCTCGAATTGAGGTTTACGGCGTCCCCGAAATGCTCAAATTATTAAAAGAAATAGATCCAGCATTGCGCAAAGCAACGATCGCAAAAATGAAACTCGCCGCCGATCCGATCCTGCAAGAAGCCCGCTCGCTCGTCCCCGATCAGCCGTTAACAATTTCAGAAAAAACTCGTAAACGTGGCGGAGGCTGGAAAGCAACGGGACGCCTCGGATATGACGCTAAAAAGGTTCGGCGCTCAATAAAAGTAACGTTTAAAGTTAAAAGCCGAGACAAAAACGCGAACACGTTTCCGCTTTTAAAACTAGTCCTCGGCTCAGCTGGCGGATCCATTTATGACATGGCGGGACGGAAGGGATCCGGCAATTCCCCGTCCGGAGAGGCGCTTATCCGTAAACTACAAAAGGACCGAGGAGATTCGTCGCGCGTTATGTGGAAATCAGTAGAAAGCAAAATTCGTTACGTCGAGGACGGCGTTCGCGACGCCATTCAAGATATGGAATTCGCCATTAACCAGCGCGCGAAAGTGACAGGCCGCTAATGGCTATTTCCGTCCCCATTGTCTCCGAATGGAATCCGCAAGGACTCGATCGCGCCGTAGCCGATTTTAAAAAATTGGAGGGCGCTGGCGCTAAAGCGAATTTCGTTTTAAAGAAAGCCGCGCTTCCAGCCGCCGCCGCTGTTGGCGCTGTTGGAGCCGCACTATTCAGCGCGACTCAGGCCGCTATGGAGGACGAAGCCGCACAAGCCCAGCTCTCGCTTAGCCTTCGAAACGTTACAGGCGCGACTAACGAACAGGTCGCAAGCGTTGAGCAAATGATCTCAAAAATGAGCCTTGCGTCTGGCGTCGCCGACGATGAGCTCCGTCCCGCTTTCGCTTCACTTGTCCGCGGAACAAAAGACATCGCGTTAGCTCAAGAATCTTTCGGTTTGGCTATGGACATTTCTACCCAAACGGGAATGGACCTCACAAGCGTTACCGACGCGCTCGCTAAGGCGTATCAAGGAAACTTTAAAGGCTTGCGATCTTTGTCCCCAGAAATGGCGACACTTATCAAAGAGGGAGCTTCGCTTGAGGAGGTTATGAACGTCCTCGGAGGAACGTTTGGAGGCGCTACCGCGGCGGCCGCCGGAACAGCCGAGGGACAAATGAAACGCCTCGGAATTGCGTTAGCGGAAACCAAAGAGTCAATCGGCGCGGCGTTAATTCCAGTAGTTGAAAAACTCTTACCGTTGCTTTTAAGCTTTGGAAATTGGGCTCAAGAAAACACGACAACATTTCTCGTAATTGCTGGCGTCATTGGTGGAATTGGCGTCGCCATTTTGGCAGCTAACGCCGCGATCCGTCTCTGGACACTCGGAACCCAAATAGCCGCCGCCGCTCAATTTATTTGGAACGCCGCACTCGCCGCGAACCCTCTAGGGCTAATCGTTATCGGAATCGCCGCCGTGATAGCGATCCTCGCGATCCTTTACACAAAATTCGAAGGCGTGCGAAACGTCGTTGACAAAGTGTTTTCTTTCATTAAAACAGCGGTGACGACTAGCGTCGACTTTATAACCGATTACGTTCAAGGCGTCCTCGGCGTCTACAAAGCAATTTTTAACACGATCGCGAAACTCTGGAACAACACGATCGGAAAACTCTCGTTCAGTATTCCCGACTGGGTTCCCGTAATTGGTGGAAAAGGATTCGACGTTCCAGATATCCCAATGCTCGCAAACGGAGGAATCGTAACGTCTCCAACATTGGCCATGATTGGCGAGAGCGGGCCAGAGGCCGTGATCCCATTATCGCGCGGCGGTGGAATGGGCGGCTCGTACACGATTAACGTAAACGGCGGGCTTTCCTCGAGCGCCGAAATCGGTCAAGCTGTCGTTAACGCGATCCGCGCATTTAACAGAACAAACGGTCCAGCCTCTATACAGGTCGCCTAATGTCCGCGACGATCGTCCAGTCAGGAACCTACGATCTTTTAATCGACACGGGATTCGATTATGAATCTTTTCGTTTAGACGACCCCGCGCGCGGCGTTTTAAACGTAAACAAACTCGGACCGTCCACGTCTTACGCGTCGGTAATTGACGGCGCGACAAATATCTCGGTTTTTCGTGGCCGACGTGATATCGGCGATCAAGGAATCGTCGCGGGAACTATGTCTTTTGAGCTGTTAGACACGACAGGAATTTTTAATCCGTTCGACGATCAAGGACCATATTACGATCCGACAAATAATCAGGCGGGGCTCGCTCCGCTTCGTCGCGTAATTCTAAGCAGAGAAAACGAGGTCCTTTTTAAAGGCTATATCGTAAACTATTCCTATTCGTTCGAGCTCGGAAACCTTGACCGCGTTTCCGTTAATTGCGCGGACGAGTTTTATATTCTCGCTCAAACCTATTTAGCCGAATGGAACGTCGACGAACAGCTTTCATCGGATCGCGTCACCGACCTTTTAGATTTACCAGAGGTCAATTTCCCAGCGCTGGCCCGATCCATTTCGACGGGAACCGTAACACTCGGAGGCTCATCGGCTTACACGGTCGAGTCAGGAACCTCAGTAGCCGACTATGCGGCACAAATTCAGCAAGCCGAACAAGGCCGAATTTTTATAGACAGAAACGGAAATTTTACTTTCCAGCCTCGAATCGGTTCTACTTTGTCCGCGTCGGTAATTGACTTTCACGATAACGGAGACGTCGGAACCGCTGGGTACGATCAGGTCGGAATCGCCTTTGACGCGGATCAGGTCGTCAACCGCGCTTCGGTAGCAACAAAAGAACACGCTCCAGAAATAGCCGAGAATCTAGCGTCTCAAGCCGAATATCTGATTCAGACGACCTCGATCACGGGCTCGCTTTTGCATAGTGACACGGCCGCGCTAGAACTCGCTCAGTATCTTTTGGTGCCAGATCCCGAACCGCGGTTTACTAACGTTTCGGTCGCTTTTGTATCGCTCACGGAAGCCCAGCGCGACCTTGCGGCCGTGGTCGATATCGGCGACACGATTACAATTCAGAAAACGATCCAATCGGGAGCCAATACTCAAGAATTCGCTCAAGAGCTCTCGGTCGAAGGCGTACAGCACCAAATCAGCGTCTTAAATGGTCATCGCGTCACGTTCTTTACCTCGCCGACTACGATTGTTTACGAGCTCGTTTTAGACGATCCCGTATATGGTCGTTTAGACGCCGACAATGTTTTAGGATAGAGGTCATTATGGGAGCTAATGCAGTTACTACGGTTTACGATTTCACAGCGCTACAAGTCCTTACGGCTGCCGAAATGGATAACGTGAATTGCGGGATACCAGTTTTTGCGACAACAACAACGCGAGACGCCGCTTTTGGTGGAGCTGGCGAAAAGACGCTCGCTCAGGGTCAATTTTGTTATCTTGAAAGCACAGGGAAATTACAGGTTTACACAGGAAGCGCGTGGGCAAACGTGGGATCACAAACTAACGTCGCAAGATTTACATCTAGCGGAACTTGGACGGTTCCGGCTGGTGTTACCTATGCGATCGCATACATTACGGGCGGCGGCGGCGGAACTGGTATCGGCGGCGCTGGTGGAACTGGTGGAACAAGTAGCGTCGCTTTTGCAGGTGGAACGGTTTCCGCTAATGGCGGACTAGGAATCGGCACAATTGGCGCGAGCATTGGAAGCGCGCAAGCGGGTACAGCAAATAGCGGTCAAGGCGCGCTTATTAGCGCATTTAGTAGCGGTTCGTTCTATGCGGAAGGCCCCGGTCAAGCACAAAACGGAGCAATTATTACAGCAGGCGGAGCCGTTACGGCCGGAGCAAGTATCACTATTACAGTCGCCGCGGGCGGTACAGCAGGAACAAGCGGGGCGGCCGGTGGAACTGGTTACGTCTGGATTTCTTACGAGGTATAGGAACTATGTCAACTTACGCACAAGTAGAAAATAACATCGTTGTTAATACAGTTGTTGCCGATTCCGAATGGATTGCGGAACAGCCGGGAGAATGGATCGAATACGACGAAGCGCACCCATGCTCGATCGGCTGGAGCGTTGAAAATGGCGTTTGTGTTGTTCCGCCTCCGCCTCCGTCGCCTATTGACTAATTGGGTTATGACGTGGATTCTGGCGTGCTGGTTTCTCTTATCGGTGGCGGTTTCGGTTTGGTCGGGATATTGCTCAATAAAATCATTAAAGAAAACCGATCCGATCATGGGATCGTCCGAGACTCTCTAGATCGAATTGAAACGAAAGTCGATAAACATTTGGAGGGCCA
>JACCDP011321883.1_pt1 | contig 14308 bp, 12 predicted proteins | sample 7445841 | NCBI WGS metagenome assembly JACCDP01 (sample SAMN15323441, study PRJNA562643) | freshwater metagenome | isolation source: river surface water | place: USA:Blue River Watershed | collected 2017-08-17
AATTAGGCGTGTCCGCAGAGGTGAGTGGACGTCCCAAGCACATCTACAGCATCTACAACAAGATGCGCTTGAAGCATCTGGATTTTTCAAAGCTATTTGATGTGCGTGCGCTGCGCATCATCGTACAAAACGAGCGCGACTGTTATACCGCCTTGGGTTTGGTGCACGAACGCTGGGTGCCTGTGTCCGATGAGTTTGATGACTATATCTCGCGCCCGAAACCCAATGGATATCGGTCGTTGCATACGGTCGTCACTGACGAGTCCGGGCGTCCGTTCGAGGTGCAGATTCGCACCCAGGCGATGCACGAGTTCGCCGAATACGGGATGGCCGCACACTGGCGCTACAAAGAAGCCGGCGCCAAGGGCGGACAGGCATCTGTAAATGCTGGCGCGCTTGAGTATGACAAGCAGCTGGCTTGGATGCGACAGCTGCTCGCCTGGAATACCGAGGCAGGTAATCGACCAACGCCGGTGGCCTCTGCCCGAGCGCAACGCCAGGCAGAAGAGCGGATCTACGTCTTGTCGCCACAGGCACGCGTGATTGAATTACCTGCGGGTGCTACACCCGTAGACTTTGCCTATCACCTGCACACAGATTTGGGCCATCGTTGCCGCGGAGCGCGCATTGATGGGCAAATGGTCCCGTTACAAACACAACTGCAAACGGGGCAGACCGTTGAGATTGTTACCACCAAGTCTGGTGGGCCTTCCCGCGACTGGTTGAACATCCAGCTGGGGTTCTTGGCGAGTCCGCGGGCGCGCGCTAAGGTTCGCGCTTGGTTCAATGCGATTGAGTTGCAGCAGCGCACGATTCAGGGCCAGGGCTTGGTTGAAAAAGAGCTGCAGCGCCTTGGTAAAACGGCTGTGAATCTTGAGCAGCTCGCGCAGCAATTGGGCTTTGCGCATGCAGAAGATCTTTACGTGGCCGCAGCCAAGGAAGAGTTTAGCCTTCGTCAAATTGATGCGGTCTTTCAGCCAGCTGCACCTGATCAAGAGTTGCGTCCTGAATCCCTGGTGTCGCACAGTGCGCGTGCTGATAGTGCTACACAGACGGGAAAAAGCGGAGTGCTTGTGGTCGGGGTGGGTTCTTTGATGACCCAACTGGCACGCTGCTGTCGTCCGGCGCCGCCAGATCCGATTTCAGGCTTTGTCACGCGTGGACGGGGCGTGTCGATCCACCGCGCCGATTGCGCGAGTTTCGCAACCCTGGCGGCACGGCAACCTGAACGTGTGATTGAGGTTGCTTGGGGTGGCAATATTGCCGGGACGGTCTACCCAGTCGATCTTAGTGTTCAGGCACAAGATCGCTCCGGCCTGTTGCGTGACCTTTCCGAGGTTTTTGCGCGGTTGCGGCTCAATGTCGTGGCTGTGAACACCCAAAGTAAGGCCTCGGTGGCCTATATGGCGTTTACGGTCGAAGTGCATGATGGCGCGGAGTTGCAGCGCGCGCTCTCGGCGCTCAAGGAAGTGACCGGCGTTCTGACGGTACGTCGTCGCTGAGTGCCTAAAAGCTGGGCCCTCAGCACTTGGTTTTTAAGGGATTTTGCGCGTTTTTTCCCGATACACACTGCTAAAATCAAGCTGTTTGAATCGCCAGAAACTGATGCTGAGCATATTGTTGCTCGCGCAGAGCGCTTCGCTCCGGAGATACGGTCTTGAAACCCTACGACTTTCCTGACGCTAAAGGACATTTTGGTCCCTATGGTGGCGTGTTCGCCGCTGAGACACTAATGCAGGCAATTGAAGAGTTGCGCCTGTCCTACGACAAATACCGTAACGATCCAGATTTTCTGGCAGAGTTTGAATACGAACTCAAACATTTCGTGGGTCGTCCTACCCCGGTGTACCACGCCCGTCGTTGGTCCGAGGAGCTTGGCGGCGCGCAGATTTGGTTCAAGCGCGAAGACTTAAACCACACTGGCGCGCACAAAATCAACAACAGCCTGGGTCAGGCTTTGTTGGCAAGGCGGATGGGCAAGAAGCGCATCATCGCTGAAACCGGTGCGGGCCAGCACGGCGTGGCGACAGCCACGGTTTGCGCGCGCTACGGTATGGAATGTGTGGTGTATATGGGCATTGATGACGTCAAGCGCCAGTCGCCGAACGTGTTCAGAATGAAGTTGCTTGGCGCGAAAGTGGTCCCTGTTGAGTCCGGCTCGCGCACATTAAAAGATGCGTTGAACGAAGCAATGCGTGACTGGGTCACAAACGTCGACAACACCTTCTACATCATCGGGACTGTTGCAGGTCCACACCCCTATCCCATGATGGTACGTAACTTCCATTCGGTCATCGGTAAAGAGTCGATCGAGCAAATGCCTCTGTATGCGGGCCGTCAGCCTGATTACGTGCTGGCATGCGTGGGTGGTGGCTCAAATGCGATGGGTATATTCCATCCCTATATTCCTTTCGAGCAAACAAAGCTTGTGGGCGTCGAAGCTGCAGGTGAGGGTATCTCAACCGGCAAACATTCAGCATCCGTGATGCATGGCCGTGTCGGTGTGTTGCACGGTAACCGCACGTATGTCTTGCAAGACGAGAACGGCCAGGTCCGCGAGACGCATTCTGTTTCAGCTGGATTAGATTACCCAGGAGTCGGGCCAGAACATGCTTGGCTTAAAGACAGTGGCCGTGCGACGTATGAAAGCGTGACGGACGAGGAGGCTCTTGCGAGCTTTCACCATTGCTGCCGTATCGAGGGCATTATTCCTGCGCTTGAAACGTCCCATGCCTTGGCTTACGCAGCAAAGCTCGCTCCAACACTTCCGAAAGACAAAGTCATTTTGGTTAACTTGTCCGGGCGTGGTGATAAAGACATCAATACCGTCGCACAACGCGCAGGCATCGTGCTTTAAAAAGTTTGAAAGGTTTGAATAGAAGACATGGCCTCACCTACTGACCGCATCGCTGCAGCCTTCGCGCGCGCCGCCCAAGAGCAGCGCGCAGCGCTCATTCCTTACATTGCTGCAGGTAACCCCTTGCCTGCAACGACTGTGCCACTGATGCACGCGCTGGTTAAAGCGGGCGCTGACGTGATCGAACTGGGTATTCCTTTTTCGGATCCGATGGCCGATGGTCCCGTTATTCAGCGTGCCGCAGAGCACGCCATTGCGCAGGGTGTTGGACTCAAGCATGTATTGTCGATGGTGGCTGAGTTTCGCAAACAAGATGCGGCGACCCCGATTGTATTGATGGGTTATGCCAATCCGATTGAAAACATGGGACAGCAAGCGTTTGCCGAGCAGGCCGAACTCGCCGGCGTGGATGGCGTGTTGACTGTGGACTATCCGCCCGAGGAGATTGACGATTTCGTTTCCTTGCTAGGTAAGCACCACATTGCGCCAATCTTTTTGTTGGCGCCAACCTCCACGGACGCACGCATTGAAGCCGTAGGCAAGATTGCAAAAGGTTATGTTTATTACGTGTCACTCAATGGCGTGACAGGCGCGGGCCATCTTGACACCACGGATGTCGCGAGCCGACTCAAAGGCATCCGCAAGCATGTGTCTTTGCCAGTAGGCGTGGGCTTTGGTATCAGTGACGCACAGAGTGCTCAGCGTATCAGCTTGGTAGCCGATGCGGTTGTCATCGGCAGCAAGCTCATCGACACCATGACAAAAGCGTGTGCAGGTCTGCCGGTTGCAGAGCAGTCGCAAGCCGCTATTACGGCAGGCGCAGACTGGCTCGCGCATATTCGTCAGGCCATGAATGTGGCGCGCTCCGCTGCCCAATCTTCTGCTGGACATTCAAAATGAGCTGGCTGGGTAAACTCATTCCGCCGCGGATTAATAAGACGCAGACGCCCGAGACCACGACCAAACGCGTCCCGGAAGGCCTGTGGGTTAAGTGCCCATCATGTGAGTCAGTCCTCTACAACGAAGATTTGGCAGCGAACCTAAATGTATGCCCCAAGTGCGATCACCATATGCGTTTGGGATCGCGTGCGCGCATCGAGTCTTTGTTGGATATTGAAGGACGTGTAGAAATCGGAGCAAACACGCGGTCGATGGACCCCCTCAAATTCAAAGATTCACGCAAGTATCCGGAGCGCGTTCAGGAAGCGGTGCGTCAAACTGGCGAGACTGACGCGCTTGTCGTGGTCAGTGGCGCGATTCGTAGCGTTCCATGTGTGCTTGCATGTTTTGAATTCGAGTTCATGGGCGGATCAATGGGTTCCGTCGTTGGTGAACGATTTGTGCAAGGCGTGCAGGCTGCGATCAAACAGCGTGTGCCCTTTATTTGTGTTGCTGCTTCGGGTGGCGCGCGGATGCAAGAGAGTTTGTTTTCTCTGATGCAAATGGCAAAGACCAATGCAATGCTTGTCCAGTTGGCTCAGGCCAAATTGCCCTTCATCAGTGTGCTGACCGATCCGACCATGGGTGGCGTCTCTGCAAGCTTCGCCTTTATGGGTGATGTGGTCATTGGTGAGCCCAAGGCCCTGATTGGTTTCGCAGGCCCGCGAGTGATTGAGCAGACCGTACGTGAAAAACTTCCTGAAGGCTTTCAGCGCTCGGAGTTTTTGCAGCAAAAAGGTGCCATCGATATGGTTCTGGATCGTCGCCAACTGCGCGAAGAGCTCGCGCGCCTGATGGCTATCATGACGAATCAAGCTGCGGACGTTGTCGCTGCTTAACGGAAAAAGCCGTCGTGCAGTAAGCGAACACGGTAGTAAAAAAATAGCCCTGATGACATGTTCATCAGGGCTATTTTGTTTTGTTGCCCGGGACAAAGCCCCAGTACTCAGTTACATGGTTTAGACGCGGGTTTCAACTTGCACGAGTGGCTCGTTTGACACCACGGCAGCAGGTTTGCGCGCACGGCCGAGTTGCACAGGCACGATCACCTGATTTGCCTTAGCCTGCGCCACACGAGCAGGATCGCTCTCAACCCACTGTAGACCTGCCGACTGCACAATTGCGTGCAGAGCAGCCGTATCCAGAGCTGGAGTGATCACGATTGGCTGTGCTGCAACCGGTGCAGCAACTGGTGCTGGTGCTATGACTGGAGCAGGCGCGGGTGCAGCAACCGCAACAGGTTCAGCAGCAACAGGCGCGGTAGTAACGGGCTGAACAACAGCAGGTTGAGGTGCAACTTGTTCGGTCACCTGTGGTGCTGCAACGGGTGTGGCAGCGACAGCACTTGCGGGCTCGACGTAATGCAACGGAGCCGGCTCCGCACCCTGTTGCTGTGCGTGTTGGTCCTGTCCATCGTTTTCGAAGGTCGAGCCTTCGTCTTGTCCGCGACGGCCACGACGGCTGCGACGACGACGGCGCTTGCGTTCTGGATCGGACTGGTCGCCATCCTCATCGTTAAAGCCTGTCGCTGGTCCTTGTTGCAGATTGTTTTGATCGTCTGCTACAGCAGATGGATTCCCAGCCGGACGAGGTCCCTGTTGTGGACGACGCTCGTTTGTCTGGGTGGTGCCTTCAACTTGTTGACCATCAGCAGCCGATTGCTCGTTGCGAGTATCCAGGCCTTCGTCGCGACGATTGCGTCCGCCGCGGCGACGGTTACGTCCACCGTTGCGGCCATTATCGTCGCCTGCTTGCTCGTTACCCTCTGCCCGTGGCGCTTGCGCGCTACGGTCATCGTCACGTGGTGGGCGACGATTGTCGTTTTGGCCTGTTGCTTCGTTGTTGCCATTGCGTCCATCGCCGCGTGCTTCGTTACGGTTGTCAGGACGACGTCCGCGACCACCGCGATTGCCGCCGCGACGATCGTTTTGGCCGTTACGGCTGCGCTGCTCGCGTGACTCCGCAGGTTTTGCTTCTTCGGTCTTCTTCTCTGTTGAAGAACCGCCCGATAGCCAGCCAAAGAGACGCTTGAAGAAGCCAGGTGATGATTCTGAGGCTTCTGCTTTCTTGGCAGGTGTCGACGAAACAGGTGCTGGTTGTGCGGGAGTAATACCTTTAACCAGAGCTTCTGGCTTGGTTTTTACTTCCTGTTCTTTCGGCGCCCAGCTCATGTCGGTCGAGGGTGCGTCGACGAGTTCGAAGCTCGTCTTTACGTCTTCGAGACGAGGGTCGTCATGACGCAAACGCTCGATGTGATGGTGAGGTGTTTCGAGATGACGGTTCGGGATCAGAATCAAGTTGACCTTGAGTCGTGATTCGATCTTGGTGATGTCTGAACGCTTTTCATTCAACAAGAAAGTTGCAACATCGACTGGCACTTGTGCGTGCACAGCCGCTGTGTTTTCTTTCATGGCCTCTTCTTGCAACAAGCGCAGAACTTGCAGTGCGCTGGATTCCGCATCGCGGATCACCCCTGTACCGTTACAGCGTGGGCAAGTGATGTGTGAACCTTCGTTCAGGGCAGGGCGCAGACGCTGACGCGAGAGCTCCATCAAGCCAAAGCGCGAAATCTTCCCCATTTGGACGCGAGCACGGTCGAAGTGCAGTGCGTCGCGCAAACGGTTTTCAACGGCGCGTTGATTCTTGGTGTCTTCCATGTCGATGAAATCGATCACGATCAGGCCACCCAGGTCGCGCAGACGCAATTGGCGAGCGACTTCGTCAGCTGCTTCCTGGTTTGTGCGCAGTGCGGTTTCTTCAATATCGGCACCACGCGTAGCGCGGGCGGAGTTCACGTCAACCGCAACGAGTGCCTCAGTGTGGTCGATAACCACCGAGCCGCCTGAAGGCAGGTCGACTGTACGAGAGTAGGCCGTTTCAATCTGGTGTTCGATCTGGAATCGAGAAAACAGTGGCACGTCATCGCGGTAGCGTTTGACGCGCTGCACGTTGTCCGGCATCACGACGCTCATAAACGCAGTCGCCTGGTCGGCGATGTCGTCTGTATCGATCAGAATTTCGCCAATATCTGGCGAGAAGTAATCGCGGATAGCCCGAATGACGAGGCTGGATTCAAGATAAATCAGAATCGGGGCAGGATTGTCCTTGGCAGCACCGTCGATGGCCGTCCAGAGTTGCATCAAGTAGGACATGTCCCACTGGAGTTCTTCTGCGTTGCGACCAATACCGGCTGTGCGCGCAATAATGCTCATGCCTGGCGGGATGGTCAGTTGGTCCATCGCTTCGCGTAGCTCTTGACGCTCTTCGCCCTCAACTCGTCGTGACACGCCACCACCGCGCTGGTTGTTGGGCATAAGAACCAAACAACGGCCGGCGAGCGAAATGAAGGTAGTCAGGGCAGCGCCCTTGTTGCCACGCTCTTCTTTCTCGACTTGAACGATCAGTTCCTGACCTTCGCGCAACGCATCTTGAATGCGGGCGGTGCGAACATCTACGCCCTCTTTAAAGTAGCTGCGGGCGACTTCCTTGAATGGCAAAAAGCCGTGGCGGTCTTCGCCGTAGTTGACGAAACAGGCTTCGAGACCGGGTTCGATGCGGGTAATGACACCTTTGTAAATGTTGCCTTTGCGCTGTTCGCGGCCGGCGATTTCGATATCGAGGTCGATGAGTTTTTGTCCATCGACGATCGCAACGCGTAGTTCTTCTTGGTGCGTTGCATTAAACAACATGCGCTTCATGAGAGGTTTCTCCGTTTAAATGGCGCGCCGTAACACGGCGCGCAGCCACGCACTACTGGCTGCGAAACACTGAGGCAAGCAAGCGAGCGCACACCACAGGGGCGCGCGTGAAGAAAGGGTCTTTAGACCAGCACGGTGCGCCCGTAGGCGCGGGGTTCATTCAGCAGAGAGGTCAGAGTCACGGTAGTGGTTGACTTAAAAGGATGCTGAGAACATCAGGCGGGTAAGATTCGCACGCCTGGTGCAGGGATTAGGACGGATTCTTGCTCTTTTGATCAGTATCGCGCGCGACGCGAGGGGCACACACTTGAGCGCGGGCGAAACGTAAGGACGTCGCAACAGCGCGCAGAAAGCGCATCCCGGTCTTGTCGGCGACCAGTAGCCCGAAGTAGTTAGGAAGGCAAGCGGTACAATGCAGTCCGCAATCCAGACGGAGACGCGAAAATTCGATGCATCTCAACGCTTTAGGACGCAAGAGGGCGTCTTGACCACGCTTTCTTAACCCCTTTAAGGCTTGTGTGATTATAAGCCGCTTTTGGCCATGCGCAAAGAATCCTCAGTTTTGACCCCGACGTCACCCAAAGCGAGCTCGCCACAAGCGCCGGTCGTTCGCATGGTTGAAGTCACCGAAGAGCACGACGGGCAGCGTTTGGACAACTTCCTGATGCGGCTGTGCAAAGGCGTACCCAAGAGCCATATATATAAGGCGGTACGCGGTGGAGAGGTCAGAGTCAACAAAGGTCGAGTCGCCCCAGATGCTCGGATCCATGCCGGAGACATCGTTCGGGTCCCGCCCATCCGACTGCCAGCGGCAGATCAAAAGCGGGTTGTGCCCGGCGCTGAGTTTCCGATTGTCTTTGAGGATGAGGGGTTGTTGGTCATCGACAAGCCGGCAGGGACGGCTGTCCATGGCGGCAGTGGCGTGTCATTTGGTGTGATCGAAGCATTGCGTGCGGCAAGACCTGAGGCCCGTTTTCTTGAGCTGGCCCACAGGCTTGATCGTGATACCAGTGGTTTGCTAATGATTGCCAAAAAGAGAAATGTATTATTGTCCCTTCATGAGATGTTTCGTGAAAGCAAAGGAAGCAAGCATTATTTAGCGTTGGTGGAGGGTGATTGGGTCAATGCTCGACAGCACATTCGACTGCCTCTAACTAAATGGACAACGCAAACTGGCGAGCGACGGGTCAAGGTTGAGGCCGAAGGTCAGATTTCACACACGATTGTCAGTGCGCAAAAGCGCTTCAATCGCTACAGTTTGGTGGATGCCGAATTGCGTACAGGGCGCACCCATCAAATCCGGGTGCATCTCGCCTCAACGGGTTTCCCAATTGTGGGGGACGATAAATACGGGCGCGATGAGACGCGGGCTAAATTCGTCAAGCTAGGATTCAACAGAATGTTTTTACATGCACACCGCTTGGAAATACCCCATCCTTTAACTCAGGAGCCTCTGGCCCTAGTTGCACCGCTACCAGCGACCTGTGGAAAAATTCTGCAAAAGTTGGAGCAACAATGAAACCCTACTCGGTCATTGTGTTTGATTGGGACGGCACACTGATGGATTCCACCCACAGTATTGTGTCTGCGATCCAGGGGGCGTGCCGAGACCTCGAGCTTAAGGTGCCAACGGCCGCCGAAGCGGCTTGGGTCATTGGTTTGTCACTTGAGCCAGCGCTGCGACGTGCAGTTCCTGAGCTAACGAAGTCCCTCGAGCCAATGTTTCTGGAGCGCTATCGTTATCACTACCTCTCCCGTGATACCCAGTTGAAGCTGTTTGACGGGGTCCCCGAGATGTTGACCGAGTTACAAGAGGCTGGGGCGCGCTTGGCTGTTGCCACTGGTAAGAGCCGCGTTGGTTTGAACCGGGCGCTAACTGCGACATCGTTGCACTCAGCTTTTGAAGCAACACGCACAGCAGACGAGACGTTTGGCAAGCCGCATCCTGGGATGCTGCTTGAGCTGATTGATGAGCTGGTCGTTGAACCCCACCGTGTTGTCATGGTGGGAGACACATCACATGATTTGCAGATGGCAGCAAATGCTGGCGTGCATGGAGTCGGCGTGTCTTACGGGGCACACCCGGCTGATGAACTGCGCACTTGCCCGCATCATGCGATCGTCCCGGACGTTGCGACTTTGAAGCAATACTTGCTAGAGCGTATCTAGACGGTTTTCTTTGAACAACCCAATCCAGCAGTCTTGAAGGGTTATTCTGCATTGGTCCGCGCTGGCTTGTCGATATTGCGGGATAATCGCGTTTGTCATCACGATGTGTTGTAGTGCACATTAAAGCGCAATCAATCTCTTCGGAGGCCGTTATGTCGAGCTACCGTTTCCCCCGTATCCGTTCTACTGAAATTACCCCAGAAGAAGTTTGGCAGACCCGCCGTCACTGGATGAAGGCTGCCGGCGCCACATTTGCGACCGGTGCGCTAGGTGGTTGGTCTGCACTGGCCAGCGCAGCTGCACTCGCCAAGCTCGATGCGCAACGTTCGTCAAAGTATGTGTTGATGGAGCAGGTCACGCCTGAAAAAGACGCGACCACGTACAACAATTTTTTTGAATTCGGCACCGATAAAGCTGATCCCGTTAAGTATGCGCATACGCTTCAGACATCGCCTTGGAAGCTGCGTGTCGAAGGCGAGTGTGCGGCGCCTAAGACGTTTGATTTAGATGATTTACGTAAGCTCGCTCCACTCGAAGAACGTGTCTATCGGATGCGTTGTGTTGAAGGGTGGTCCATGGCGATCCCTTGGGTCGGTTATTCGATGTCTGAGCTGATCAAGCAAGTACAGCCAACTGGCAATGCAAAGTTTGTTGAGTTCATTACCGATGTGCAACCGAAAAACATGCCCGGCGTTCGCACGCGTTCAATCGAGTGGCCTTACCGAGACGGACTCCGCATTGACGAGGCGATGCATCCACTGACCTTGCTTACGCTCGGAATGTACGGAAAGGTCTTGCCTAATCAAAATGGTGCGCCTGTGCGCATGGTTGTGCCATGGAAGTATGGGTTCAAGTCTGTGAAGTCGATTGTCACTATCCGCCTGCTTGATAAACAGCCTGTTGGAAGTTGGGAGCGGTCCCAGCCTTCAGAGTACGGCTTTTATTCGAACGTGAATCCTGAGGTCAGTCATCCACGTTGGAGTCAGGCGACAGAGCGTCGGATTGGCGAAGATGGTGTCTTTAGCCCCAAGCGTAAGACCTTGATGCTCAATGGCTATGCCAATGAGGTAGGGTCGCTTTATACAGGCCTGGACTTGCGTAAAAACTATTGAGCGCAAGCTTGAAGACCTTCAGCTCGCGCGAGATTGATCGCTGCAAGCCCTTACTGTTTCTTCTGGGCTTGTATCCTTTGCTCCGCTGGGTGTGGCTTGGGCTGGATAACGCACTGACGGCCAATCCTACTGAGTTTCTGACGCGCTCCTCAGGGACGTGGACCTTGGTGTGTTTGTTGTTCACGCTTGCTGTGACGCCGCTTCGACAGTGGTTTAAACAACCTGCGTTGGTGCGTCTGCGCCGAATGTGCGGGTTGTTTACATTTTTTTATGCTTTGCTGCATGCGCTGACCTGGGCCTGGTGGGATCAGGGCTTTGGGTGGGCGGGCATGCTCACCGATGTCTGGAAACGACCCTTCATTTTGGTGGGCGTTGCTGCATTTCTAACTATGAGCCTGCTGGCGTTGACATCCACGCACGGATGGATGCGTCGCTTGGGTAGTCACTGGCAGCGCTTACATCGCGCGATTTATTTAATCGGTGTGTTGGCGATCCTGCACTACTGGTGGCACAAGGCTGGCAAAAACGATTTGCAGACGGTCATGATTTACGCTGCCGTGCTTGCCGTACTGCTGTTGTGGCGAGTGGTGCGTTGGCGCATGCAGCGATCGCGCGCGCTCTTAAAGCCCTGAACCAGAAGTCGGTAGCGCTTGCAACCTTGCTGCTGTTTGTGCATCAGGCTTACCTGTGACTAATTCTGGTCGGTAGTGCGCCTGAAAGGCTGAGATGACCGCGAGTGTTTTTTGATCAAAGTAGCCGCTCTCGGGAACGGCGTAGCCTACACGTTTGAGTTGGCGTTGAAACCAGCCGGCGTCGGGATGCCCATTACGTATATATTCGGCTTGGTATTTTGCAGCGAGCTTTTCATCAAACCAGCGGCCGACACCCATTTGCGCAAGCTTTTTCCAGGGGAATGACGGGCCTGGATCCACTTTTCTACCGGGCGCAACATCGCTGTGCCCCACGATATTTTCCGGCAGGATGCCGTGGCGCTGCGCGATGTCGCGAGTGAGTTTTGCCACGACTTCGATCTGCGCATCAGGGTAGGGGTGTCCGTTTTCACCCTTTGCGTTTGGCTGCCATCCAGGATGGACAATCTCGATCCCGATGGATCGTTGATTAATGAAGGTGCGCCCGTACCAACTGCTTTCCCCTGCGTGCCATGCATTGCGATCTTCATTGACGAGGCGATACACAACGGGTTTTGGGTCGTCTGACACAACATAATGTGCGCTGACATCCCGGTTTGTAAGGGTCATCAGTGCACTGGGTTTTGTTGAGGCTGTATAGTGCAGCACGATGATATCGACACGGCTGTTTTGGCCGCGAGATTTCATCGTTTCGTCTATGTTGTAAGGCCCGCCTGATTGCTGGGAAGCACAGCCCGCCAAAACGCTAAGCCAGGCGATCAAGAGGGCGCGCATTGCAGTGCGGTGTATCGACACAGCAATCATGCGGCGGCCTGAAACAGAAAGAGTGTGGGAAATTTATCGAGCTGTGGCACAGGTTGGTTTTTCCACTGCGCCACAGTCAAGGTGCGGACCCACTCGTCCCGAGTCGTGAGTGCGCGCGCAATACACAGACGTGTGTTGCCTTTTAATTGCTCAATGAGACTAGCGAACATCGCTTGATTACGATAGGGCGTTTCAATCAGCATTTGTGTTTGCCGCTGTTTGGATGAGTTGAGTTCCCATGCTTTGAGTTGCTTGACGCGTTCACCAGCATCCACGGGGGCGTAACCATGAAAAGCAAAGCGTTGTCCGTCGAGTCCGCTGGCCATGAGTCCGAGCAAAATGGACGACGGACCCACCCAGGGCTTGACGACAACACCCCACTGATGCGCAATAGCCACGGCCCGTGCGCCCGGATCTGCGACGGCAGGGCATCCGGCTTCTGAAACTAAACCGATTGAGACACCGTTGCGAAGCGGAGCGAGCCAGGTCTGCAGCGTTGCGTCGTCAATACGCGGGTTGAGTTCGTGGATTGTGATCTCTTGCAAAGGTTGCGTGAGCGGTGTGAGCTTTAAAAAGGCGCGCGCTGTCTTTGCGTTTTCTGCAATATACGTACTGAGCTGGCCGGCCGCTATCTGTGCTTCGGATGGTAGCCATTCAGTGATCGGTGCGTCGCCCAGTCCGACGGGGAGCAGGTGTAGTACCCCAGAGGATGCGTTAATCGGTGATTTGTGGTCAGCAGGCATGCGTGTTTATACCCTAGCGTGTTCGAGTGGGTCGAGTCCGACCTCGCAAAGCATGTGTGTCAGTGCAATCAAGGGCAGTCCAATAATGGCCGTCGGGTCACTACTGTCCATACGCTCCATCAATGCAATGCCGAGACATTCGGCTTTTGCGCTACCTGCGGTATCGCTTGGCTGATCAATCTTTACATAGCGCTGGATTGCTGATGAGCTAAGTGTGCGGAACACACAGGTTGTTGGTACATCCATGCTTTTGCAGTAGTTGTCGCCGCGCACGACGGTCAGTGCGCTGTGAAATACGACGGTTTGCCCTGAAAGTCGGGCGAGTTGCTGGTCAGCAGCAGATAGGCTGCCAGGTTTGCCAATAATCTGGCCCGCTAGTGAAGCAGCCTGATCGGCTCCAATAACAATGGCTTCAGGGTGTTGGTGCGCCACGATCCGGGCCTTGAGAATGGACAAGCGTAAAGCGAGCGCCGCAACGGATTCACCTCGTTTAGGCGACTCGTCTACATCCGGCGAAATACAGGAAAAAGGAATTTTTAGCCTGGAGAGTAATTCCCGCCGATAAATCGAGCTCGAAGCGAGGATAAGAGGTTGGGTCACAATCGATTTTGGTGAAGTTAGAAATTGACGATCTAGGCACAAACACGCTATTATCTCTTGCTTTGCTGATTTTTTGCTGCGGGGCTTTCATGTCTGTAGATCCGGTGTTCCGGCTGTCAGTGCCACCGGTTGTTGATGCGTTTGATTTTGCGCGTCGTGGGCAGGTTGTAGAAGGTGCGTTTAGTATTCACCGCTTGCAGCGCTTGCTTGAAGGTTTGGCAGAGCAGCCGTTAGGCGAGGTGACCGAGCTATCGGCGGCACCTGTTGTTCCTGGCGTGGTGCGTTATGTCATCCAGGGTCGACGAACCAAAGACGATAAATCGCAGTTAGTCGTGCAGGTTCAGGCAAATTTAGTACTGGAGTGTCAGCGTTGTTTGGGTCCGCTGATCCTTCCAATAGATCGCACAACTGTATTTGAACTAGTGCGGCGCGAGTCAGATCTCTCGGACGATGAGGCCGATGAAGACGATTTCGATGCCCCGGAGCAAATCGTTGGTTCACCCAAGTTTGACTTGGCTGAATTGTTAGAAGATGAATTGATTTTAGAAGTGCCCTACGTGCCGCGTCATATGCAGTGCCCAGAAACGTCAGATTTAGACGCGCAGGCGGATGAAGTTGCGAGTAGGGAAGAGCCCCCATCGCCCTTTGCGGTGCTGGGTCAGCTTAAAAAAGGTAAGTAGTTGTTATTAAGATGGTGGGCGTACAATTCGTCGATCCACAGGAGTTGTCATGGCTG
>JACCDP010040303.1_pt1 | contig 14303 bp, 13 predicted proteins | sample 7445841 | NCBI WGS metagenome assembly JACCDP01 (sample SAMN15323441, study PRJNA562643) | freshwater metagenome | isolation source: river surface water | place: USA:Blue River Watershed | collected 2017-08-17
CCCATTCGGTCAAGGCCATGGCGCGCATCGGTCTGGACATCTCCGCGCACCGCAGCCGCCTGCTGTCGCCGGCCGACCTCGACCGGAGCCTGGTCGTGTTCGGCATGACGGGCTCGCACCTCGACGCATTGGCCCATCGTTTCGATCGCCTGCCCGAGTCGGTCCTGCTCCTGCGCGACGTCCTGCCGGCCGACGCTCCCCGCGGTATCCCGGACCCTTTCGGCGGTGATTTCCGCGAGTACGAGGATTGCCGCGATTCCATGGTTGAAGCGATGCCCGCGCTGCTGGAGTTTCTGCGCCGACGCTTTTCCCGATGACCACCCCTGCCTCGATCCTTTCCTTCGGTAGCGACCACGGGGGCCTGGCGCTGCGCCGGGGGTTGATCGACGCCCTGCGGGCCAAGGGGTACGCCGTCCTGGACCGCGGTACCGAGACCGAGGCCTCCTGTGATTATCCCGACTACGCCCAGGCCGTCGGGGCCGACGTGACGGCGGGCCGGGCCCGCTTCGGTATCCTCGTCTGCACCACGGGTATCGGCATCTCCATCGCCGCCAACAAGCTCCCGGGCATCCGCGCGGCCCTGGTCCAGAGCGCCGACGCCGCCGGGCTCAGCCGCCGGCACAATGACGCGAACGTCCTGTGTTTCGGGGCCAAGTATGTGGACCTGCCGCTTGCCCTCGCCTGCGTCGAGGCTTTCCTGTCGGCCGAGTTCGAGGGCGGCCGCCATTGCCGCCGCGTCGACAAAATGGAGCCCGCCCGCTGAGCCCCCGTCTTTTCCGTTGCCAACCTTCGCCTAACTTCCTGCCTTTTCGCACCGCACCATGACCGCCATCCGCCGCATCCCGCTCGCCCAGCTCGACCCTGAGATCGACGCCCTGATCAAGTCCGAGCTCAAGCGCCAGCAGACCCACCTCGAGCTCATCGCCTCGGAGAACTTCACGCTCCCGGCGATCATGGAGGCCCAGGGCAGCGTGCTGACCAACAAGTACGCCGAAGGCTACCCCGGCAAGCGCTGGTACGGCGGCTGCGAGTTCGTCGACACCGTCGAGCAGCTCGCCATCGACCGCGCCAAGCAGCTCTTCGGCGCCGATCACGCCAACGTCCAGCCGCACTCCGGCAGCCAGGCCAACGCGGCCGTCTACTTCGCCTCCATCAAGCCGGGTGACAAGATCCTGACGATGAACCTGTCCCACGGCGGGCACCTCACGCACGGCAACTCCGCCAACTTCTCCGGCAAGCTCTACAGCGTGGTCCATTACGGCGTGGGCGCCGATGGCCGCATCAACTACGACGAGGTCGAGGAGATGGCCAAGCGCGAGAAGCCGAAGATGATCACGGTCGGCGCCTCCGCCTACGCCCGCGAGATCGACTTCGCCCGCTTCGGCAAGATCGCCAAGGAGAACGGCGCCTTGCTGCTGGCCGACATCGCGCACATCGCCGGCCTGGTCGCCGCGGGTGTCCACCCGTCGCCCGTGCCTTACGCCGACTTCGTCACGACCACCACGCACAAGACGCTGCGCGGTCCGCGCGGTGGCCTGATCCTCTGCAAGGCGGAGCACGCGAAGGCCATCGACTCCTCCGTCTTCCCCGGCGCCCAAGGTGGCCCCTTGGAGCACGTCATCGCGGCCAAGGCCGTCTGCTTCGCCCAGTGCGCCACCCCCGAGTTCAAGGAGTACGCCCGCCAGGTGGTCGCCAATTCCCGCGCTCTGGCCGACGCCTTGGTCGCCCTGGGCTTTGGTCTCATCAGCGGTGGTACCGATAACCACCTCAGCCTCATTGATTTGCGTAAGAGCCATCCGAATGTCTCGGGCAAGGATGCCCAGCTGGCCCTCGATGCTGCCCACATCACGACCAATAAGAATACCGTGCCGGATGAGACCCGGAGCCCGTTCCAGGCCAGCGGTATCCGCGTCGGCACGCCGGCGGTGACCTCGCGCGGCATGAAGGAGGCCGAGATGAAGGAAATCGCCCGAGCGATCTCCATCGTCCTTTCGGACCCCCAGAATCCCGCGAAAATCGCCGAGGCCCGGGGTATCGCCGAGGCCCTGTGCGCCCGCTTTCCCTTGCCTTATTGAGTGGCCGCCCCTGTTTTGGCTTCCCTCAAACACGATAACTCACTTATTGTTCCTTCTACCCCACACCAATGACCCCCTCCATGCGTAAACGTAAGGGCTTTACCCTCATCGAACTTCTGACGGTGATCGCGATCATCGGCATCCTCGCGACCGCCCTCGTCCCGGCCGTCAAGAAGGTCCAGGAACTCGCCCGCCGCACCTCGGCCCTCTCCAAGATCCGCAACATCGGCGCCGCCATCAAGGTGGCCACCGACAACGGCTCGAAGCAGATCCGTGACCAGGCGTTCTCCCTGACCGCCCCGTCCCTCACGGCTTCCACGATGCCCCAGTACATGCAGATGCTCTCCATTTACGGCGGCATCAACGACGCGACCCAGTGGTACATCGACTCCGACGCCCTCAATGAGAGCGTGACCATTCCCCGTCAGATCCTGTCCGGCTCGGCTGGTTCCTATGTTCCGGATCCCGGCCTGCTGCAGGCCTCGGTTTCCTGGACGACCTACACCCCGAGCATCAAGTCCGACGAAGGCACCATCCCGCTCATCTGGACCCGCGGCCTGACGGACGCCGGTGTCTGGGATCCGAACGGTCAGTTCCCGGCGGTCTGGGGTTCCGACGGCGGCCACATCTACTTCAACAACGGTCGCGTCGAGTGGTTCACCGACACCACCCAGCCGGAAAACCAGTTCACCTCCCGTGTCGATGGTCGTCCGACCCCGCAGTGGAAGCTGGGCGTCTCTCGCACCTTCACCGGCCAGGCCTTGGCGCCTCGCTAAGCGCACCTCGCGCAACGCACGAAAGCCCCGGGTCACCGGGGCTTTTTTGTTTCCAGACCCTCCGGGTCGGCCAACCTCGTTGTTCCGACCGATGGCCACCGCCCGCACCTGGATCGCCGCCTGCCGCCCCAAGACCTTGGTGGCGGCCGTCGCCCCCATCGCGCTCGGTGGCGCGGTCGTCGTCGCCCAAGCGGGCGGGCCCGGTCTCTGGGCGGAACCGGGTTTCATTTTCATCATCCTGAGTTGCCTCGGCTTCGCCCTCTGCGTGCAGGTCGCCTGTAATTTCGCCAACGACCTGGGTGATGCGCGGCGCGGCGCGGACACCGCCGCGCGCGTCGGTCCCCGTCGCGCCGTCTCGGCGGGCGACATCACGCCCGTCGCGATGCGTCGCGGCATCTGGGTCGTTTGCCTGCTCGCGCTCGTGCTCGGCGCGCCGGTCGCCTCGCTTTCCCCGTGGTTGCTGCTGGCCGGCCTCCTGGCGATCGCCTGCGCGCTCGCCTACACGTTGGGCCCGTTCCCGCTGGCCTACCGCGGGCTTGGCGACGTCTTCGTCGTCGGCTGTTTCGGCGTCCAGGCGACGGTGTTGACGGCTTGGGCGGTCTGCTCGCTGGGCCAGGGGCCGGGGGACTGCGGCTGCGGCGCGCTGGCGATGCCTTGGGCCGCCGCGCTCCTTGCCGGCCTCGGGCTCGGCCTGCTGGCCGACAACATCCTCGTCGCGAACAACGCCCGCGACTACGAGACCGATCTCGCGGTGGACAAGCGGACGACCGTGGTCCGCTTCGGGCGCGGGTTTGCGCGCCACCTGCACGGCTTCAATACCCTCGTCGGGCTGGCTTGTCTCGCGCTGGTCTTCGGCTGGGCGCCCTTGGCGCTGCTCCCCCTTGGGCTATGGCATCACCTGGGCTTCCGCCGGGCCCGCCAGCCCGTCGATTTCCTGCCGTTTCTCGGCCGCGCGGCCGGCCTGATGCTGCTCGCGACGGTCCTGTGCGTAACTGCCACTTGCCTTGGGTGGGTGCCGGCTGGCACCCTCTGGCTGCGATGAGCCAACCCCCGTCCCTCGCCGATCAGCTCGAAGCCCTCGTCCAAGCCGGCGGCCGGCCCTCGTGGGACGAGTATTTCATGGCCACCGCCGTGCTCGTGAGTTCCCGCTCCAGCTGCGAGCGCTTGCATGTCGGCTGCATCGTCGTCTCCACCGGCAAGCACCCGAACCGCCTCGTCGCCGCCGGCTACAACGGTTTCCTGCCCGGCGCCCCGCACGACTCCCATGTCCGCGACGGCCATGAGCTCGCCACGGTCCACGCCGAGCAGAACGCCGTGGCCGACGCCGCCAAGCGCGGGGTGTCGCTCCAGGGCACCGTCTGCTATGTCACCCACTATCCCTGCGTGAACTGCGCCAAGATGCTGGCCGCCGCCGGCATCGCGGAAGTCCGCTACCGCCATGACTACAAGAACGACCCGCTCGTCGGGGAGCTCTTCACCCAGTCCGGCGTGAAGGTCGCGCGGATCGGCGGTTGAGATGGCGGGCCGGTTCCAGTCGCTCGCCGGGCGGCTCCTCGTCTCGCACCCGTTGCAGCGTGACGAGCATTTCCACGAGTCGGTGGTGCTGATCCATGCGCACGACCGCGCGGACGGCGCGATGGGCGTCATCCTGAACCGCCCCTACGGCCGGACGCTCGGCCAGGCCCAGCCCCGGCTGCTAGGTACGCCGCTCGATCGCCTGCCCCTGCATTTCGGCGGGCCGGTCTCCGCCGACCAGCTCGCGTTCGGTGGTTGGCGTTTCGCCGCCCGCGGGCCGGCGGCGCTACGCTACGGTATCAGCCGGGAGGAAGCCGAGACGCTTGCCGGCGACCCGGCCTTCCGGCTGTTCGGGTTCGTCGGCTACGCCGGCTGGGACGCCGGTCAGCTAGAGAACGAGCTCCGGCTCAACGCCTGGATCACCTGTCCCTTCGACCGCGTCTGCGCCCGGCTGGAGGGGGAGGCTTTCTGGAAGGCCCTGCTGGTTAAGCATCGTCCGGACCTGCGGCTCGCGGCGGATTCGCCCGAGGACCCCGGGCTCAACTGATCAGCGGCTGTTGGCCGTCAGGATCTCGACCTGCCGGATCAGCGTGTCGCCCGCGGCCTTGCCGTTGGCGGTCAGCATGCGGCGCTGGATGAGCTGCGGGCGGAACTGATCCTTCACGCCGTAGAGCGACCAAGGGCCAGGTCGCAGGCGCGGGTCGCCCGCCGGCAGGGCCGTCCAGCCGATCGGCATCCCTTGCCAGCTGAACTCCACGTACCAGCCCGCCGCGGTCGCGCTGTCGCCCCCTTTGAGCAGGGCGGGGTAGCGGGTGAGGAAATCCGGCGTGCGCTTGGGGCGCAGCGTGATGGCCAGGGCCACCGGTTGGTCGCGCAGGAGCGCCCGCACGTCGGCGGAGGAGCGTGCCAGCAGGAGCGTCGGGTCGAAGCCGATCAGGTTCTGGCCGTTGAAGACCCCGTGGTGGTTGGGCACGCCCCGGTTGTCCGCGTCGGCGTCGTACCAGGCCTGGAAGCGTTCGCTGAGCATCAGGCCGACCTCGAAATGCAGGTGCGCGCGCTCCTTGGGGATCGCGGTCTCGCTGGTCGAGCTGTGTCCCATGACGCCCAGCACCTTGCCGGCCGCCAGCGTCTGCCCCGCCTTGAGCCCGGGCTGGAGGGAGGCCAGGTGCGCGTAGAGCGTGTAGACCGGCACTTCCGCGCGCGGATGCAGCATCACCACGTAACGCCCGTAGGCGCCGTTGAGGCGCGGGTTCACGTAGGCGACCACGCCTTCCATCGCGGAGAAGACCAGGTCGGTCGGCTCGCCGGACTTGGTCCGGCCCGCGGGACGGATATCGAGCCCCTCGTGGAAGCGGTGGCCGTCGTCGCGGACCATGCCGAACGCGCCGGACTCGAGCCGCCGGGATTCGGTCGGCTGCAGGTAATCCTCGGGTGAACGCAGCAGGGAACGATCCATCGACGTCGGCCAGACGACCTCCGTCGCCGGAGACGCGCTCGCCGCGCAGAGGCCGAGCAGGAGTAGGCGTTGGTACCGACCCCGGGTCACTGGCCCTCGCGCTCCTGCAATTTGCGGATCTTGAGGATCGAGGCGTTGAGCCGTTTGCTCAGCTCCGTCGCCGCCGCGCGGTTCGACAGGCCCTTCTGTTCGACGTGGAAGAGGAGGTTGCCGTCGACGATCTGACCTTCGATCCGCATGATGCCGACCGCGGTATCGTTGACCACGAGCACGAGCTGCTTGCCCACCGCCTCGGCGGTGTACTGCAGGATGTCGGCGCCCGACTTGCGGTCGACCTGCACGAGCAGGAAGACCTGGCGCATGTCCTGCGGACCGGCCTCGACGACCTCGGTGTTGAGCACGGACTCGGCCTTGACCAAGGCCGTGGTGATGACCGGGATCCGCAGGCCGCTGACGGGTAGTTCGACGAAAAGCTTCATCGACGGACCGGTCGAGGGCGGGGCCTCGATGAAGACGGAGGCGATATCGGTGGGGAGGTCGGGCGTGCAGCCGGCGAGGCAAAGGGCGGCGAGGGCACCGAGGACGGAGAGGGACTTCATGGAAATCAACCGACCAGGAGGTCGAGGGTCGCGCCGACCTGGAGCAGGTGGGCGGGCTGCAGGTCGAGGGCGGGCACGAAGTAGACCTGCTTGCTGGCGGCGTGCTGGTAGGGGATGAGCCCCTTGTCGGCCGGCCCCATCGCCTTGATGATCCGCTTGCGCTCGAGCAGCATCGCGAGGATGTGCTTCAGGACGGTCTTGTCGCCCGACGGGTCTTCCTCGTTCTCGTAGAGGGAGAGGAAGAACTCCTCGCGGGACGCGAGCAGCTGGGCGCGCTGGGCCTGTTCCTCTTCCCCGCGTTCCTTGACTTCGCGGGTCCACTTGCCGAGCAGCAGGCCGGGCGCCTGGAAGGCGGCGGCGTGGTCCTTGAGCACGTCGGTGCGGTCGATCAGGCCGCCGGTCGGCTTATGCACGATGCACGTGACGATGTCGCCGACGCGGAGTTCCTGGCCGGAGACGGCGCACGTGCGGGCGATGGGTTTGACCTGCCAATCCATGTCCCGAGGATGAGCCCGCGGGGGCCGGGCGGGCAACCCCATTCCCCGGGGATTGGGGCTGACTTATTGACGGCCTCGGGCCAGCCTGCGGCATGAACGGCGAGAGTCCCTCCGGTGGCGTGGCCCTGCTCGTGGTCGACGTCCAGCCCACCTTCCTCCGGGTGATGCCCGCGGGTGATGCTTGCCTGCGACGTTGCCGCCTGGCGGTGGGCGCCGCCCGACTCCTCGGGCTGCCGGTCTTCTTCACGGAGCAGGTGCCCGCCAAGCTCGGCCCGACGCACCCGGACCTGTTGCTGGCGGCGGGCGAAGGCACCCCGGTGTTCGGCAAGACCGCTTTCTCCGCGTTCGGGGCACCGGGGCTCACCGAAGCGCTGCGGGCCGCCGGTATCACCCACCTGCTGGTCGCGGGACTCGAAGGGCCGGTCTGCGTGCATCAGACCGTGCTCGCCGCCCTGCGCGCCGACTTCGGGGTCACGTTGCTGGCCGACGCCATCACGCAGCGGCGGCCGGAGGATGGCGCCGTCAGTCTCGCCGCGTTGCGGCACGGCGGGGCGACGGTCCTGCCGGTGGAGACGGTCTTCTACGCGCTGCTGGGCGACGCCGCGGATCCGCGTTTCCGCGCCTTCACGGAGCTGGTCAAGCAGGCTCAGGCCTGATCGACGGTCAGCGACGGAGCGGGGGCGACGTCGCTCGGCCGGTCCGGCTCGCTCCAGGCGGCGAAGGCGATCATCGCCGCGTTGTCGCCGCAGTGCTTCGGCTCCGCGAGGAACATCGGCAGACCCCGTTGCGCAGCCGCGTTCGTGAGGCGGGTGCGGAGCGTGCGATTGTTGGCGACCCCGCCCGAAAGGCCGACCGAACGGTAGGTCCCGCGATCGAGCGCGGCGCCGACCTTGGCGACGAGCTGCTCGATGATGGCGTGCTGGTAGCCCGCGCAGAGGTCGGGCAAGGCCGCGCGCACCTGCGCGTCGTCCATCTTCTCGAGCTGGTAGCGCAACGCGGTCTTCAAGCCGGAGAAACTCAGGCGCAGGTCGGCCTTCTCGGGGATGCCGCGCGGGAAGATGAATTTGGCGACGTCGCCTTGCGCGGCGTGGCGTTCGATGAGCGCCCCGCCAGGGTAGGGCAGGCCGAGGAGCTTGGCGCCCTTGTCGAAGGCCTCGCCGGCGGCGTCGTCGACCGTGCGGGCGACCACCCGGATCGAGAGGTCCTCGCCGAGCCGCACGAGCAACGTGTTGCCGCCGGAGATCACGATCCCGAGGTGCGGGAGCAGCGCCGCGCGCGCGGCGAGGAAGCCCGCTGGGTCCTCCGCGTGCCGGGGCAGGAAGACCGAGTGGACGTGGGCGCGGAGGTGGTTGACGCCGACCAGCGGGCGTCCCGTGGCCAAGGCCAGGGCTCGGGCCAGCGTGACGCCCATCGAGAGGCACGGCAGCAGGCCCGGTCCGCGGGTGACGGCGATCCGCGTGACGGCCGGCAGGTCGCCTTTGAATTCCTCCAGCAGCCAGGGCAGGGCGGAGAGGTGCATGCGGCTGGCCAGCTCCGGCACGACGCCGCCGTATTTCTCGTGCTCGGCCGCCTGCGTGCTCACGAGCTCGCGCACGATGCCCCGGGCCGGGTCGAAAAGCGCCAAGGCCGATTCATCGCAGGAACTTTCGATCGCGAGGATCATCCGCCTGCAGTCAGGCCAAATCGGGGCATGGCTCAACCTCGTTTCGTCTGGCGCAGGCGAAAAGTCCCCGCAACGTTCATCCCGTGGAGCCCGCCGCCCGACACGACGCCCTCGTCGCCTTGCTTCGCCGCGAGGCCCGCGCCGGCGTGGTGCCCTTCTCGCGGCTCGTGGAAGCCGCGCTCTACGCCCCGGGCCTCGGCTATTACGTCGCGGAGCGCGCGCGCGTGGGCAAGGCCGCCGGCACCGACTTCACCACCGCCGCCGCCCTCGGGCCCATGTTCGGCGAACTGGTCGCCGCGGCCGCCGGCCAACTCGTCGGCGACCTCGCCGCGCATGCGTTGGTCGAGGTCGGCGCGGAGCCCGGCCAGACCCATTTCGCCGGCGTCGCCGGACGATTCGCCGCGCACCACGTCTTCCGCGTCGGTGCCACGCCCCGGCTCCCGGCTCGCTCCGTGCTGGTCGCCAACGAGCTGTTCGATGCCCAGCCGTTCGACCGTTTCATCTTCCAGGGCGGCGCGTGGCGCGAGCTCGGGGTACGCGTCGACGGACCGACCCTTGCGCCGGAAGTCCTGCCCGCCTTCACCGATCCCGCCGCGACCGCGTTCGTGGCCGGGTTGCCCGCGGCGGAGGAAGGTTGGATCATCGACGTCCCGTTCGCGGCCGAACGTTTGCTCGCGCAGCTCGTCGCCGGCGGCTGGACCGGTGCCGTCATCTTCCTGGATTACGGGAAGACGGTCGCGCAGTGCCTGGAGTCCTCCCCGGCGGGTACGGCCCGGGCCTATTACCGCCATCAGCTGTCGGGCGATATCCTGACGCGGCTCGGTTCGCAGGACCTCACGTGCCACGTCCTCTGGGATCGGCTCGAGCCGGTGCTGCGCGCCGCCGGTTTCCGCCCCGCGCTGGATCGGCAGGAAGCCTTTTTCGTGAAGCATGCCGCCGGCGCGATGGAACGGATCGCCGCGTCGGGCGACCCGGAGGCCACCGGCCGGCTCCGGGCCCTCACGCACCCGGCCCATTTCGGCTCCAAGTTTCAGGTTTTGCACGGCGTCAGGCCTTAATCGGCGGTTTTCGGAAGCCACGCTCGACCTCGGGGGAACAACCCCTTTTCTGGAGTGTACCCCTCATTTAAGCCATGAAGTCTTCCCTGCTTATTCCGTTCACCCTCTGCCTGGGCGCCGCGGTGCTCTCGGCCGACGTCAAGGTCATCCAGACCTTCGAGGGCGATGGCTTCGATAGCTGGCAGACGACGGGCACGGGCTTCGGGCTCGCCCCGGTGACGGGCCGATGCGATGGCGTGAACGGGGAGTTCCGCAACTACGGCGGCAACTCGCTCGTCTGCTCCGGTCATCGCGGCGACGCGGCGACCGGCACCCTGACCTCCCCGGAGATCGTCCTGACCCACTCCTTCCTGGGTTTCCTCGTGGCCGGTGGCAATCACCCCGGCAAGACGGCCGTGCAGCTCCTCGTCGACGGCAAGGTCGTGCGCGAGGCCGTCGGCAAGGACGGGCTGATGCTCGCCGAGGTCGTCTGGGACATCGCCGATTTCAAGGGCAAGAAAGGCGTGCTCCGCCTTGTCGACAGCGAGGTCGGGTCCTGGGGGTTCATCGCGGCGGACCATTTCGTGTTCTCCTCGACCAAGGAGGTTAAGTTCGCGACCGGTGGCCGGCCCAAGCCCAAGGCCGCCAGCAACCTCGTGCGCGTGCCCGGCGAAGGCACGGCCGCCCTGCAGCCCGGCGCGACGCTCAAGGAAACCGGCGGTCATAAGGCGACCGGCGTCACCTCGCCGACGGCCATCGCCTTCGGCAACGACGGCAGCCTGTATGTCGCCGAGTCCCACCGCTTCCGCTTCGGTGTCGAGGACGACCGCAACCACCTCTACTGGTACCACGACGACCTCGCCGCGGCGACGACCGCCGACCGCCTCGCCCTGCATAAGAAGTGGGAAGCCAAGCGCTCCCACGCGTGGATGACGGCGAAGTCGGAGAAGATCCGTTTCCTCACCGACGAACAGCTCGACGGCGTCTTCGCGAAGTCCCGGATCTTCGACGAGAAGTTCAACGACGTGCTCGACGGCACCGGCGCCGGGGTCATGGCGTGGGACGACAACGTCTACTTCGCCTGCATCCCGCGCATCTGGATGCTGCAGGACCCCAAGCAGGACGGCGTCGAAGGGCAACGCAAGGTGCTGCAGGACGGCTTCGGCGTACGCATCTCGCTCTCCGGCCACGACATGAACGGCTTCGCCATCGGTTACGACGGCCGCGTCTGGGGCACGATCGGCGACCGCGGTTTCAATTTCACCACCAAGGAAGGCAAGAAGTACGACTCCCGCAACCGGGGCGCCGTGTTCCGCTTCGAGCCGGACGGCTCGGACTTCGAGGTCGTGCACTTCGGCCTGCGCAACCCGAAGGAGATCGCCTTCGACGAGTTCGGCAACGGCATCTCGGTCGACAACAACTCCGACCAAGGCGACCAGGCGCGCGTCGTCTACGTCGTCGAGGGCGCGGATTCCGGCTGGGAGATGGAGCATCAGGCCATGCACACGTTCCACCGCTCGATCGGCCTGGAGCAGCGTCCGCCCTCCCGCTGGATGACCGAGAAGGTCTGGGAACTCCAGAATCCCGTCCAGCCTGCCTTCATCATCCCGCCGTCCGCCTACATCTCCTCCGGTCCGTCGGGCCTCACCTACCACCCCGGCGCGGGTTACCTCGAGGCCGAGGCCAAGCACTTCCACATCTGTGATTACCGCGGCTCCGCCGGCGGTTCCGGCATCTGGTCCTTCCAGCTCGAGCCCGCCGGCGCGGGCATGAAGATGGTGGAGTCGCACCAGCTGATCTGGGGCGTCGCCGCCACCGACGTCGAATACGACTGGAAGGGTCGTCTGGTGGTGTCCGACTTCATCACGGGCTGGGAGTCCCACGACGCCGGCCGCATCATCACGCTTTCGGCCGACAAGATGATGAAGCCCGAGGCGGCCGCCACCGTGGCTACCTTGATGAAGGAAGGTTTTGCCCAGCGCGGTTCCGCCGAGCTCGCGTCGCTGCTCGCGCACGCCGACCAGCGCGTCCGCCTGCGCGCCCAGATCGAGCTCACCCGCCGCCCTGACGCCGCCGAACGCTTCGAGGCTGCCACGAAGTCGGCCAACCCGCTCGAACGCGTCCACGGCATCTGGGGTCTCGGCATCCTGGCCCGCCGCGGCGCCGCGATCGCCCCGAGCGAAGCTTTCAATGGCAAGCCCACCCCCGTCGCACCGGTCGCCACCCGCGTCGCCGCCGCGAACCGTCTCGTACCGCTGCTCGCCCATGCCGACGCTGAAGTCCGCGCCCAGACCGCCCGCGCGCTCTCGGAGTCCCCGCTCAACGGGAACGAGCTCCCGCTCGGCAAGCTCATCCTCGACCCGTCGCCGCGCGTGCGCTCCTTCGCCGCCCTGGCCGCCGCCCGCCTCGGCGCGGATAAGCACCTGCCCGAGGTCTTGACGATGCTCCGGGAGAACGCCGACGCCGATCCGGTGCTGCGCCACGCGGGTTCCTACGCCCTCGACCGGATGTGCCGCACCGCCGCCGCCTTCGACGCGGTGGCGCAGGATGCCCACGCTTCGGTGCGCCTCGCGGCCGTCATCGCCCTGCGCCGTCGCCTCGATCCGTCCGCGGCGCGTTTCGTGAACGACGCCTCCCCGGTCGTGGCCGATGAGGCCATCCGCGCCGTCCATGACCTCGCCCTCGAGGCCGGTCGCCCGGCCGTCGCCGCGCTCCTCGATACCCGCGATCGGCGCGCTTGGACGCCCTTCATGCTGCGCCGTCTGGTGCACAGCGCCTTCCGCCTCGGCGGCGAGGCGAACGCCGCTCGCGTGGTCGGCGTCGCCATCGACGAGAAACTGCCGGAGGAAGTCCGTGGCGAAGCCCTGCGCCTACTCGCCCAGTGGGCCAACCCGTATCCGATCGACCAGTCGACCGCCCACTGGAACCCGCTGCCTCCGCGCGACCCCAAGGAAGTCCGTGCCAGCCTGACCGCCGCGCTGCCGAAACTCCTCCAAGGCAGTTCCGACACCTTGAAGGCCGCCCTGGAACTGGTGACGCTCTTCCAGCTCGACGTGGCGTCGCTGCCCGCCGAGACGCTCACCGCCTTGGCCGCCAACGCCAAGCTGAGCGGCTCCGCCCGCGCCAAGGCGCTGGCGATGCTCCTCGCGCGCAAGCCCGCCAACGCCGGCGAACTCGCCGACAAGTACGCGAAGGACGCCAAGGACGAGGTCGCCATGGTCGCGCTCGGCGAACTCGCCCAGCGCAACCCCGCCCAAGGGCTCATCGAACTCTCCAAGGCCGCCCAGACGGGCTCGCCGGCCCGTCGCCAGGGCGCCTGGAAGGCCCTCGCCAAGCTGCAGGCTCCGGGAGTCGAGGCCTTGTTCGTCGAACAGCTCGCCGCCCTCGGCGCCGGTAAGGGCGTCTCGCCCGCCGCGATCGAGTTGCTGGAGGCCGCCGCGGCTCGCCCGGAGGGCGCCGTCAAGCAGGCCCTGACCCAGCTGCAGGGAGCCTTGACCGACCCGGCCAATCCCCTGGCCAAGTGGATGCCCGCCCTCGAAGGCGGTGACGCCGCCAACGGCTTCGCGCTCTTCCAAGCCCTGCCCGCCGGTCAGTGCCTGCGCTGCCACCGCGCGTCGACCGACTCGCATGCCGCCGGGGGCGAGGCCGGTCCGAACCTCGCGGGCATCGCCAAGCGCGGCGACCGTCGCTACCTTCTCGAATCGGTCGTGCAGTCCTCCGCCGTCGTGGTCTCGGGGTACGGCAGCGTGAACCTCGACCTCGCCAACGGCGGCGCCCTCACCGGCACGCTCCTGCAGGAGAAACCCGACTTCGTGGATGTCGACGTCGCCGGCAACCGCTGGCGCGTGGCCCGCAAGGATATCAAGGGCATGACCGCGCCGGTGTCCGGCATGCCCGCCCTGGATGGCGTGCTTTCCCTCGGCGAGGTCCGCGACCTCGTCGCCTGGCTCGCGACCCTCGAGAAGGGCGCGGCCGCGACCAAGGCCCCCGAGCCCAAGCCGCTCGATATCGCCACGATCAAGCCCGTCGTCCACGCCGCCGGCGTCGATGCGGCGGTGATGACGCTGGGCAAGCAGCAGTTTGCGCTCTGCTCGGCCTGCCACGGCCCGAACGCCGAAGGCACCGTCATCGCGCCCCCGCTGGCGAAGTCGAACTGGGTCAACGGCCCGGTCGAGAACCTCATCCGCATCCAGCTCCGTGGCCTGCAGGGACCGCTCACCGTCTCCGGTAAGGAGTATAAGCTGCCCGGCCCGATGCCCGCCCAGGCCTACCAGACCGACGAGCAGATCGCGGCCGTCCTGACCTATGTCCGCAACAGCTTCGGCAACGCCGCCTCGCCGGTGACGCCGGCCCAGGTCAAGGCGCTGCGCGGCGAGGTCGGTAAGCCGATGCTGACCGAGGCGGACCTCGTCCCCGCGAAGTAAGGCGCGGGTGGAAAACGAAAGGGGCGGTCCCGCGTGGGACCGCCCCTTTTTGCTTTCTCCCGTCCTGTTGGCTTCAGCGCGGGAGGGTCAAGCGGCGAGGAATCATCCGGTTGGCACCGCCTTCTTCCCGGATGGTGACGTTACGCAGGCCTTCCTTGCTCACGATGATGCTCTCCTGGGGAATCGTCGTGAAGGTCTGCTTCTCACCGCGGGTCACCTTGAAGGTGACGATCAGCTCGGTGCCCAGCCGCTCGACGGAGA
>JACCDP010835385.1_pt1 | contig 14299 bp, 9 predicted proteins | sample 7445841 | NCBI WGS metagenome assembly JACCDP01 (sample SAMN15323441, study PRJNA562643) | freshwater metagenome | isolation source: river surface water | place: USA:Blue River Watershed | collected 2017-08-17
ACAAAAAAATAGCGCACGAAAAATAGCGCAAAAAAAATAGCGCAAAAAAAATAGCGCACGAAATGTAGGGAATAAAAATAGCGCACGAAAAATAGCGTGAAAAATAGCGCACGAAAATAGCAGAGAAAAATAGCAGAGAAAAATAGCAGAGAAAAATAGCAGAGAAAAATAGCAGAGAAAAATATAGTTCGAGAAATACGTTTCGAGATTTTTGTGCGAGAAATGCGTTTTGGAAAATATTGTTTTGTATCATAAAATACTATATAAATAATATTATATGAAAATTTGTGCGGATTTGTACTGTACGGGAAATTATTGGGTTTTGTGCCTTATTTTGTAATATGCGGCATTTCGGAATTGTGAAAATGTTGTATTTAAATTTTGAGAATACGGTGGGGGTCATAGAGCGGCGAAAAGAGCGCACAAAAATCGCCAGTTAAAATACCAACTTCTTTGGATCACGGCATTCCTTTGTTCTTGGATCACGCACCTGTCCTTCTGGGCAGGGCTTCATGCCTCGATCGCGGCACTCCTTCGTCTTTGTATCACGGACTTGACCTGGAGGGCATGGGCTGCGCTTCTTTTTCTTCGTTTTGCTGTTTGTATTCGTATTTGTATTCTTTTCCTTTTCTTTATCTTTTGTCTTACGGGTCGGCTTCTTCTTATCACGACACTCTTTCGTCTTCAGATCGCGCACTTGACCTTCAGGGCAAGGATTCTTCTTTAACGCTTCTGCTTCCTCTATCAATTTGCGCATTTCTTCATCACGTTTCTTTAACTCTTCACGCACCTTCCGTGTAAATTCAGGAGTATTGTGGGGTGTTCGTGGTTTGTGATCGTTTAATTTCGGAATTTCGAACCATTCGTATCCGTTCGCAGCGAGCTCATTCAAATGAGAACCAATCTTATACGACCAATAATGAATCATGGGTGTACATACAGAACGCTTGAGTACATCCACAGATGACTTCCGTAAAATATCGAATGTCTCTGGGTCATCACGAATGTATTGGATGTTTTCATATGCATAACGATACATGTCTTCGAATATCAAGCTGTTTGAATCCTGATTGGAGTAAATGCATTCCTTGAATTTCTGGATCGTTTCGACGAATTCTTTGCTGCTCTTCGCTTCTTTACTGACCTTGCATTTTCCATGATACTTTTCACGTTCTGATTCCGGCAAAGCCGCAAACACGCAATTTCCATGATCATCAAATATTGTTCGTAAGATCAATGTTCCTTTGTGTATATGACCCTGTGCGTTTATTAACCCTGCTTCTTGTGGACTTACCCATTTGCCATTTTTCCAAACAGATGTAATCGCGTTATCTTCATCTTCGCCTTTTGCAAAATGTGTCTGTTTATGGGTTAAAATGTAAAGACTGCCTTCCATAAATGCCTTAATAATAGCCTTGTCTGCCTTTACAATGCCCGCCTCGTTATCGAAATAATACCACTCACCCAACATCTTTAAGAATCCTGTTGCGTGACGGGTTGTATTGGTTTTCATTGTTCCGTCCCCATTCGCATGCGACACAGTAGACACAATTGTACTACCGACAGCATTTGGACTCAAAATGCTTTTAAGCGTCAAAATTTCGTACGGGATTCCAAACATTTTCAATATGGATTCCATCGTTGTTTTCATAAGCGTGCTTGTCATTCCGCTTTCCGTATAGACATATTCGCGCTTGAGTTTCTTGAGCGCTAAAATACCTCCTTCCGCCGATTCACGCTTCTTACGACGGAAAATGGGATCCAACTCACAGATTTCCGCTTCCTTCGAATAATAATTCTGCGGCTTGATCTTGTGTAAGCGTAAATAATTAATGACATCGTAATGACTGCGGAACCGTTTTTGAATATACGTTAAGTAATCACTGAAGCGTTCCCACTGCGCAAATTCCAAGACTATCTTCGAACGCACCTCGATCTGTTCGGGAGTCAACCCGTACAAAATAGGCTGCGTATATTCACGGATTCCATCGGCAAACATTAAGATTTCCTGAATCGCATCGCTCGCACATTCCGAATTGTGTTGATGGTACCCGACAACATCCGGTAAAGGGATATCGAACCCCTTGTACGCTACAGTGGCTTGCTTCTTGGCAATTTCCGCTGCGACTTCTTTGCCATGTCGAGCCTCCACAATTCGGAGTATATCCGTTTCATTGTACGCTCCTTTTTTCATTGTGTCCTATCGTTCCTATACATGCTGTATGTTTTTTTTAAAGCCAATTAGTAGAACAATGCCGCCGAAAAAAGCTACGAAAACTCGTAAGGCTTTGCCGAAGAAGAATGACGGTGCGAAAACGGTCAAAAAGACACGTATTTCCCCACTGGCACTCTGTATTCGTAAAACAGCCAATACAAGCAAGCTTTCGCGCAAATTTATGCCGGATTATCCTGATTTCAAACCCGCTGAGCTCGCTCCTGGCATGAGCTCCAAATTCACTCGCTTGATCCAACAAATCCGTGAACTCGATGCCGCCGATATGCGCGACCATGGAACCCTGTTCAAACACTTTATCTTTACCGATATTCGTGAATCCGCCTACGGCGCGAAAGCTCTCGCTTCCTTTATGATTGCCGCTGGTTTCGAATTCACAATGGGTGTCAAACAGAAACAAGTAAAACGCCTGGGAAAGCTCGTCACCACGCAAACGGGAGATACCGTGTATACACACAAGGAAAGCGTGCCCGGTGGATCCAATCGTTTCGCTATGTTACAATCCCTGCCTCTTTGGAAAAATCCGCTATCGGTTGCCACTAAGAAAGAGATTCTTAAAGCCTACAATAGTCGCCCTAATAATATTTATGGTGAACATTTACGTATCATTATCCTCGATTCCAAATTCAAAGAAGGTATTGATTTGTTCGATGTAAAATACGCGCATTTAGTGGAACCCGCCATTGCGACATCGGATTTAAAACAGGCCGTCGGTCGTGCGACTCGTTTCTGTGGACAAAAGGGCTTACCGTTCGCTCCTCGTCGCGGCTGGCCCCTTCACGTATACGTGTACAACACGGAACTCCCCAAGAAAGAACCGTTCTTACTCGATGGACAGCAAACACACGCGCATGAACTAATGTTGGCAAAATCAGGTCTCGATCTCGCTCTCCTACAACTTACAAAAGAACTCACAATTCTTGCTATTCAGAGTGCCGTCGATTACGATTTGAACTACAAGATCAATAATTTTGATATTGAAGCCGCCTTGTTGGAAGCTACGGATGTCGAGGATGTATTGGTTGCGGAAGTTGCTCCAGGAAAACAAGCCGGTGGTGGTCGTCCAAAACTCGTCGCGATCCATAGAAGTGAAGACATTACTCCTGCGCTTCTTACAAAATGCGCAAAATCCGAATCGAAACTCTTTCCCTTTTCTCTGTCGCATATGCGAACCATTGCGAAACAGATGGGTCTTGGTGTACCAAAAGGCGCTAAGCGTTCGTATTATTGCGAAATGATGCAGGCAGACCAAACATACTTGGATGCCGTTGTATCGGCGCCTGTACAAAGACGCCACCGCGCCTCCATCTCTTCCTTAGTCGCGACACCTTCGTCCCTGCAATCCAGTCGAGGCAGTCCCGTGGCAGATTACTTACAATCCCGTATGTCGAACAATCTGAATGCATTGAATGATGACGCTCTTCTTGATATTCCTGCGTTGTTCAAAACACCTAATCCAAGCCCAAAACGCAAACAGCTTACTGCGGAATTGTCCCGCGATCTCTCGTCACTCTCCTTCGAAAACTTCCAACAAGAAATCTCTCGTGTCTACGCCAAATACAAGTGGACGAGCCCCGTTGTAAAGAACGGGTGCGAGACCACTATTGCCGGTAAACCTGGATCCCTCGTCACCTTTACGAAGACACAAGACTTTGTTCGTCACTATTTGAAACCTGATAGTCCATACAAAGGCCTGTTGGCATGGCACTCCGTGGGTACTGGAAAAACCTGTATGGCGATTGCCGCCGCAACGACCTATTTCGAACAAGCCGGTTACACGATTCTCTGGGTCACTCGTAATGCCCTCATGGCGGATGTCTACAAGAACATTTTCGGATCTGTCTGCTCGATTCCGATTATGGAAAAACTCCAGAATGGTGCGAAACTTCCTGAAGATCTTACAAAACAAAAACGTATGTTGAGTCGTGCGTGGCTCCAACCCATCAGTTATCGTACCTTCCAAAACGCTCTACAAAAGAAGAATGAATTGGGTCGTATGTTGTATGGAAAGAATGCGACCGATCCACTCCGCAAGACGTTCTTGGTCATGGATGAAGTCCATAAATTACAAGATGGTGATTTGTCGGCCTCTGAAGCCGCAGATTTTCATGTGATCCAAGACTACATCTTCAAAAGTTATGAAACTTCTGGACAAGACTCCGTGCGCCCTCTACTCATGACGGCCACGCCTATCACTGACAGTCCAAAGGAATTGTTTGAAATTCTGAATACACTCATTCCGACTAAGAACGCGCGTCTTCCTCCGTTCCAAGACTATCGTAATCGATTTGTCGATGAAACCGGATCCATATCGCAAGAAGGGCGTGAATACTTCCAAGATAAAGTCAAAGGCTTGATTTCCTACTTGAATCGTGAATTCGATCCTACGACTTTCTCGCAACCTGTGTTTCATACAATTTCCGTTCCACTTCTTTCGATTGCCGCGCCTCCTACCGTCGAAGAACTTGCCGATAAATGTATGACGGATATCGGGCTCGATTCCTACATTTCGGAGGCGATCAAGGAACAGAACTGTGATGCGGAATTGGAACGTGATATGGAACTCGTCGATAAGGAAATGACTCGTTTAGAGAAAGCCATTGCGGAAATCGATGCGCAGGAAGGCAAGAAAAAGAAGGAAATCCGTGAAGAAAAGGCACCCCTCAAAACGGAACTTGAAGCCCTCAAGAAATCGATACCTGACATCAAGAAACGCCATGAAACCATGCGAATCAAATGTATCGAATCCAACAAGAATCTTGCGCGAATGATGCCCAAAACACGTAAAATAACGGGGCGACCTGTATTCAAAGATATGCTTGCGCGGTTCGAACTGGAGAAGAAATTGTATGAAGCACAGGCCGTAAGTCAACAAGCCAAAGATCTCGAAGCGTGTTTCAAGAAAGCCTCTGAAAAATCCAAAGAACCAAAAGCCAAAGTGCCAAAAGAAAAGGGAAAGAAGGGCGAAAAGAAACAGAAAGAATCCGACTTGCCACCGTTCGTTAACGAAGACGCATTTGTTGCCGAATTAGAACGTCGCTTTGCCCAGAAAGCATAAATATATTCTGCTATTATCATACAATTGATACATTGTAAAATAATAGTTTGTGGGCATTTATAGACATCCCTGCGTATTAAACATAGTTCTCAAATGTCTTCCTGTTGTCATATGTTCGACGAACACTGCATTCATTATAGCGAACAAGATTGTAGTAAGGCGCGACAACATGCCTACACCGATGGCTATTGGCATGGATTCTTTACCTGTTTAACGATCGCGATTGTTCCCCTTGTACTCTATGCCCATAGACATGCATAACCCTAGACAAAGCAAAATTTGACTCACTGTAGCATGCGTGTGTTTGTTCACAACAATGTCTTCTTCTACTACCGAAAGTAAAACCTTCAAAGTTGCCGATTTGGTCAAACTCTACCAAAATGGCCAGATCAAGAAACCCCGTATTCAACGAAAGCTTCGATGGATTGATAAAGACAACGATATGAATCGCAAGTATGTCATGTTTGCGATCAAGTTGCGCAATACGATCAATCCCTTCCTCTTTAACGAAAAGATTCTAGATGGCAAGAAAGTCTATATTGTTATCGATGGAAACAACCGGATCAATGCGATTCTTCTGTTTGTACAGAAACCGCTTGGCATTCTTCCGCGCCTGATTCCTGTCGAATATCCTGAACCGGTTCGAGGCGCGATTGCGGAAAGCAGTTTGGAATACCTTCTCAAATGTCGTAACTTTCGGACATTCTGTAACGATCACGGTCTTCTGGAATGGTTAGCGAGTGAATCGCATAATCCAAATCTCGATGACCCGTTCGAAAAACTCCAAGACGCACTCCATGCCTTCCAATTCTTCGATGTCACGCTGCCTCATACTGTCTTCCAGAATATGACCGATGAAGAGATTCATGATATTTATCAGAGCGTCAATGAGAGTGGAAAGAAACTTACGCGCCAAGAAATCCTTGCCTGTATTACTGACGGCATCGCATTTCACTATAATGAAATTCCGTATTATAGTGAAATTAAGAAACATGTGGAAGAGTATTATAATGAAATGGTCTTGAATGAAAAGCTAAGTCTCGAACAAGATCCTCTTGATTCCTTGAACTTGTTCGAAGTCCTCCTCGGTTTCCAATCCGTATTACACGAACTCTATGAATTTGTACCCAAACCAGGCGATTCCACACAACTCGATATCGTCTTCAAGTTGTATGAGATGCTTGTCGGCGAATTTAACCACAAATCGCCTGCGATCGGCGCCTTTCTTACTGGACTCTTTCGCTCCTGTAAGATAATCGCAGACACATACAACTCCATTCTGAATAGCAATATCAATTACCGTATTATTAAAAAGAATTCTGTCGTCAATCTTTCCGAAAACAGTCTCTTTATTCTTCTTGTATGGCTTTCTAAACAAAGTGATCGTGTCGATGAGAAACTCGTAAAACGGTGCTTGATTTACAATGATCTCATTAGTCTCGTTGGAGAGAAAGAAAAGCGCGCTGAATTTCATACAAATAATCCACTCCACTTTGCTGCCGGTGGAAGCTACGTCATTAACGTTGCGCGGCATATTCTTAGTAGCGGTCATCTCGCATTCGTTCCTACGGGTGATCATCTACGCGCACTACTCCAGTGTCTCTGCCGAGAACACATCAACGATATCATCGAAAAACCTAAGAAGCGTGCGCCCATGACACGTTTCCAGACCATTGTTCTCGCAATGTATTACAACGCCAAAGTGCCGCTTGATTTACTGGCCGCAAAGAAACATCTCGATCATATTGTACCGTATAGTATCGATACATGCGGAAAAGCTGTTGACTTAGAACGCCTTGGTAATAAAATGTTGATCGATGAGGCAACCAATCTGGCACGTGGAACGAAAGCGATTACCAAAGCGTTTATCGACGAACACGCGCTTCATTATCATAATTATCCGTCGGAGGAAGAGTATAGAGTCATTACATGTGATGGAAAGACTCTAACTTCTGCTGTAGCATATAATACACTCTGCGATCAACGAGAGCAGGCGTACATTGATTTAATTGTAAGTTCGCTCAGCTAAAGCATTTCGCGTAATTGATCGCCTGTTACAACTTTGATACCCAGTTTCTCCGCCTTCTTTGTTTTTTCGTTCGATACTGTGGCATCCTTGATTACTAACATCGTGACTTTACTACTGAAAGAATCTGCGACGATCCCGCCATTTGCTGCTACGGCGGCTTCTAAGTCTTTTGGATGGAATCCTGTAAAGAGGAAAGTTTGTCCTAAGAACTTTCCTGCTTTTGGTGTTACGGGTTTCACCGGTGTCTTTGCTTTTACAGGCATTGATTCCATAAATCGCTTGAATTCCGGTACGTTTTCCACGAATCCACGTGCGGATTCCTTCGACCAGCCACTTAGGGCGGCGACTCTTGCTTCCAAATCAGCGGGTGCGTCCAAGGATCGTGGTAAGAGTTCCAACGCTTGCTGGGTGCGCTTGGTTCCGATTCCACGACCAAAGATTCCAGAACCCACCGCCCACTGTGTAAGGGTGGCTTTTGCGAGTGCAGTCTTGATTTCCGTTTCCAACTTTTCCGCCGATTTTGGAGCGAACTGTCCACTTTTTACGAGTTGTTCCTTTGTTACATACACCATCTCGTTGATCGTTTTGATTCCCGCATCATAGAGTTTCTGGATGTTGCCTTCCCCACAGAATCCGATTTCGAGTGTATTCGCAAAGTATAACAAAATACGCTTCTGTACATCTGGATTTTTATCTAAGTCATCTAGAACAGCGTCAATGTGGGTTTCGTTCCAATGCCAAGCCTGTGTAGGCATCTGTGGGCCTGTAGGAGACGCTGATTTGACTTCCTTAATATACGGAATCACGTCGCCAGAACGGATGATTTCGATGAATGCTCCTGGGCCGATTCCTTGCGATTGGATAAACGCTGCATTGAATCCCGTGGCATATTGGATAATGACACCGCCGATATTAACGGGTTCGAATTGGACGGTTGGTTTCAGATATCCGTCTTTGGACGCTTCCCACAACACGGCTAAGACTTCTGTGTCTGCCTGTTGGTCCGCGAACGCCATCTTGAAGGCAAAGGCGTGTTCAGGATTTCCTGGCTTTCTTGGATAATGCTTATCATGCGCAATAATGATTCCGTCAATCTCATATTTCGAGACTTTCTTGCGCTGCGTCAAGATTTCACTCAAGGATTCAATATTGATCGCTTGTTCAAGTTGCCAGTTCGCAGTATGGAACGTGGATTGCGTATTCAAGGCTTGGAATTGCTGAGATGGTGTAAGAAGCTCAGGAACAATCACTTCATACGCAACGAATTCAATCTTGTTCATTAAGGAGATGGTCTCTTTTGTAAGTTTCTTCTGGTTTGCTAAACCGGCAACCATCTGACGTGCGCCTCGCTTGCCTTCCTTGACCGCATCGTAATTTGCCTTGTTTACGATCAATTCTCCACGCACAGCGTAATGATCCAACTCTGGGAAATCTCCAATTTGGATATGCGCTAACATATGTGTGATGTCCTGGCCGGTTGTTCCGTCGCCACGTGTATACAGAGCACGCTTCCCGCCTTCTTTTACGATCAACGCAGAAATACCATCCAGTTTGTCACTAATACAGACTTGTCCAGGATATTTTAGGAGCCACGACGATAAGTTGTTTTTATCCGGTTTAATCTTGTCCATGGAGCCCATAAAATACGGAAGTTTAATCTTTTGTTTCTTGACTTCGGCGCCAATCGCGACGAGTACTTCGGATTCTCCAAACTTTTTCAAGAGTGTATCACGGAGTCGATCGTACTGTTCATCCGTAACTAAGGAAATACCGTCATTGTAGTAAATATCGGATAAGTATTTGAGTAAGGATTCGAGTTCTTCCTTTTTCAGAGACGACATGGTTTTGTAGAAATCCGTTTGTAGATTCGCCACGATTGCTTTGAGTTCTGGATTTGGACTCTTTGGTTTTGGACTCGCAGCGGGTTTTGGACTGGGGCTAGGAGTTGGAAGTTTTACAGGAACTGGAACATTTGGGCTTTTGACGTTTGGATTTACCACTACGACAGGAGTCTTTGGTTTCGGAGAACCGGCTGTGTTGATTCCCGCCATATATTCCAATAAATATTTGGCCTTGTCCAACTTTATGGCATTGCTTTGTTCCTGTTTGGAATTTCCCTTTTCCAATTTGCGTGTAAACCATTTTACTTTTCCAGTAAGATGTTCGCGATTCTTTTTGTAAGTATTCGAATTGCCTTTGTATGCCTGTTTCTGAATTCGATCCACGATTTCTTCGTAGGCTTTTACTTTTCCAAATCTGGATAAATCCATCTCTCTATAAAGTATCGGGAAATTGATAAAGCAAAAATTGATCCATATGTTGGAAATCCAAGACTATCCTGGGCTTCTTACAATTCTTCCAATTCCTTCCAATTCCTCCCTTTCCTTCCTTTCAAAATGTCCGATCCCCTTTCCTCCTTCCTTTCTTCCTTAGATCTCGTGGATCTTACGGGTCTTACGTTGCCTACAGCACCTACAGCACCTACAGCACCTACAGCACCTACAGCACCTACGGGGCCTCTTCGCACCCGCTACATCCTCGATGCTATGGGTGGCGTAAGTCGCAAGGGTCTCAATAAACACTTACCCAATAAGGATATTCTCACTGTGCCCTCCTATACGACTCACAAATATCCCAATGCTCTTCTTTCCGCTTTGCCCAAGCCCTATCAGTACTCTTCGCTAGGGTTCATTGCGGAAGACATGCTTCGTAAGCCTGTGCCTGAGATCACTGTTGATTCGCTCCTTGCCCTCGTTCCTTCGTATGCGCCTACCGCGGATCTCGCAAAGATCAAGAAAAGCAAGACTACCCAACCCTTTGTAGATCTTCTTATCGCAACGCGCACCAAGATGGACCTCGTTGTACGCGGATCTCTAGAAGGCGAATCTGTCGTGTCTTACGATCAAGTCGAGGGGCATCCAGATTGCCGTACGGCCACGCAGATCTTCGAGATCAAGCTTACGGGCACGCTTGAAAAGAACTGGACCTACTTTCTCTATCAGACCTTCGCCTACGCCTCCATGGATAGTGCCGTGACCGATCTCTACATCGTCCTTCCTCTCCAAGCCGAAGTATGGCACTGTAATCTGTCTACGTGGGCCACACGGACAAAGTACCGTGATGCGCTGAATGCCTACGCGAAGAAGATTCTGACTCCGGTCGTAAAGCCCGTCGAAGAAACTGTGAGTACTGTAAGCAAGTCAGATATCATCGCACTATGTGATACGTACCGGATCGGATTTCACGCCCCCAAGTTCAAGACCCTTCTTACGAGCGTCCAAGCGTTTCCAGATCCGAGAAAGCCCTACCAAATCTTCTTGGGTAGTCCGCAAACCAATAAGTTCAGCGTGTCCGACGGAGATTGTGCCGCAACGTCCGCATTTATCGGCGCCAACAACCTCCAAGTCTTCGTCCATAGCCCCTACATCATCAATCTCGCCGCAGTTGCGAACGATAACTGGAACGTATCACTTCTTAAGAAAAATCTGGAATGCGCGAACGCTATCGGCTGTAAGGGTGTAGTTGTCCATGTCGGAAAGTCTACGTCACAAGCGTACGCAACAGCACTCGATGCTATGCGCGCAAACATTCTAGTCTGTCTCGAGTCCGCGACCCCTAGTTGTCCTCTCCTTCTCGAAACTCCTGCTGGACAGGGTACGGAAATGCTCAAGCCCATTGCGGAATTCATCGAGTTTGTTCGTTCCTTTGCGGATCCACGCCTACGCCTATGCATTGATACCTGTCACGTCTTCGCATGCGGTCACGATCCGATTACCTACATCAACCAGGCCGGCGACCTTACGCATCTCATCCACTACAACGATTCTGCGGAACCCTGCGGATCCTGTAAGGATCGACATGCCCTTGTAGGGTCCGGTAAAATCGGATTCGAGAAGATGACTACGATTGCGAAGCGTTGTACAGAACTCAATGTACCCATGCTCATCGAATAAACACACATAGATACACACAAAAATAAAACACAAAAACGAAGGAGGCCCTAGGCCTTTTTCAACGCGACTGTGAGGCAGTGATAAAAGTTGACGCACGGCTTTGCGCATGATTGTGAAGGCATACAAAAATGTCCACCAACACTTCTTTCTTTGACAATGCGCGCAAGCACCGTTCTAACTACGCGGATGAGAAAGCATGGGCTCGTCACTTTGCCCGTGCCTACTTCCACGAAGTCGATAACAAACCTGGATTTCTAACAATCTATCAATCTCTTCTTTCCGAATCCGCGGCGCCTGCTCCCGTCGTAAAGAAACACGCAACTCGTTCTGTAAAGCAAGAGAACGGCACGATTCGTGTCACTGTATCAGTGGCCAGTGACAGCGCGGTGTTTGCGAAGGACGGACAGCAAACCGACGCTGAACAACGCAAGGGCAAGTACGAACTCAACAAGTTCCTCTACAAAGCGTACAATGATTGGTACCATGCGTTCGAAGACGAAGTTGCGGATGAAAACAAGACTGGCGATCGCACCAATGCCATGTCTGTCGACGATCGATGGGCGTGGCATAGTGCCAAGCGCCTTTCTCGGAAATCTGGTGTCCCCGCAGATTCCCTTGTCCCTATTGTCCAAGCGTGGCTTATTCAAAGAAACGAATAATACCATGGAACACGATCATGTACACAGTGTCTACAACAATATCGCAAAACATTTCAATGAAACACGATACAAGCCGTGGCCGCTTGTAGAACAATTCCTACATTCCCTACAATCTTCCTCCTCCCTCCTTGATATTGGCTGTGGCAACGGCAAATATCTTTCTGTAAGGCCCGATTGTGATGTCTACGGCTGCGATCCCTGCGCAGAGTTTATTGCGATCGCCCAAGAAAAACATCCGCACGCACAGCTCTGTATAGCCAATGGCCTAGCACTTCCTTACCGCGATCAATCCATCGATCACACGATTTCCATCGCGGTATTTCATCATCTTTCCACGGATGATTTGCGCAAGCAATTCCTTTCTGAACTTCGGCGTGTCACACGCACATCTGCGCTTCTTACAGTCTGGTCTCATGATTCTGTTCGTAGCACATGGACCTCTTGCGACAGCAGTGGCGGAAAAAGCGGCGATTACATGGTTCCTTGGCATAACAAGCACGACGGCGTAGTCTATCAGCGATATTATCATGTCTTCCATTCGGACGAACTCTTAACACTCTGTCGTGCCTTCTTTCCAACTGTTCGCGTCGAATATGAACGAGAAAATTGGTATGTATACTTGGCGACGTAGGTAAACGGGCAACGAATCTAGTCTTTTTTTGTATAGAATACATAGGATAGAATCAAACAATGTGCTCCTGTCAAAAAAAGCGAGATTTAGAACTTCTGCGTCAAAGACAGATTGTGACACAAAATGTGCCAGCCACATCGAATGACTTGTGGGGACCTATTTTATGGAAATTTCTTCATGTCGCAGCCGAGCGTTCCTATTCCACAAAATTCTATATCGAGACAAACGATCTTCGACACATATGGAATCATATTATTCAAAAACTCCCTAATGTTCTTCCATGCCCCGATTGCCAATCGCATGCCCGCAAATACTTACAAGATCACCCCTTTGACGCAAGCGATTACACAGGGCAGGATCTACAATCCTATGTGCGTCAATACATATTTGATTTTCATACAGATGTTCGCAGACAAAAAGGGCAGCCTACTCTTGTAAATACCATTGAAGAGTGCCAACGATTGTATGAATCACAGGACTACACACAATTAAATACAGATACATTGATGGTGTATTTTCGTATTGGGATGAAGTATCATGTGGTACAATCAACGTCATTCAAGAAATGGAAAATGAATTATGATAAACTCATTAAACTTACATACCTCTATTAATTGTCCAATTTCGAATTGATTTATAAGCACTATGCGTACAAATCAATTGTTTGTGAATATATTTATCGGCGTTGTTTACGCGTCTTGCGTTGTTTATGCGCCTTACGTTTGCCGGTTTTTCTTCTTTTCATGCGACCACCGGCAGGATATTGTTGGTACTGACTCTGTGAAGCCGACATCATCTCCATCATCTGTGCGAGAAATTCCATCTGTTTTGCCTGCGCCTTGCTATAGATAGGATCTTCGATCTCTTTTTTGGCACGTTTGAATAACAACATCGCCGCGCGCGCATCGATTTCTGGATCGTGTGAACCCGTTTGTATTTGTTCTTTCAGATATGTTTCTACTAAATTTTTTAATTTGCTAGCACCACGATATGTCTCACCCGAAGGTTTAACTACATTTTTTCGATAGATGTTTGCAAGAGCTGTATTACGTATCCACATGGCGTCAGGATCGTAATCGATGCCAAGTGCTTTAAAATCACTCTCAAGACTATGACCTACAACGATTTTATCGGCCAAGATATCTAACACATCCGCTTGAACCTCCGCAAACGGAGGCGCGTCGTCTAACATGCCTTCTTTTATTCCGCTGAATTCGCTAAGGTAATTTGTAATTTCTCCTTCAGGTTTGACATAGGTTTTATAAATACGTTTGCCGTTCCAATCGACGAGGGCAATTTGTGCTAGCGCGTGCTTTTCTACACCGCCCTTTCGTGCCATCACCATCTCACAGTCCAGTGCGATGTATTGTTGCTGCTCCTCCGTTAATCCGCGCACCATATTGGCATAACTGACTTTTGCGGCCATTTACTCTATAGAGTGTGCGGACTTAAGTTTGCCGCAAATTGGGCGGGGCACTTCCAAGCACCTTTGCTGCCGGCGATGGCGCACGAGATCCCTTGACTTTCGGAGGTCGTGGGGTCTTCGATATACTTGGACTATGCGCAGGTGTATTGGATGGTGACGCAGACAAAGAGAAGCCTGGAGTCAGGCTTGTGGATGCGGTGCTACTGGGGCTTGGACTCACGTCTGGATAACAATCGGGCGCTTGTATTGGAGGCCACGAACCATCGACCTTATTACAACGCAGATACGTTGATTCTCCAACATATCCATC
>JACCDP011084880.1_pt1 | contig 14299 bp, 13 predicted proteins | sample 7445841 | NCBI WGS metagenome assembly JACCDP01 (sample SAMN15323441, study PRJNA562643) | freshwater metagenome | isolation source: river surface water | place: USA:Blue River Watershed | collected 2017-08-17
CCCCCGTGAACGAGGCATTAAGTACATTCTTCATCATTACGAACAACTACAACCCGATACGATGTATTCGTTTCGGGTCAGTAACTATTTCGACGCTAATGATCACCAGGCCTTAGAGGTGCATCCGAACACGCTGCTCGTACCCGTTACCAACTTCAAAGAGTTCGGGATGTACGACGAGGACTTTGCCGGAAACTACGGCTATGAAGACCTCTACCTGCCCGTGATGTGGGAAATGCGCGGGGGGAAACGCATTGTTCTAGGGAAAGAAATCTATTTTGATGATGTTGGCTACAAGACCTCCTCACTAACCCGAGATATCGAGGTTAATAAGCCGATCGCGCACACCAAGATTCTCAACGGAAGCCCAAAACCAAAGAACTTTCTACGGTTTGACTGGGCAAGAGTAAACCATCGTGAGTAACTGGAATCGAGATTACCTGGCTAGTTTCGATGGAGTCCAGTCGAACACCATTTTCTGTATGTGGGCGGGTACAAACCCAATGTCTTCCCAACGAATCCAGGCGCTATGGAGTATCTATAACAACACACGATGCCCAGTCGTTTATATCAATCACCAATCGCTGAGAGACTGGGAAAAACCTGAGTACCCCTATCACCCCGCATTCGAATACCTATCAGACACGCACAAATCAGACTACATGCGGTGCTACCTAATGCACCACTACGGCGGTGGATGGGCCGACATTAAACATACGAGTGCAGACTGGCGGCCTCATTTCGCGAAACTCAGAAGCTCCAACGCTCTAGCTCTCGGCTATCAAGAAATCCCCGATGGGATTCCACATATTAAAGGCTCACTAGGCGATGAGCTACGGTTGAACCACAAAGAAAATATTGGGCTTTGTGCATTCATATTTAAGCGATACAGCGTGATCACCCAAGAGTGGGCTCAAGTACTAAATTCAAAGCTGGACGGCCTACTGAACTCACTTCGTGAGAATCCTGCAACTAACCCTCAAGATCAGCTGGGTCTAAAAAGGCAAGATGGAAGCCTCTCCAAGTACCCCATTGAGTGGGCCGGAATTCTAGGTGAAATCCTTCACCCGATCACTTACCAACACCAGAATCAAATCATTCAGGGCGATCTAGCTCCACGGTTTCACGGCTACCGATAGCGCATCATGGAAGCTACTCTGTCCTGCCCGCCCTTGCCTGTGCTGCCACCGCAAGAATCCTCCGCGCGCCGGGTAGGGCTCGTCATGACCTACAACCAGAGGGAAACCTGTATCAGCGCCATTAGCTCTCTACTTGCACAAACGCTAGCACTCGACTTGATAATCGTAAGTGATGACTGTTCCACCGACGGCACATATGAAGTGATCACAGACCACTTCTCTCAAAATGGCAAACCTAGCCGCGTTGAGATATATAAGTCCGAAAAGAATCTTGGGTTTATTCCGCACTTTAATACACTATTAAAAAAGCACTGCAGAGATGATGATCTAATTTTCTACAACGCTGGAGACGATATTTCGGAAATAAGTCGGGTTGAGGAGTTTTATAGAGAATATGTTACCAAGGGAAAACCTCGGCACTTTTTAGGACATTCATATGTCACCTCTTTTGGATCTGGCACGGAAGAGATATTAGTCCCACCAATAGAGTCAATCAAAGACAATCGCGAGCTTTGCCTGATTGCGAGCGCCTATCACATTGGCGCCTCCCAGGTGTTTACGGGCGCACTCTTCTTTGACTTTGGGCCGATAATTTTTGATGACTGCTATGAGGATTTGACGCTAGGCTACCGAGCACTTCTAAAGGATGCGTACCATTTTATTCCAAAGGCTCTTCTCCGCTATCGTGTCGGCGGATTAAGCAGCTGGCAGAAGAACCCCCTTGAGAAGAAACGAGGCCGACTAAAGTCAACACTGACGCAGCGAGCTGTTGACTCAATGCGAAGCGGGGACTTCGAGGCGTTATCGTCGATCCAAGACTGCTATAGTCAGTACGGATTTTCGATCAAGCCCCACCCCGACCGTGTGTCAATTACCGTAATAAGTGATCGCACAGAGGGCTATGGCGCGTTGTCCTACTCCATTTCGGATCATTTCCGCACTCTTCACAATGTCTGCCAAGTCTACGAGCAAGAGGCCGGAGATTTCATTGATAGTCAGAGCCCCGACGCTATCCGGAATCACAATGGCTTACTTTGGATTGCCGCGCAAAAAATCTCGCTTGATAATCTATTGAATCTACTTTCGCATCCGCAGACCCGCAGGTTTCAAAATGTCGTGCTCGACATTGGGGTGTATTCAGGCATGGGTGTCGCACAGCAAGACGGAAATCTAAATACCGCAATTTCCATATTTTTAGACCGCTTTCCCTCCGGAGTAATTCATACATCGTGCGCCAATACCGCAAATGCGCTAGCTAATCGAATTGGGGTAGATCGAATCAGCTTCCTACATCCCGTTCAATACATCGATGGTCCAGACCCCGCCCCTGATAAACACGAGGGCAAGAGAGGGTTGGTTGTAGAGCTTGGTAAACACGACTCTAGCGGTGCGCTGATGAGTATCCTAAGGGACGCGGTGACCAGGACCGGCAACGATGAAGTGAAATTTTCAGTGATTAGCACGGATCAAGATCACAGCGGAATCGGAGCGATTAACGCGGTCAAGGAATCGATTAAATTACAATCACAGGACGATATCAGACAGTTCGATTTTTTAGTGATACACGGCGCTGAGCGAGATAAGTATGACGGCTGCAGGCTTCAGTGGTGGTCTCTCGCGTCCAAGTGGGCAGTGCCGACATTCTTTGCTGCTCGACCGATGCAGTTAGAACACCTAGCGCATGGAAAAACTTGCCTTTTTGTTGATCGGAGCCCTATTGCATGGGCTACCGCAATTGATTTGGTCTGCCGAGGTACTAATGAACTTAGGATGGTTGCTATAGAAGCGCGGCGAGTTGCGTACTTTAATTACTCGATACAAAAGATGATCAAACACGCTGCGAATGTTGTGAAGGTGCCAGTTGGCCATCATATGTTCTTCAACCGGTTTTTGGCTTTATAGCACTTATGTGCAAGAAAAACTTATGGAAATGACATGCTGAAAACGTCTATCCTCTCTTTTGACGAGAAGTTTAGTATACGGGTCAACTCCTTCCTGACAGCACAGGGCAATCACTTGTTCAACGAGCCGGCCTATTTCAAATTGCATTCGCATTCAGACAAAGACTGCTATGCCCAGCTGGTGCGGCGTAACGACGATAGGGTGTATGCGACCATAGCCCTCCATGAGACTGCAGCCGGCACCTATATCAGCCCAGGACGCGGCACATTCGGTGGGCTTAGTCTGAACGGCGACTTGGAGTTCGCGGCGGCGGGGAGATTCCTCCAGGCTGTCACAGATCATCTATCCCAACAGGGTGCGCAAAAGATTCATATCCGCTGTGCGCCTGCAAGTCACGACGGCGCTTTGTTCGCTATTACCTTCAATGCGCTGATGCTTCAGGGGTTCCAGCCAGAGGAGCCCGAGGTCAATTACGACATGCAAATTAATGCTCGTGCGTTCATTGATCGCATTAACTATGGCAATGTTAAGCGAATCCGAAAAGCCGAACGCGAAGGCTTTGTCTGTACGCGCGTCGACTCCTCGTACCTTCCGGCGGTGCACCAGTTAATCGCGAACAACCGGACGCGCCTTGGCGTCTTGGTCTCGATGTCGCTCGAGCAGCTGCGCCAGATGGTCGGGCTCTTTCCTGAAAGGCTGCATATGTTCGCCGTCTACCGCGACGGTAGCCTACAAGACATGGTGGCTGCGGCGGTATGCCTCGCGTTGACGCCGAGTGTCCTCTACGTGCTGTACTGGGGAGACGTCGACGGAATGCGTGGCTACAGTCCTATCGCGATGCTGGCCGCCAATATCTACTCGTTTGGTGCCGAGCGGGGCTTCACCCTGCTCGATGTCGGGATCGCTTCGCTACACGGCGAACCAAATCACGGGCTCGTGAACTTCAAACGTAACCTTGGATGCACCGAATCTCTGAAACTTGAGATGGTTTGGTCAAATAAGTCGGGCAGTAGGAGTATTTCATGACACAGCGTACCGAATGGCTCATCTATGGTTCGGGACTTTCGGCATTGGTTCTGGCCGAGCGACTGGGAAGTGCCGGCAAGAAAGTAATGCTGGTTAACCCGAGCAAACCTTGGGGTGGCATTTTCGGTGGAATCAATATCGACGGTGACGTATTCGACGCGGGCATGACCAATTTCGAATTTGATCTTTTCGGTGAGCCCGCCGACGATATCCAGAATTACGATCCTGACTGCAAGCACGGCATTGGGCGCTACGTGCATTTCGTAAAGCAATACCTGTCGGGCTTCGTGGAGACTACGCCGCTTCCCACGCCGATTATGCAGTTCGGTGGCCATGTAGTGAGCGACCTAATTATCAGCAACCAATTTAGTGTGCTGGAAATGTTGGCGCCGCAAGTGCGCAAAGCCATCCGCACCGAGCTGGAAGCAATCGTCGCCGCGCCCAACCCGCTGCATCCGCGGACCAAGTACGATCCAAGTGCACCTTTGGCGACGACGCCGTTCGAGCAGGTGTCACTGGCCAACCACGGACCAACATTCCATGAGCTGTTCATCGAACCACTGTTTCGGAAAATCCTCGGGATCTCGACCGCGGAAATCGAGGGCGTCTTCCACCGTAACGGCTGGGCGCCACTGTTCTACCCGGAGACCCTGCTGAGCCAATTCGGCCCGCTTCCCCAAGCTCTAAAGCCAACCGTATTCCGGTATCCTAACGACGTCAATTTCGGTGCGTTTATCGGACGCATCGCCGATGCGGTGCGCGCACTGCCCAATGTTAGGATCATTGAGTCCGCCAAGAAGACAGAGATAGACGTGGCCACGTCTACGATCCGCGTAGACGGCAAAGAGTACGTCTTCCGGCGCCTAGCCTGGGGCGGAGAGCTGTCCCAGCTGATCGGCTCGCATGCTGAAGCTCAGCAGCCGACGCAACGAGCGAGCCTCGACCTACTCTTCCTGAAAGTAAAGAGCAGGGGGGTGGGCAATCATTTTTCGGTACTGATTGATCCTGAAGTAGACTCACCTTTCTACCGAGTCACCAACCAGAGTATCTGCGCCGGCGCTACTCCTGCGCAACACAAGATCATCCTTGAATGTAGTTCGGGTAAATGGGACGAGGAGAGTCCGAACAGCTCGGCCGCACTGGATGGGGCCCTCCGCCGCTACGGTATCGATCCGGAAGCTGTAACATCCTACCAGCGTCGCAGCTTTAAGGGCGCGCTGGTCATTCCATCGTACGTACAAATGAGTGAATTTAACCGTCGGCGCGAGCGAGTCGCCCATAGATTTTCCGACGTTGAACTGATCGGTACGAGTAGCGGCTACGTATCAGTAACACTCAATGACCACATTATCCAAGCACTGAAAATCGCACACCGAGAGGGAGCGCTTAATTGAAACTTACCGTCGACAAAGATTCTCTTAACCAGATCGCTAGCCAGTACCACCTTAACACGAGGATCGGTGATAAGGAATTCGATCAGCAATTCCACCGCCTTTGCGCCGAGTGGATCAACGGTTGGCTAAAACCGGGTAGCTGCGTGCTTGAGATGGGCTTCGGCGAAGGCAATGTGACACGCCAACTCCTGGCCGCCGGAATGAAGGTCGAGATCATTGAGGGTGCCGAGCTGCTAGTCACGACGGCCCGCGAAATATATGGCAACTTAGTGCGTGTGCACCATGCCCTGTTCGCCGAGTTTCAGCCCGACCATGAATACGACGCCATCTTGGCGACCAACATCCTAGAGCACGTTTCTGACCCCGCATGCATACTGGCCTGCTTACGCAAGTGGTGCAGCCCCAATACCCGCGTAGTCGTGACTGTGCCCAATGCAGGCTCTATTCACCGCCGCCTGGCGGTGCTGATGGGTATCCAGCCGACGCTAGACACACTTAGCCCGCGCGACCAACTTGTTGGCCATATGAGAGTGTATGATTTCGACCAGCTGATGAGTGAAGTCTCCGATGCCGGTTTCGAAGTGGTCGATCAAAAGGGCTTTTTGCTCAAGGTTCTTCCCAACTCGATGATGAAGAACATGTCGGCTGAGCTGATCCAGGCGCTATACGCTATCGGTGATCAACTCGACATACGCTACTTGGCAGACATGGGCTTGGTGCTCAAGATCAGGTCATGAAAGCCGTACAGCCGATCAAGTTCCGTAGCGGGTTCGTCCTGAATCCGGACGAATTCTATTCTCCCAGCTATAGAATCAGCCCCTTCCGAACACAAGACTTAGCAGACAACCTGCAGCTGCCGCGATCGAGTGAGGCCGTACATGCGCTCGACAGCCGTTTTAAGGGCCGCAGCTGGGTCTTCACCGAATGCGGCAAAAATGGTATCGCACTGGCGTTGGCGGCATTAGAGCTGAAACCCGACGACTGCGTGACTATCCTAACTACTTCAGGCAACCGCTACATCAGCGGCTGCGTGACGCGAGAAATCGAAAAGGTCTGCAGGTGGTCACGCGAGATACAGAGCAATACCGCAGCACTTTTCGTGAACCATGAATTCGGATATCCCTACAGGGACTTGGCGGAACTGCGTCGCTACGGCTTGCCAATCATCGAGGATGCCTGCCATTCCTACTTGGCCGATACGCCAGCTGCAGACATGGGGCGCGTTGGCGACTTTATCGTCTTTAGTCTGCCCAAGGTGTTTCCTTTGCAGTTGGGTGGCATCCTGTCCTACGATTCCCGCTTTCAAGTGAAAAGCTGCGTACAGCGCGGTAGCGAGCTGGAGGCCTACCTAACGGCCGTGATTTCGCATCACATGCTTAGGCTGGAGCAAGCGCGTGATCAGCGCCTAACTAACTATAGTTGGTTGACGGAGCGGTTTACTACCCTGGGTTGCTATCCGCGCTTTGAATTGCTGGCTAACGACGTGCCTGGCGTGTTCATTTTCACTGCGCCAGAGAGTATCGACTTGGTTTCGATGAAGCAACACGGCTTAGCTCACGGCATCGAGTGCAGCATTTTCTACGGTGAGCAATCATTCTTCATTCCAGTGCACCAGCGACTGCGCGAGGCTGACCTGGATTATTTCCATACTGTTTTTTCCTCGTTCATCCTGAGAAACTGAGATGGGGTTCATCGAGAAAGAAAGCAAGAGCCTCTTGCAGTATCGCAGCCGGCGGGTGTTCACCCCTTCGGCGCGGACTGCGATGCTTCATATTTTACAGGCTAGGAGACGTGCCGACACGCGGGGTATCCTATTACCATCATACATTGGCCTGTCCAACACTGAAGGTTCGGGGGTTTTCGATCCCGTACGCGCCAGTGCTATCGATCACGCGTTCTACCGCGTCGATCAGCAATTGAGGCCAGATCTGACAGCGTTGGAGGAACAACTGAGAAGCGGCGCTTTCCAGTTGGCATTTCTTATCCATTACTTTGGTCTGCCGCAGGTCGACGTTGAGCAATTCGTTGCGCTATGCAGACGCTACGACGTACTGGTTATCGAGGATTGCGCCCATACTTTACTGGGCGGTCTAGAAGGGGTGCGCTTAGGGAGCTACGGCGACTACGCGATCTTCTCGATTCATAAGAGTATTGCGACGATGGACGGTGGCTTCTTCATCGACAACACTGGCACGCTCGATAGCACGTCTATGCCAGCGGAATTTCACATCTCGATGTCAACGCTCGTCGAGTTCGCCGATACGGATATCGAGACCTCATCGCGCCGACGGTTGCATAACTACCAGGCAGTGGCGGGATGGTTAAGTTCAATACCGCAACTGCAACTAATGTTCAACAATATTCCTGCCGGTGCGGTACCGCTCAACTGCCCGGTCATCGTTAGCCAAGGCAAGCGCGAGCAGCTCTACTTCAAGCTGATCGAACGGGAGGTTATGCCGACAGCGTTGTACCATACGTTGATACCGGAAATTACTCCTGAATGTTTCCCTCACTCTCATTTCGTTTCCGCCAACATACTTAATCTACCTACACACGCTGACATTGGGGAAGCTCACTTAGTCCGTTATGAACAGATATTGCGCGAGGTGGTTAGCGAGGTATTTGCTACATGACAAGCCACGAAAATGAACACTGGCCCCGCTTCTGGTTAAAATTTGAGGCAGATGTGGCGAACAAGGATGAGCAGTCGCAGGTGCTCCGAACTCGAGACAAACAGCCAATTGACCAAAAGAAGTGGGAGATTACGCTGACTACTGTTGGACAGCAGCTCGAGTTAAGCGCTGATGACATACTCCTCGACTTATGTTGCGGTAATGGCCTGTTCTCTGCGGGTTTCAGCGGCAGAGTGAATCGCATCGAAGCAGTGGATATTAGTCCTGCTTTAACCGAACGCCTAGCTGCGCGGGGGCTACGCAACGTCCGCGTTAATACCAGCGACATGCGTAATGTGCAGTTTCCCGACAATAGCTTTTCCAAGGTGTTATGGTATGCGGGGATCCAGTACATCGACGAGTTCGACATAGTCTCGATGATCCGCCGCATTCGTAATTGGATTCGGCCGGGCGGGATCTTGTTAGTCGGGGACGTTCCAGACCGTTGCAAATTGTGGGACTATTTCAATAACGATCTTCGCCGCAAGGCTTATTTCGACGGAATTGAACAGCACAAACCCATTATCGGAACCTGGCTCGACGCTAGTTGGCTCGAACATCTTTGTCTAATAAGCGGTTTTGATTCGGCGAAGGCCTTGCCGCAGAAAAAAGAATTGATTTACTCGGACTTTCGATACGACCTAATAGCGCGAACGTAAACCAGCAGAAAGTTCCGCACCACCAGTGTCTTATTTGATGAAAAGACTACAGCCCAATTCATATTATTGTAATGAACGAAAAAATCCCACGTTGCGAGACCATGAGACATGACAAGTATAGCACTTAAAAACTGCTGGATAATAGATTTACCAGTAATACGAGATCCACGAGGAAATTTAACTTCCATCGAGGCAAACAATACCGTTCCTTTTCCGATAAGCCGCACATATTACCTATACGACGTGCCAGCGGGAACCGAGCGAGGTGGTCATGCTCACAAAACGTTACAGCAAGTCTTGATCGCTTTAAGTGGCAGCTTCGACGTGATCATAAATGACGGGCAAACGGAGAAAAAAGAAACTCTGAATCGACCCTATTGTGGGCTATATATTGGGCCGATGGTGTGGAGAGAATTAAAAAACTTTTCATCTGGCGCCGTTTGCCTAGTGATAGCGTCAAAACATTATGCCGAGGAAGACTATATACGAAATTACAATCAATTCAGAGCTAATGATGGAAAGAATTGAATATCTCGACCTAAAGAAGGCGAATGCTGAATACGAATCAGAGTTGATAGCCGTTACCGAGAAAGTGATTAAATCCGGTCGATATATTCTGGGGGAGGAAGTTGCTGCATTCGAGGGAGAATTTGCAGCGTATTGCGGTGTAAAACATTGTGTAGCAACCGCAAATGGTCTCGATGCTCTAGTTTTGATTCTAAAAGCATATGGCATCTGCGAGCGAGACGAAGTGATTGCGCCAGCGAACACATTCATAGCCACTTGGCTTGCTATCACAGCCGTAGGCGCGAGAGTGGTCGCAGTGGAACCCGATGAGAACACGCACAATATCGATCCGAAAAAAGTAGAACAAGCTATCTCACCAAAGACCAAAGCAATTATTGCAGTCCATCTATATGGGAGTCCATCTGATATTGAGGCGCTAGCTATAATTTCACAAAAACATTCGCTGATCTTAATAGAGGATTCCGCTCAGTCGCATGGCGCTACACTTAGAGGCAAAATGTGCGGGTCTTTGGGAGATGCCGCAGCCTTCAGCTTTTACCCAGGAAAAAATTTAGGGGCACTAGGTGACGGTGGCGCAGTAACAACGAACGACGATGGAATCGCCGAAACAATTCGAAAGTTGAGAAACTATGGCTCAGAAAATAAATATCACCACGAACTTCTAGGTACAAACTCTCGTCTAGATGAGATTCAAGCCGCAATTTTACGAGTGAAATTGAATTATTTAGACAGAGAAAATCAACGCAGAAGGATACTTGCCCAAGCCTATATTGATCAGCTACCCAAAAAATACATAAAGACGCAACAAATATTGCAAATAGCGAACCCGGTCTGGCATATTTTTACTATACGCACAGCAAGAAGAGCAGACTTAATCTCATTTCTACAACAACACGGAATAACTACATCAATACACTATCCAGTAGCGTGCCACAATCAAGAAGCTTATAAAGAAGAAAAGTACGGGCCTTTGCAAGTTGCAGATCGACTGCAAAGAGAGGTTGTAAGCCTTCCAATCGGACACTACCTCAAGATGGATGTAATTGAACGAGTTGCAAACAAAATAAATGAATTTTTTCGAAAGCATGAGGCGTGATGAAAATTGCGACAATCATACCCGCTTATAAGTCTAAATATATCACGGGCTTGCTAACCTCGCTCCTCCTTCAGACCCGAGCGCCTGATTACATCTTGATATCTGATGACTCAAAAAACGATGAGTACAGTCTCTCATTGAAGGAGGCGCGACATTTGTTGGATAGTATGAATGCAACTTTAATCTCGGGACCAAAGTCCGGTGGCTATCGAAACACATTACACCTTTTTGAGAAGCTGGGTTCGGACATTGACTTGGTCCATTTAATGATGGATGACGATTTGCTGTATCCAACATTTTACGAGCAGCACTTAAATGTACACGCCCAAATAAGCACCATGTGTACAGTAAGTAAAAGATGGACAGCCAGTGAAGCAGGCTTGCCAATTTCATCTCTAAACGTGCCCGAGGACATAAAGGCTGGCAAAGACCGGTTATTTCTAATCAGTCGTGCAGACCTTATGAAGACTACCATACCGAGTATGCACAACTGGTTAGGCGAGTTCTCAAATATGGTGATGCGAAAAGAGGCATTAGAGGGGTTTTTTTTGAAGTTGGAGCTCGATGGATTGAGAGTCGACGGATTAGAAGACCTAGGTGCGGTGCTCGCTGCGGCGAAGCGTTCTCCGATTATTTTTATTAACGAGGCGCTCGGCTGTTTCAGGTTAAATGAATCACAAAATAGTCAGAATCTTGCTGGTACCACAATGAAGCGATCGCATTTGAGCTGGATAATTCTGGCGATACTCGGAAGCAGAGAGGGATTATTATCTGAAGATAAAGCAACCAAGTCATACCAGGTTGCAGGGGCGAAAATTGCAAAAACCTATTCAACGGAACCGGATATGTATCCATTTATCCAGTTGATTGACAATTTAGTTAAAAGTTCACCAGACGCTGAGGATAGATTTATACAAACTTGGCATAATTATCTAGCCTCAGCAGAGCGAAGGGACAATCCTTCTTTCGAGTAGCCGAGGTTGGAAGTAGAATCCTCTCGATGCCCTAGCGGACACTACTCCGGCTGTCTACTTGACAGGGGGAACTACACCACCACATCACCCTGTTCAGGCTTTTAGGATAAGTAACTTGTACGTATTTCGTTAAAACAATCACTGTATGACCCAATTCCCGTAATCGAGAATGCAACTTTCAATGCGTTTAGGTTAATCAATAGTTTTGTATCCCTTGAAAATACACTGTTACATCTCGGCATGTGGATGTTTGGGTAGGCTACATGCTGTATTTTTGGATTTTTATTCAAGATCATTGACATAATTCGCTCAATCACAAAAACCTTTGATTGAACCGGGGGACCCGCGTGCGCGGCGTAGGACAAAAGTTGCTTTCCAAAGGCTGAGGAGCCCTTTTCTGCTTCCCGATAGATTAATTCACATATCTCGCTCCAAATTCTCCACACTCTTGGCTTTGCCGCAAAGTAATTACAAAATATTATTTGATTTGCCGGCGCCATTATGGTGTCGATTGAACGACCCTCTCCAAGCGAGCTGAAAAGCATGGCAAAACATTTTTCGATTCCCGGATGATTCGGCATGGCCTGTTCAAAAATATTTTTAAAGAACGCAGCCTGATCAAAATATGGCGAAAAACTCACTATATCGGCCGATTGATCACAGTTATTGCTCTCAATGTATGAGTAGCAGTCTAACGCTGTTAGTCCGGTTTTTTGGTGAAATTTCGGAGAGACAAATCCGTAGTAGTGATTCTCTGCTAATTCATTGGAGTTTAAAAAATTTCTAATTACCCAATATTCATACCAATCCGGCCGAGGGTTACTAAAATTTTGGTAGATTTCGAATCCGTTATCGCATCTATGAAGCACGGAGTGATCATAGGCAATTTGGTAGATGTGAATATATGGATGCTTCATGATGTTGCTTCAATGCAGTTCTGTAGCAATCGTAGTTTCTGCGGTTATTAGGAGAGGCGGGTTGGATTTTTTGCGGTCCTCACCTAGCACTAAACGTGAGTACTCATCCAGCCACTCCCTTGCAAACCCACAGTTTTTCATGTGATCAAACCAGGGCCCTCCACGCGTGTAGTGCACAGCGCGCAGCTTTTCGTATTGGGGGACATACCACCCCTCTAGATAGTTCCAGCCTTTGTCAAGACTGCCGATCTCTTCATCACCGAGCCACAAGAAGCGGTGGAGGAAACTGGGGTGTGCGCTATTCACTAAATCTCTGCCGAGCGCCCGAACCGCCGGGTGCTCTAAGTTGAACACCATAAATGATGACCAATTCTTTCTTGGGTATTGGTGCTGTGTGCACCCATCCATCTTGACGGTCTCGGGAGGGCTGTAGTCGTGCTTGACCACGGAGACTGCTTTAGTGGGATCGACCTCTTTCAGCACATCTCGAATATCAGCCAAAAACAAAAAGTCGCAATCTACAAACACGGCGTACCCGTGCCTGCCAGCAAGCACAGGGGTTAAGAATCGAGTTAGGCTAAATTCAGTAGATGCCTTGGTGTCGACGGGTCGTGTGTAGAGCCCCTGCTCCCGAAGTTCGGACTGAACTAGCCGGGTAACCGTGACCTCGCTTGGGTCTGTGCGGCTCAAAATAGAGTGGCTGCATACCTCCCAGGCGATATCTTCACGCGGGTCCCAACCCACGAATACTTGCAGTGTCATGATTTCTACCCACCTTCTGGGCCATAGCCTCTTTCCCAATAATGCAAAGGGAGAAGCAATAGTTATGCCAGACGGGATAAAGCACTCAGATAGCCCGGGGGCGCAGGGCCCAGGGCGCGAGGAGAGATTGTCAGAAGTACAGGCTAGGGAGCTCTAATTGTTCGGAGTTTGCAAACATTTCCGAGATGGTGGCAGAAATTGCCGGACTAGTGTTCGAAACGAACACTATAATAGTTACTACTCAGCTTCACCCTTATCAAGCCGCAAGAGCTCTTGCCGAATCGCCCGAAGTGGCCCAGACCAACTACCGGCCCGTTTTTGGCGAAAGATCTTGAGGCTCGCGTACCAGGGGGAGTCCACCCGATCGGCAAACCACCGAAAGTCAGCTGCTGCGGGCAGAAGCAGCCAGGTGGGTCGACCAAGGGCAGCGCTTAGGTGCGCAACGCTTGTATCGACGCTAATTACTAGATCTAAGATTTCGCACAAGGCTGCCGTGTCGGAGAAGTCTTGAATTTCATTCTCGAAACGAAGAATGTTCTTCTGGGCCTGCAGCACAAACCGGTCGGAGTCGCGGACATCCTTTTGCAGGCTAATGTATTGAAACTTGTGCGGCAACAACGGCACGAGCTCCGCAAGTGGCACGCTTCTGTTGTGATCGTTGATGTGAGAGGGCGATCCACTCCACACCAACCCTACTCTCGGAAGCGTCGCAGGCCCGAGCCGTTTCGACCACCGCTCCACGTGTACGGCCGGTGCACTTAAATAGCGATCGGTTTGCGGAATGGATTCGACAGTTGTGCCAAATGCTAAGGGCAGACTCATTAACGGCGTTTGATAGTCAAACCTTGGAAGCGTATCGCCACGCGACACCATCGTTCCAACGCCTTCTAAACTCTCAAGTACACCAACCAGTGATCGGGGCACCTCCATCACAACATTTGCGCCACGGCCCGCGACGAGCTTTGCGTAACGGCTAAATTGAATTGCATCCCCCATACCCTGCTCGGAGTGTAATAGCACCGTGGTGTCCTCTAAAGACTCCACACCACGCCACAGGGGCTCGGCGAAATGCCGCTGCTCACGCTTAAGCGCGCCGCACTGCCATCGCCACTCGTAGAGCCTCCAGCCCTGGTCAAAGTCTCCCTTTGCCAGAAGGGCTAGTGATTTATTAAAGAGTGCTGTGGCATGCTGTGGGTTAATCGCAATGGCCTGGTCATAATTCTCAATGGC
>JACCDP011462605.1_pt1 | contig 14295 bp, 19 predicted proteins | sample 7445841 | NCBI WGS metagenome assembly JACCDP01 (sample SAMN15323441, study PRJNA562643) | freshwater metagenome | isolation source: river surface water | place: USA:Blue River Watershed | collected 2017-08-17
AAAACGGTTTCTATGCGTTCGCCTGATGTCTCGGCGGTGACGTTCAGTTCGTCTAGAAATGTTTGTGCGAGTAGGTAGAACTGGTCAGCGCAGTACACGGTCACGGTGTCTAGACCGCCGAGCGCAAAGTTGTAGTCGTAATTGACGACATAACCGCTAAACAATGATTCGGGCACATTGGTTGAGCTGTAACGAATTAGTCGCACTTCGCGCAATGGTGCAAGCCCTGGCTTGGCTTGTGGGGTGTCGTAGTACGGGCTGTTTTGGTCAAACGGGTTGAATATCCCGTCCACGTCTTGAATCGTGAATGTCATTGTGCCTGCGCTGAACTGATCGCCGACGTCACGGCGACCGCGCCGCACGTTGATGCTGATAGTCGAGTCCATGACATCGGCAAACTCGGTCGTGCCGTCCAGCACATATTCGGTGTTATTTAATACGCCTCTTACAGCATCGTCTAGGACGAACGCGTCAATCTGAAACCCTGTCGCGATCTGCAGGTCATAGTTGCCTGAATTGACTACGGCTGTGCCTGGCATTACGCCACCTGTAACTGCAACGGCCCAGCGCTACGAGAGTAGGCGCGCAAAGCGTTAACGACCGACTCACCGATTTCGGCGCTTGTGGCAAGTCCGCCTGTGACGTTAATGGTCACTCCCCCGCCAGTATTCATGCGATCTAAGGGCACTACGGCTTCTGGGCCTGCTTCGCCAATTAGGGCAAGAGTGGGGGAGCTGACAATTCCACCTTCGGCCATACGCGGGATGCGGGAAGTTGGCGGTGCTGGCGTAGGTGCTGCAGGGCCACTAGGGATCAAGTCAGTCAAGCCACCAATGATGTTTGCCACGTTGCCTATTACTGGCATTGCAAGTCCGCCAGCGATTTTTGCTGCAAGGCCGCCAACTCTGTTAATGGCGCTCATTGCATCCACAAGCTTGTTGAACGCTATGGCTAATCCGATGACCGCAGCGGTTGCCAATATGAATGGATTAGTTGCCAAAGCAATGTTTAGCGCAACAACCGCAGCTGCTATTGCGCCAATAGTTATTGCTATCCGGGTAAAAACTTGAGGGTTGTTTTGTGCCCAGTCGGCAAACTTTTGCATATACGGGATAACCGCTTCAAGCACAGGCAAAAACGCCGCGCCAATTCCTTCTTTAGTTTCGGCAATTGAGTTCTTAAAGATCGCCATTTTACCTGCAGCGGTTTCAGCGTTTGCTGCAACAGACCCGCCAAAGGTTCCGCCTAGCACGTCCATAACTTCGTTGAGTGTCGCGCCCTCTTTGATCATCGTTGCCATCTCTGGACTCAACGATCGGAGCGCCTTAAAGTTGCCCTGATAAGCCTTAGCCAATGCGTCGGCGACCGTTGTGCTATCCATCTGTAGCGCTGTGCTGATGTCCATGACAAGGTTCATGTCTTTCATGGCAAGGTCAACATCTTTAGTACCGCGGACAAGTGCTTCAAGCGACTTGCGATATTCGGTGTCAGCAATGCCAGACGCTCGAGACATTGCGCTGATCTGTTCCTCAACTTGAGCGGTCTGTGCTTTGCCTGCGCCAGTCACATTCTGCAAAGTAAGCGCTAAAGCCGCCTGCTCTTGCTGATCTTCCATTGCTGCACGTGTGGCATCACCAAGGGCAACGGCTAAACCCCCAAGCGCCGCAGCTGCAGGAACGGCTGCTTTCTTAATAGCGAATTGCGCTTTATCCGACGTTTTTTCTAGCTGGCGAAATTGGGCAATGGCTTTTTTGACGCCCGTGTCCGTGAACTCTGAAATTATCGGGATATTAATTGCCATTATGCGGTCTCTCTGTTCGCTTCATCCATGACGCGCTTGACCAGTTGCTCCATCTCGGACATGACATCACTTTGGCGTTGCTCGTACGCTTTCCACATTACTCGCGAACGGTTGCCATAGCGTGCAGTTAGCGCACGGCCCAAGGAGCCAGCCATAGACATGTCAAACATTGTGCCGGTAGCACCCTTCCATTGAATGCTAAATGTGCCAACATTTGTCGTGTTTCCTTGATATTCCTTTACCGCTCGAGTATTGATCTTCGCTGCAATCTTTTGTTTCATGCCAGGTATCCAAGGCAACATCTGAAACCCTGAACGTGTTTTCCAATTGCGCGACATACCAGACAACGGGACGCCAGTAGGCACAAGAGCGTTGGCATCGTCAATTACAGGCTTGACAATTCTTTTGTAATCCTTAGTGATTTCACGGCGCAAAGACTTATCAATCTTGTTGAGGGTCTTTAAGGCATCTTTAAGCCCTACAACCTCAATCTTTGCCGATACTCCTGCCACGTTATCTCCGTTTTTTGTTTGCCTCATTAAGCACTTTAATAACTGTTGCCAAGTCTTGTGAGTCAAACACTATGTCGCTAGGCCACCAACCGACCGCGACCAACACTTCTGCTAGCTGGCGACGGTAGGTGCCGCGTCCGTAGGGTTTGGGTCGGTCTCATCCAATACGTGGCTAATTTCCATCTCAGGATGTTGTTTAAGCCATTCGCTCCAAGTATCTGGTAATTGTTCCCCGCGCATTTTTAGGATGTAATACATCCAAGCAACTACGTCGCCAGTTTTGTAATCGTTAGCCAAATTGCCAACACGACCGCGATCGTGCTTTTCCCATTCGGTAATTACAAACAAGTTTGTGTAGTAATACTCGACTGCGCTTTCAGGGGTACGCTTTATCTGCAACTTGATTTTCATGGTTCTCCTATGTCGGCTTGGAGCCGTTGATTATGGGGTTACGTCAGTACTGTAAACGCCGCCTTGTAGCTCAATGTCCCATTGGCTTAGTTCTCCCAAAGTGGCATTGATAACTGGGATTGCTGCAAGGTAAGTGTCTGTCAAAATAAAGCCTGGGTTAGTTGCACCGTCAACGGCGTCAGTCGGATTTACTTTTACAACACACTTAGTCCCAAGCAATGCTGACAATGTGGCGTAAGACTCCGCTGCTGCGTACGATGCGAACACCGTCAAGGTCAACGTGTTGCTGAACAAGCCTGACGTCATGGTGCGCGATGTCGAGCCAAAGGCCGTGTCTTCCAAAGCCTCTTTTGTGACCGTCAATGTTGCCGAAACAACCTGATCGGTAATGTCGGTCAGCGAGCCAATGGCCGCGCCGATCTGCACTTTTGGATTCGAGAGATATGTACTTGTTGCCATGATTGCTCCTTAGTTCTGTACTGATAGTAGATGATTTGTTGTTGCTCGTAGTGGATTATGCGGTCTGGGCTTGGATAGCGCAATCAAGGTCATAGCACGGATAGAGCGCGCCACCGATTTCAAGGCTTGACGGACGGCCACCCATGACAATGATCTTTGAGCCGAGCACGGTTGCAACGATGCTCAAGATTGATCGCAGTACCGGCAGACCTGCTGGGCCCGACCCGATCACCTTGACAGGAAACTCGAGGCGTACCACGTTGCCGTTGCCTGCAATAGTTGTAAAGTTTGGTGCATCCAAATACACGCAATTAGGTGCAAGTTTGGTTGGGTCGTTTACAACGCGCAGACCAGAAACCGCGGTCAGCGTTGCGGTGACATCATCAATCGCTTCGTTGAACAGGTCGGTGTAAGCCATCAGGCAACCGCTGGACGAGGTATACCTAAGAGCTGCTTAACAATCGGGGTCAGGCTTTGCTGTGGTGCTGTGCCCATGCCGTCAAACGTGGCGTACGTTGCCTCTATTGACCCTCTAGAGCGCCACAGAGCAGCGCAATACATCAAGGTGCCCAATGTGGCATCACCGCCTGGTGAGGTCGTTAGGGAGTCGATATAGCCCGACTCTTGGCGCCTGCGATAACAAAACTGGTTGCCAGCCGACACAGACTGCGTAAGCAAGGTGAAGTCGTCAGATGGGTTTGTAATGTTTATGCCCAAGTATGTTGCCACTTGGCTAGTTGATACCCACGTGCAAACAGGGTCGTATGAGACGGTGCCAGACGCTGCGGTGCGCTCAACATTGTTGGCGACCTTGGCATAAAGCACCTGATCGGCAATTGGCATCTGGTAGTCGTAAAGCAAATCGCCTTCGGTATCAACGCCAATAAACAAATACTGTGGCAATGCGCGCACAGAGTAAGTGCCGTTAAATGTGGCGTCAACGCCTGCGACCGTGATTGACTGGCCGACTGCAATTTCGCTGGGGGTCAGGAGTTGCAGTACGGCGAAGTCATCAATCAGATACTTGTTGGTAACTGTGTATGTAGCCATGAGCGGTTATTCCGCTCTCGACTAAGCGATTGCGATTGACTTAACCTGATCGCCGTCTGCGATAAAGGTTGAGACGTAGCCGTAGTAGGAGAATGTGCGACCCAAGGTTGCAGGTACTTCTACCGACATGATTCCACGAACTTGCTCATAGAACTCGATTGCCGATCCACGTGCTACCACCATTGTGTTATCGCTAAATGCGCGATCCACAACAAGGTTCAATCCCAACGGGTTAAACGTGTTCATCTGGGTCACATTTGCGGTGCCCATTCCGTTTACGCCCATCAATCCTGCTGCGCCGGTGTAAGGGAAGATTGGTCGCTTGTCAGCGTCCAACTGGCTACCCAACTTCTTCCATACGTCTGGGCTCACAAAAATGTGGTCAGGTAGGAAGTTGGTTGCGGTCAGGATGTCGGTTGCTGCGTCATACAACGCTGCGATCAACGATGTTGGGTCGTTTGCAGTAACTGTCCAAGTTGAACCTGATGCGGTGTCGCCAGCAAGAATTGCGTTACATGCGACTGCATCCGACTGCAACATGTACTGGCCTGCGAGGTCTCGCAAGATGATTTCCATGGCGGCAGGGCTAGTAAAATCAATGTCCTGTACCGACAAAGTAACTTGACCTGCAAGCGTTGACTTTGTAACAACATTTGATGCAATTACTGGCGTGGTTGCTGACACTCCTGAAAGTTCAGGTGATTGTGAACCTACCGACGTGTGGGTCGTCCAAGTTGGGCGAATCCATGTCTTTGATTGTCCGCCGTCTGGCATTGCGCGAGCGCCTACTGCCGTGACTACTGGACGGATGTAGTTCAAGTCATCAAATACTGGCCCAAGGACTGGTACTGGCAAAAGACCAGGTGTGTCCGTGGTAAGTACATCGCCTGCAGCTGCTTGAAGTGCTGTCTGCTTTGAGATTGCGAACTCGCGTGCGGCTGCTGCCACGTTGCGGAAAGTTTCTCCGCCGATGTGCATTGCTGCAAGGTATTCGCCTGGTGTTGGCAAATCAAACTTGCGCTTTGCTTGTGCGTAAATTGGTGCAGTAGGGATGGTTGCCTCGACTGCGGTTTCGTTGATTTCGGACATTTCTGGTTTCTCCTCTACTGGGGTTACTTCTTCATTTAACACTACTTCTTCGGGCTCTTGGTGGATACTCGCTGCGACTTTTGTGATGTTTGCGGCATCGCCGAAAGCGCCGATCGGAACTAGGGATAATTCCATCCAGTCGGCTGACTCAATGATCATTGTGCCTTCTTCGTCATACGAGAACTTGGTTGGGTTTACGCCGACCGATACTTGGTCAATGGTGCCGTCTAAGGCCATAACCAACGCGTCATTTCCTAGGGTCGTTGCGCTGATCTTGGCGGTAAACAGCATTGCGTCATCGGTTGACACTCTTTCCAGCACGATGCCGACTGGCATATCGGCTTGGTGATACATGAACAGGCGTGGCGCTTTGCCTTCGACTGGCAATGAGCCAGGACGGAAGATCACAGCTGTACCGTCTGAAACTACTGCCGGCACGTTGTACGGAACAGCGGTTCCCGAAATGGTGCGGCGTGGGGCGTCACCCTTTGCGGCGTCAAGCGTAAAATCGCCTGCAATTAACTTGATCATTGTGATAACTCCTCTTGTGTGTTTTCTCTAACAATTACTTCATCGTCTGCGCGGTCGGCCATAAAATTTTCTTCTAGGTATTCGTCGGCATCAAACTCAACATAAGTTCCGCGCGGTAACACGTTGTCCATTGACAGCGCGCTAGCAATTGCATCGGCATACAACTTCACGCCAAATAAGTAAAGATCAGCGCGTGCTTGCTGGCTTGACTGATACGAGTATGCGCCTGTAGCAACGCCAACCAAATATGGTGGCACGTTTGCTAGACGCGACATTTCCAATGCCTGATATTGCGACGCCTCAATTAGAAGCATCTTGTCAGGTGTGCTGTTTGTTTCCGTGTATGTCAAATACTCGTTAAGCGCTGCAGTCTGGTTAGTTGCTCGAGCGGCGTTAAACGCGCTAGCCAAATCAGCAAGTTCTTGCGCGCTTAATGGTTCGCCACCTGTTTGTTTAAGTACGCCTGCTGGGATGCTTGATGATGCGTTTCGGTTGCGTGCTGCTTCAAGTTTTAGCGCAGTTTCTATTGCGCCTGGAGCCGAGTAGATCATGCCTTGCGCTGGCGATAGGAATTGCACAAGGTTTGTTGGGTCTAGCATTCCGCCGTTGAAGTAAACCTCTTTAGACGGTGCGAACCAGACTGGCCCGACCATGTCGGTCGTGGTAATTGATCCTGCTGGCAGTCGAGTAAACGTGGCAGGGTATCCGTCAGCGGTGCGTGATGTGATGTACCAAAACGCGCGTCCGAACATCATTAGATCATCAAGCGTCCAAGACATAATGAACTGGTATGGCACGGTTGGGTCTGGTCGGCGCAACCATGAACGCGGCGCTATGTAAATGCTTTCCATTTCTTCGCCGTTCCAAAACTCGTTGTATGAGCGCAACGGCATTGAGCCAATTACCGAGGCCATCAAATCTCGAGCGCGGTTAATGGTTGGAACGCTGATCGCGCGATTGCGCGCTTCGCCTTCTTGGTAACTGTAATACTGGCCGATCATGCTTACGCCTTGCGCGTTACTTGTGTAACCGCCAGCGACCGCAGCTGCCACGCTAGGCGCTGGGCTTATTGCTGCTTTACGGGTTTTGTTGAAGATCGCCATAGTCCTACTTTGTCACATTGGTGGCAACCGCGCATGACTTATCCGATTCCGACAAAAGGCAAGGTGCGCGGTCGCCGCGTTTATCTTAGTTATTTACTGCGACAAGCATCGGCTTTCCGCTGTTAACTGGTCGCGCACACATGCCTATACCCCAGACCATTGTGCGCGCTAACTCAATCGGGCCAGGTGATCGCTTGCTTGACAGCACAATCGTGTTGTCGGTGCGAACAGCAACAGCGCGCTGGACGTGTTCGGCAAGCAGTTTTTCGCCTGTGTGTAGCAGGCGTGCTTCGGCGATCATGTTTTTGGCAAGCGGTGTAAACCGTCCTAGTTCGGCGTAACCGACCACGACCCTGCGGCGCTCAATGTTTGGTGGGCATGTGGCGTCCACGGTCGGCGACAACGCAAACCTGATCGTGGGGTCTTTGGCAAGTTCCTGCACATTTTCCCACAGCTCTGTAATTGACTCGGCGATAAATGCCACGGTGACTAGCACCCTTCCGTCAGACAGGTTGACGCATCTGGTTGCGCTGTATCGGGAGTCGTCCAGCGAAGATTCGATTGCCACGACCCCACCGCTAGGTATGTCACCTGTGTATTCCAATGACGGCCAACGCCCCGGCTCAATCCATCCGCGCACAACACTCACCCAAAGGTTTAGGGATGCTCGCAAGAACGACGCGCGATCAGGGTTTGTGGATTCTTGCCTAATTGTGTCCATGTCCAACGTGTAACCGAGCGCAGGATTACCCCACGCCCATGACGCAGGATGCAACGGGTCAAGGCTCGGGTCAGGCGACCATTCCGCCATATACATCGTGGACGGTTCGCCTTTGTCTATTGCTCGAATGCCAGCCTCACGCCAACGCTGAAACAAGACTGATTCTTCGGTGCCTGCTGTACTGAAGAAACAAGCCAAGGGATTTTTGCGTGCGCGCTGTGCCGGCAACAGACCGCCCTCAACCGAATCGGGGTTGACGTCAAACAACTCGTCCACAATCACCAAGTCAATTGACATACCGTGACCTTGGTTCGGCTTCAATGCTTTAACCCACCATTTGCTGCCGTCTGGCATCGTGGCCTGATAACGACCGTACGACTTAACAATTTTGGCTTGGTAATACTCTTCCAAGATTGGGCTCAAATCGTCGAACAAAAGGCAGGCGAGGTCAAGTCGGTGTGCCCCAGATACGACCGTTTGTTTTTGTCCACGTATCTTTGGCATTTCCACAAGCCAAAACAAGATCAACGCTTGGATGATTGTTGTCTTACCGTTCTGACGGGCAACCGAAACAAGGCTCGAACGATGCACAAACTTCTGATCAGCGTCAACAGCCAGCATCCCTTCAAGAGCATGCAGTTGCCACGGCATCAAATCAATCTGCAACACCTTCTTAGCCATGTCCCCCACAAGCCCAGCTAGTGAGCCGGCATGGTCAGGCACCATCGTTTCCAAGCGCGGTTGGTCATGGCCAGTTGGCGCCAGTTCAGGCTGATCAGGGCTGGTGGCGACAAAATGATGGATGGGGCTCGGGGGCATCTGATTGCTGTATAAAAAATCGTTGATTGCTTTTTCCCGATTTTGTTTTGCGTTTGCCAGTTTTTTATTTCTGTACGTGGCGCCTCGCGCGCTGTTGCATGGTTTACATGCTGCAACGTATCCGTCTTCTATTGTTCCGCCTTTGTCTGATTCGACTAGGTGATCTAGTTCTGTTGCTGTGTTTTTTTTGCACCAATGGCAGATCGGTGAGTCGCGCAGTAGTTCTGCACGTGCTTGCTTGTAGATCGTGGTGTCGTGTTCGGTCAGTTTGCGTGTCATGCTCGCGCGCTTCGCTTGCGCTGACGCGGCGCTTGCGCGCCTTGTCCTCGATAGTTGCCAGTTGTGTTTGTTGTCGGGTTCATGTCGGTGCTTTCTGTTTGTTATGTGTATGTTATGCGAACGAATTCAAGACACAGGGATGAATGCTCCACCCACGGGGTTGCCCTAACCCGTACCCTTTGCACTCATCATCAGATTGTTTACTGATCGCCCAGCCGCTTTGCCCAAATCATTTCGTCTTGCATGATTCGAGGCGCGACCGTCTACCCACGTCACCGTGTTTTATACCTTTCACCTTGCGAGGGGTGTAGGCCTTGCTACTAGCCGATTGTTTACTGTCTGGGGTTGCTTAACGTGTAGAGAATGTACTCCATGTCGCTGGGCTTCCACACCGCTGCATGACAGCCCGACATCTCACACGCGTTCAACCAAATCTTTTGTCCAGGCGTCAACTTGCCCTTCTCTGCTTTTAACTCAATAACCAACGGCCTGCCGCCTTGGAATGGGTGCACCATGAACAGATCAGGGAAGCCCACATCGCCTTGCACGTTTGTCATCCAGCGTCCTCGCGTGTTCTGTGCCGGCAGATCGTGATGGACTAGCCAGCCATAACGCTTAGCAATACTGATCACCATGTCCTTAAAGTCGGCTTCGCTGATCTTGGGGTCTAACTTCACTACAGCGATGCCATCCAAATCTTGTCTGCCAGATGGTTGATTGCCCATTTGATCTTTTGCTCGGCTTCATTCTGCTCTTTTGTTATTTGTGGATACAGGGCTTGCAACCGTTCAATCGCGCTAATCAGTTCTTCTAGTGTCATTTCTTGCCTTTCATACACACGAGCAAGGTTGCCCAAATGCCCATACAGATTCCGATGATGTTAAATGCCACGTAACTCATTTCAGGCGCTCAATAATCTTGCTTGCTTCATGCGATTTCAACAGCTCTAACACGGCGCTGTCATCGTCCAAGTTCAACTGAATCATCTCCAACAGGGCAAGATCATCCATGCCTTTATCCTTGGCAAGTTTCTTGATGTAACCAATTTGCTTTGGTGTGGCAAATGCGCCAGAGGGAGTGTGCACTTGCGGTTGTGGTGATGTAGTTAGGCGCTCGACCTTTTGCATCTCATTGCGTGACGGCCTAGGGCCACTAGCAGAAGCCTGCAATGGGCAGTTGGCAATAGCGCGACCGATTGCGCTGGTCTCACAATTCTCTACAAACGAGGTTGCATTGACACCGCGGTCGCTTTTAACTTCTTCTGCGTAGCCCGTAGCGACTGGCACTTTGTCTTCCTTGTCGGCGTACAGCTCTGCATAGAACACGCAAGCGTCACCTGTGTAGTTCATCATTGACGTGTACACGCGACCGTTGGGATATGCAGCCCAGAACCTAACTAGACGCTGTTCTACGGTTTCGTAGTTGCTTAGGTCAAAGCCCATCAGATTCCTGCCCACACAGATAGTCGTTGTGCATGGTCATGCGCGCCACCGCGCTGGGCGTAAGCCAGTTCGCCTGTATTGCGAATTAGACCACGACGCGCAGCTGCATTCAGCCGTCCAGCGATGCCCTTGGTAACGGGAAACTGATCGCCCAGGTGTTTCCAAATGTCGTCAGATGTGAAGAAGCCTTTAGTGCGCGCAACGTGCAAGATCGCAGCGTCAACTTGGTTTTGTTCCGGTTTTGTCCAACGCGCATCAGCAGACGATTGTGACGCCAACATCCCTTGGATGAATGGCGCTTGTTTTCTTGCCGGCACACGGCCGTCACATACGAAGTGTGTTTTGCCTTGTATGTCTGGGTAGGCGATGGTTTCTTTGCAGATCGTGCAGGTTTTCATGTCGGAATGTCCTTGTCGGTTAGGAATGTGCTTGTAATGCTTTGATTGCTAAGTCGAGTGTAGTCACATCGTAAAGTGGCATCGGGTCTTCTAGTGATAGCGAGTTTTTCATTACTCGCAAACGCTGGATAATGCTTGCGTGAGGGTTTTTGCTCACGTTCATGATTTCGTCAATCAGACCGAACATTGCCATTGTATGGTTAACCATTTCTGTGCGCTCCAATACCATTTTGCGTGTTTCTTCGGTTAGTTCGCCTTGATTCCATGCCACGCCTTCACTCATTTTGTTGCACTCCATGGCCCCCAACCGTACCCGTGACGTTCTACGCCGTAATTGTAAATCGCTAACGCTGCCAGCAAATTAACATCAGCCTGTAACAAGTTTTCTTTACTTGTAATAAGGCCGGCCTCAATCAGCCAGGGTGTCCAGAATCCGTTGATCTGCATTAGACCGCGCGACCCACCGTTCGGGTCTTTGCCGTTGTAAGCGTTAGGTATGCAACGCGACTCTCTAAACATGACAGATTCGAGCACCGTGCGCTCATTGGCAGGCCAGCCAAGGTTGACGGCAAGCGCGCTGAACTGCTCACACGCCGAGCTGTACGGGTCAATAAAGATCGTGGACGATGTGCTGGACGTGGTAGTGCTTGCCTCTATCAGATAGGGCGCTAGGGCAATGGTGTCAGGAGTGGCGCCAGACGCGTCAGGAGCCCCCACAGCGACCGTAAAGCCAAAGACCGTACAAAGCACTAGCCCTATGATTTTCTCTGCAAAATAGTTCATCGTTTCTCCAAAGGTATGGGCTCACCCCAAGTTGAGGTAGCCGATCTGAATGCGATTTGTCCCAGTAGGAACTTGCCCGACTCTGGGCTGGTAAAGATCTGTACCAAGATTTCTTGGCCGTTGTCTATCACTCCTGTATAGACGCTGTAATCAACGATCTGCGGTTCAGTCATTGCCTGTCCTTTTGTCGGTACTCCGACCCTAGAACATAGATCAAGCCTTGGGTGGGATTTCCCCGAACACCTTTAAGAATGCGGCTTTTACAAAGATCACCGAGTCCGCGGCCTGTGGTGATATCTCAATGTGGAACCAGTCGCCACCAGGTGCACCGCTGACTGTTGGCTTGGTGTATTTGCTCCATGCTTGACGATCGCAACGCCAAGCGCGCCCGTGCGGTGCAGGAAAATAGTCAATCACCATTTGGATGCCTAACTCGTTTGCATTGGCAACCAACTTTTCTACAAACGGCAACGCCGATTTGCGTGACGATTGCGGATGACGTGCGCTTCCTCGATACGACATGTCCACCGCGCGACCTGTTGCATGCACGGACAAACTGCCTGGCTTGCCTTTCATGTCGCGCTGACCGTAAGACCCGTTGTTCCACAGCGCGCCACCAGAGTGATGTATCAACTGTTTAATAAACTCGTTCATGCCGGCACGTGGGCCTGCTGCTGGGCCGTCACTATTGCCGATGTAGGGCCGTGCGTTAGGCACAACCGCTTTAGCCTTTGCTGCTGCCACGACCAAACTTCATGTCTTTAGGGTTAAAATAACGCAACGCTGTAGGACAGACCGCGCCGATCGCAGCTGCCAACAATGCGCCAGGGTCGGTGTTGCCTGTTACCGCTAACGCAACTACCGCAGCAAGCATTGAGCGCCCGTAAGAGGCAAGTAGGGCTTTGTCACTTGGTTTCATCGGTTGACTCCTTTGCTTTTGATTTTAGCCCGTTGCCGGCAACAAGACCTGACAATGTGCCTGTGAGGAATACGCACAAGGTTGACAGCAAATCAATGATTTGGGCGTCTGTTGGGGCTTGTTCCATCGGTTGATCAATAAACAGGATTCCGTAAATAAATGAGATGATCGTAAAAGCAAAGCAGATTGCCATGATGCGGCCAACAAATACGATTAGCCCTGCGTGGTGTTGTTCGGGTGTTTTACTCGCAACTGGCTTTCGTAAAGCACTTGTACTCGACATTAGTTTTGCTAACGGTGCATCCACTACATGCCCACCAAACTACGGCAATGAGTAGCGCGTAACCAATAAACGGACGCCATCGCATTAGTCAACTGTTATTGGATTATTTGCGAGTTCAAGTGCTTTAGCCATTGTCGGCGCTTCGGCTGGTTGTGTGTAACGATCATCCATCCATTGAACACAGTCATACCCGTTAGCTGGTTCGTTGTAACGAAAACAAGCATCTGGCGGCGATAATTCGCGTGTTGCGTTGCCTATTTGAGAATTGATTTCTGCTTGTGTTGCCATTACGCAATCTTTTCTATCTGAATTGATGTGTAGATTTCTGATGTGCTTGCGTTTACCGCTGTACCCAAACCGTTTGCTACACCAGTCGCGCAATAGTATTGAACCGCAAAAACTTTACTTGCAGCGATTGTGAAATGGGCTTGCAAAGATGCGATTCCACCTACAGAACTTGCGCTGTCCATTGCTGTGTTGTTTCCAATTGCGGTAATTGTGCTGTCTGTAATGTTAAACAAACGTATTTTGCTTCCGTTTGTGTTTCTAAAGGTGCTGAACGCTGTCGCAACATATGTGCCTGCAGGCAAGGTTATTTGATTGGTTGCAAGGGAACATCCCGTTATGCCGTTGATCACGGTTGTGTTTAATACGCGGGTTGTCCACGTTGTTGCAACTGATGTTCCGCCAGCTGTGTTGTTTGCTTGTGTTTCGTTAAAACTGGCAAATGCGGGTGTGACTGCAGAAAAGTTGCTGTTAAGCGATGCCGCTGTTAAAACTTGTCCTGCTGTATATGTAGTGACTGGCATAGTGCTCCTTATCCTAAAGCATTCGTTGTGTCGAGTGTGCCATACACGGCGTCATCCAAGATCAGTTCATAAACGATTGTGGTTGGCGCGGTGCTGTACAGGATGCTGTGGCCCGTGCTGAAATCCAGCCGATGCTCTATGCCCTCAACTGACAGCTCTTGAGCCAACTGGGTTGTGCCAGTACCGCTCGCAAACGTCTTTTCTACGGTAATCGTGTCGCCAATGTCCATGGTTGCCAGCGTGTCCTTTTGGGCTGTGGTCAACATCAGATATTTGGTTGCCACGGACGTGTACCGCGGTTCAGGCTCTGGGTTAAGCAGATAGTCGGCGGCGTCATCAATAGCGGTTTGTTCATGTAGCAGGCTGTTTGTGATGCTTGTTGTTTGAATAAAATAGGTTGCAATAGACCCTGCATCGGTCGCGGTAGCGGTCGTGCCGTCTAGCCCTGTAACCACGGAGCGGTTAATTACCGAATCCGCTTCAAAGGAAATGCCCACGCCATCGTACTTGTATTCCGTGCCGTCATCTTTAAACTCGGCTACAGGCGCGCTTAACGTGTTCCCGATGCGATCTTGGAATGTAAGCACTCCAGCCCTTGACATAAACACACGCCCAAACTCGGCGGTCTCGTTGATTTGAGTTATGTATTGCAACACGTTTGTTCCTGCCGGCACGGTGTAAGCGCTGTCGTGGCCTAAGTTGACGGTGCCTGTGGCGATGCTTCGAGCTCCTGCCGGGAAATCAACCTCTGGCAAGTCTAAAACGGTTTCTATGCGTTCGCCTGATGTCTCGGCGGTGACGTTCAGTTCGTCTAGAAATGTTTGTGCGAGTAGGTAGAACTGGTCAGCGCAGTACACGGTCACGGTGTCTAGACCGCCGAGCGCAA
>JACCDP010268216.1_pt1 | contig 14294 bp, 15 predicted proteins | sample 7445841 | NCBI WGS metagenome assembly JACCDP01 (sample SAMN15323441, study PRJNA562643) | freshwater metagenome | isolation source: river surface water | place: USA:Blue River Watershed | collected 2017-08-17
AGATTCAGCTCGACGAAGGTGCGGCAACCAACGGATCCCCAACCCGGGGGCCGGAACGGTGCCAACGCTGATATGGCGATGCGGACGGGTCCGACGCGGACCACGCGCCCTGTGTGGCGTGCTGCGTCGTGCCCCAGGCGCCGGCCCATGCCGGTCGAACTGGGAGGTATTGAACATGGGCAATAAGAAAGCAAAACCAGATCTTGTCGCGGCTGCGGCACCCAAGGTAACTGCCCGCCCGAAGCGCGACAGGCTTTTCTTCGCAGCACTGGCTGCCGTGCGGCATCACAATGATGCATCGGCAGAGGCTATCCAAAAGCAACTTGGGGTTGTGCCGCAGTATGCAGAACAGTTACTCCAGGATCTTGAATTGGAGGGCTATGTCACGAAGCCCCGCAAGGGTGCCGATGGTTTCCTTCAGCGAGATTTGACATTCCAGGAGCCGAAAGAAGAATGGTTGACGCGAGAAGGGCTAGCAAGAGAGGAGCGCCGATCAAGAACAGTGCAGCAAGCGCTACTTCGACGGCACCCAGCTCGGGCGGGGATTAACCAAGTAGCAAAGTTGATCGAGGATGAGATTGTCGCGATCCTATCTGCCTACCAGAAGGCACATTTGATTGAGATTCGCAACAGTGCACGACCAGGAGGTGAGCACCCTTCAAGCAATATAGTGAGAGAAATCGGGTTTAACGTAGGCGCAACAATTGCAGGGATCCTTGCCTCAGAAGATGAGTGGCCGAACGGGAGTCAGGAGTTGCTCAGCCAGCACGATCAGCTCACCCTATTTCGCAATGAGATTTACACCGCTTGGCGATGCGACGACCAATGCAACCACTATTCCCGCCGATCCCAGATCCTGCACGTCCCTGACGGTGATCTCGTAGATCGGCCTGGATGGGACCACATGTGGCTTAGAAATCGACTGGGAGAGATCGGAATTTTCAGGGGCACAGCGGCTGGCCGCGAACTCTTTCCTGCCATTCGATATGTGGTCATCAAGAAGGACGGATCCGGCGCGATCGTCACTGAAGACGGTGCGTTCAAGAAGTTTTAGGAGGAACTATGTGTGAATTTGACACCGTGACGACTGCAGAACTTCTCCGTGCGACCTTTGCGGCGCAACGGGAGGCCTACCAGCAGCATCCAGAGCGTGCAGCATTGGAACGTGTTAGAGATCTCATCCGTGGCGAGGTGCTCGCAGTACTTGGGGTGTACGAGCGTGAGCGAGGGCAATGGTGGATGCCTGGTGAGGGCCTATCAATGAAGCGCGTGAGCACAACGGCGACGATCGTGGCCAGGCGAGTGGCGGCGAGACTGTCAATGGGTGACTTTAGGGTCGGGGTTGCCCCCCTCGATCGCCCTGGCTTGACTGAGGTCCTAGTCCTGCGCGTTGATGAAGTGTTTTGGGCGATGACCAAGATGTTCTACCTCGGTGACGCTTCCAGGCGAAGAATTATGGCCGAGCTCAACGCCCATCCTGGCTGGAAGTTGACTTGGGTAATTCAGAGGCTGACGGCCGTAGGCGCTCTTGTATCTGATCACCCAGGGAATCGAAACGCAGCCTGCGAGTTCGGAGGAGCCTGGCACCATTGGGGAACAGCCCCCGGCTTAGAACTAATGCTCTTACGGCGTGATGGCTCAGGATTCTTGGAATTCAGTAATGGTGTGCGTAGAAAATTTGACGCACTTCCTATTGCCGATCAACTACCCCGAGTTTTCCCTACATTAGATGTTCTTCAATCGTGGGGAGATGACGATAGATTCAACTACGTTTGGTCAGAGGCGGTTGAAAAAACCGCGGAAGAGTATCACCGAAAACGAAGCAATCGGTCGACAGTTGATGGCGGAATGCTCATTGAGAAGGAGGAACTCGTGCATGAATAGTGATGTGAGCAACCCTGGCCAAGAGGTCAAGCGCACCTGCCTCATGTGCGACACAACGTGTGAAAAGTGCAAAGAGGGCAAAATGTTGCACGTGGTGTTCGGCTACATCACGAACCAGATGCTGGAAGACAACGCCGCGGGTAAGTATGCCTTGGGCGGGTGCCTTAGGCCGACCAGCCCTGTGCACCGCTGCAACACTTGTGCCGCATCGGTAGGTGGCGACGAACTCGCGGCTATTTGGCGCAAGTCCCGCTCGTGAGCGGCAGTTTTCGGTAACGCAGCTGCGCTGTGCCATGCATGTGGCACCGTCGCGAGCGTCAATAGGTCCACGAGGAGGTAGCCATGGTTGTAGATGATGAGCCGTTCCTGAGCGTCGTCGGTGCTCGGCTGGTCTGGGCTGATGACCCCGAGTACCTGGCATTCTCAGAGGAGCACGCTACGCGCACCCGCACTCGATTTACCCGCGCCGCACCGGACCCGCAGCATATTGTTTCAAATGCGGCCGAGCGAGCTGTTCGAACAGTTACCGGCCGGCTAGGGGGTGGGTCGCACCCGCGAATTCTGCGGGCCGATGTCATCTATCGGGGTAGGCGCGCCCCCGAGCCGTTCTACCTTGAGTTAGACGCAGTGACTCAATCGCCCACAGGACTCTCCGTTTTAGAAGTCAAGATGGGCCGACCAAAACTACGCGCGGCCGCTCGGAAGCAGCTTGAACGATTTGCAAAAATTGCAGGCGTAGACCTAGGTCCACTTAATCTCGTCGCCACGATCGTTTTACCTGTTAAGAGCGAGGCGGATCAGGGAACGCCCGAGTGGCCCAGGATCCGGCTTGGTGACCTGCAGTCTGAAGACCTTCCCGAGCGAAGCACGCTGTACGTCGACGTGCATGATCTTCTTCCCCTCTTCTCTGAGCATGAACGCGAAGCGCTCGTTCAGTACCAAGCGGTTGAAGAGGTGCGGCGTAGAGCAGATCAGCTAGCACTTGCAGGGGACGTCGAGGGAGCAAAAGCGCTACGGGAGTCCATCGCTCCCGCCCCAAGGGCTGAGGGAACTATCACCGTTGATGACGACGGTATCCGTGTTGTCGGCGCTGACGCTGCCAACTGGCTCGCGCGAAAAATCCAGGCAGCCAAACCAGATGAGCCTTCGGGCGAGCCTACCGACCAGTAATCCACCGGCTGAGGCCAACGAGGGCACCAGCGATGGAGAGGAGTTGCCCGGCGCGGGAGGCGGCGTACACAAGCAGGTAGTTCCCCGAGTGGATCGCGACGAGCTTCCCCTTCTTCTCAAGCTCATGCGCCTCCCAAGCGCTTGCCTCAGCCTCTTTCGCCCAGAAGTGCAGAAAGGTCCACATGCCTATGGAGGCCAGCAAGGTCCAGAAGCCCTCGATGTGCCAGTTCGGCGTCTCGATGAGGTGGCAGTATTTCGCGATCTCTTCCGGGCACGGGTCGAGCACAAAGGGGTTCATGGGCCACATCATAGAAAGATACTCATGGATCATGCTACTTCCTCCTTACTCTTCTCTCTTACGCCTACTGGTCTAGGAACTCGGCGCCCATCGCGAGCAGGTCATCGGTGCTTGGCCATTCACCTGGGCCGCCAGCGATCAGCCGCTCGAAGGCTGGGGTTCCGCCGCCATTCCCGTCTAGGAAGCGCCGGGTAGATGCGGCGGAAAGCGCAATCATCAAGATGCCCGTGGCGAGGAGCTCTGCGGTCAGGTTCCTCGTCGGCACGCTCCACACATGATCGATCATCCCAAACTTCCGCCTCGTTTCGTCAGCAGCAATGTGCGTGACGCCGCTGCGAATTTCGGCAACAGTTGGCACAAGAATCGTCTTGACCACTGAGGTCGACTGACCCTCCGTGGCGACCCAGCGGTAGAGGGACGCGTTGATTTTGACGTCGTCGTACGCCGGCGCGCGGCAGACAACGAGTTGAGTGCCAAGGTCAACAGATTCCTGCAACTGAGAAATCATGATCGGGAAGCCATCTCCGTCGATCTCAATCCAGGTGCCATGCTCGCTCTCGTGCACCACCCGTGCATCACGCTCCTTGAGCTCGTTCAGCACATCAAGAAGGAGCTTCTCAAAGTGCAGGCCGCTGCGGGCCTGTGCTACTGCTGTGTTCATGCTGACACCTCCATGCTCTTTGCCCCGGCGGCAAGCGTGAGCGTTGCCGTTGCCCACACCTCCGCGGTTGATCCGTATGGCCCCTCGGCCTGCGGATGGTCATTTACGGTTGGCACATAGCCTCCCGCCCCTCCGAAGAGGATTGGCGTGGTGGGGAACTGCTCGCGCAGTTCCGCCATCGCGGTTCGATAGCCATCGACGGTGAACTGAATCCCGCCGCCATCACTTCCGCCGAGTGGGTCTGAGACGTGCCCATCAGCACCACCGGCGATGAAGATGATCTCGGCACCGAACGCCTTAGCCAGCGCACAGAACTCATCCGTAGCGACCAGCAGCTCGACGTTGCCATCACCCGAACCCATCGCGAAGTTGAAGGCCCGCTTCTCTGCCATCGACTTCTCACCGGTTCCTGGGTAGATTCCGTAGCGGTGCACTGAGTAGGTGAGCGCGTTGGCGTTCTCCAACAGGAGCGCCTCGGTGCCATCGCCGTGGTGCACGTCGAAGTCAAAGATCGCGACGCGTTTCCAGTTCCCCACGCGCCCCTGTGTCACGAGCTCGGCCGCCATAGCGAGGTCGCCAAAGACGCAGAAGCCCGCGGATCGCTCGCGCTGGGCGTGGTGCTTCGCCCCAGGCAGATTCACTGCCGTGAGGGTCTCGCCCCGCGCCAGGGCCTCGAGTGCCGTAATCGTGCCGCCCGCCATGAGCTGGGCCAGCGCCGAGAGGTCAGGGCGTGGCTCGCTCCAGGTCGACTCGGGGCAATCGCCACTGACTAGCACCGTGGCGAGGTACGCCTCACTATGGACTAGGGCGAGCTCTTCACGGGTGGCTGGCCGCGGCGCAATGGTGCGAACCGCAACACCATACGAATCGGCAAGTTCGCCAATCCGCGTGGTGGCGTGCACGTACCGGATCCCCTTGGTTGGATGGGTCGGCCCAAGGTTCCAATTCGCGAACTCTGGGGTGTAGACGTAGACCATTTCACTAGTTGAAGGCGTGTTTGGGTTACTCATGAATACCTCCTTGTATTGCGTGGGTTGGGTAGTGGCTCAATGAGGGGCGAGCAGCCCCGAGCCCGCTAGAACATTGGGCTGATCGGACCACCGGTCCGCAGCGCCTCCCGAAGCTCTTTCGCCAGGGGATAGGTGAAGGGGAGGGCGTGGGCCAACTTCTCGGCCTCATCCACGCTGAGGCGGATGGTGATGGAGCCACCCATCTCGACCAAGACGTGGCCAAAAGACGCGATTGGATCTGGGCGCTCCATACGTGGGCGGTTTTCACCGAACTCAGACATAGATCCTCCTCATGCAGTTGGGCAGCGCTGGCTAAAGCCGAACGTCGCAGGTGTTTTGAGTATTCAACCAGGCGCTGCTCTCGAGGGGTGACCTCTGTGCAGACACCTGTTTTGACTGATGTGATATTACCTCACGAAAGGTACCTGTGTCAAGTCTGCGGAGCTATCGAACTTGATGCAATTAACGCGCGCTACTGCAGCACGAAACGTTCCTAGAAGGCAGTAACGCTACCTATACAATCTCCTGGTCGCTCTTGCCAAGGTTGCCTACGTCCCACTCCATTGTCAGATTCGTTCGCCCCCAGATCTCAGTGAATGGTGCTGGTGCACGGGCCTATTTGACGATCTGGCCTCGCTCGTAATTCACGAGCCACCTTGAAAGAATGGCAACTCGGTCTCGAAGGCTCTCTGCCCCATTGGTGCCCTGCCCTACGAGCTCAGTGTAGGTACGAGCGTCGCCTCCAAAATCTGATGGATCTAAACTTCTGCGGCGCTCAAAGTCAGCAATAAATGTACGGACGACTGCCGGATTGACACCGCCACCGCCCTTCCGGTTCTCTGCCCAATCAATAAGCACTACATACGCGTCAATCAATGTGCGTCTCTTGAGCAGAGGGTCACCTTCTTTGAAGAATTCACATAGATCGTCTAATCGATTAGTGAGATTTTCTTCAACTGAGTCCGCAAGCTCTCTGCTAGCATCGTCTTCTGCCTGAAATAGTTTGATCAGTTTGTCACGTGACCTGTCGCAAATCATGGAGCCGTTTCGGAACTTTTCTACCTCCATGGCAACTAGGTTTTGCGCCAGAAGCAGGTCTTCGCCACGCTTTGTCGTGATGGTTACACATTTGGTTATAAACTTATGGCCGGCTACCGTTCGGGCTAGCTCTTGCAGAGATCCTGCACGTGCGCGGGCTTTCTCTCCAGACGATAGAGCAGTCCCAGAATTCAAACGAGTGAAGACCTCTTGAATTGCACGCTTTGCATGCTCGGCCTCTTTGGGGGTAGTGATTACAACGAAGTCAAGGCGAGTTCCGGCAAAGTGGTCTTGCCATGCGGGGGCGAGGTCCCTATAGTGCGACCCAGGTCGAGGGAGGCCGTTCGGAAGGTTGGTAGAATCTACCAGCGTAAAACTCTCGCTAATTGGAAGTTCGTTATCCATGAACGACCAAAGCGTCAACAGTCTCTGCTTGCCGTCGGCTACGGCATATTCCTTGTCGGGGCTATGCCAAGGACGTTCGTGCAGGTAGAGCTTCGGGATATCAAAGCCTCCAAGGACCGAATCAATTAGCAACTGCCGCTGAGCTTTGGTCCAAATGCCACCCCGACGTTGATACGGCGGATCAAGATCAAAATCTGCCTGGTTGTTATACGTATGGCCGATCGTCATTTGGCGTGGAAAGCATCGCATAAGTTAAATCCTCCCTCTTTCTCTTACTACTTCTTCCCCAATGATCATGGATTCTCGTGCAAGTGTGCGAGCCTCTTCGTAACTCATTGACCAGCGAGCAATCTGTGCGCCGATCCGGTTGAGATGCTTGGCTGCTTCACGGAATACGTCGCGCGGTTTATCTGCGGCCTCGATTAGGAACGCGGCGGCGCCCAGTGGATATTCGCCTGTTCCGGCTCGCAGAATGTGACTTCGCCAAAGATCATTGCCGCCCAACTGGGCAATCTTCTCACGCTTCAATGAGATGTCAAGGGCGGCTGCGTCAGTCGCAATTGAGCCACGAAGGTACATCCTGTAGGGAACTGACTCAACCAGATGGGCGTGAGTTTCAGCGGCATGGCCGAATGCCTGGGCACTGGGCTCGCCAGCGATCTTTGCGCCGTGCCACAACACCAGTTGGCGGAGTGGTACTGCCGCTACCCAGCGCCAGTACCCAACATCCTCACGTGCCTGCGGTGGGGCTGTCCGAAGTAGGTCATACAGACTGCACGCCAGTGCGCCCTCAATTTCAGGGCGGGTGACGCCCGTTTGATCGCGCATAGCCTTCCACTCACCTAAGAGCGGAGCGAAATCCTGCACTTGGCATGCGCCGCCCAAAGGAGCTGCGCCTTCGAATTGCGCCTCAACAGTTGGGAGCGAGTCACCCGGCAATGCAGCGAATAGAAGCCCCGCCACCTCGGTGCTGATCTTTGGGTATTGGTTCACGACTGCACCTCCTGAAGCGCCCGCTTTGAGGTTGTGAGGGAACCCCACACATGCTGGAGCTGGGCTCTCATGCGCTCAGGCTCCTCAGCACACATCTGAGAGAAATCACGGGCATATGCTGTGATTGCATCGGTGTTATCGGCCTTGCGCACCCCAAATGCTTTTTCCCATCGCTGCGCAAGCCACCTGGTGCACATTAAGTCAGGAAGGAAGCTCTCCACTGGATCAACGTCAGATCCCTTGGCGGCTTCGCGCCAGGCCGCAGCACCCACGGCAATTGCGGTATCAATCGCCACAGCAGTCGAAAGAAGCTGCGAGGTTGGCTGATCCTCTTTCTGGTCAAGCTGCACCCCGAGGTCTTTTTCAATCCAGATGACAACAGATGTTTCAAAGCCGGGCCCGAGAACCTCCTGGGTAAATTCAATGAAGTATGCGGTCTTAGCTGGCAGTTTGAGGCGTTGGCACACCTCGGGTGTGAGTTGCTTACGCGGGAAACTGCTCGGCTCGCGCTGGTGAACCAGGTTGATTTCACATTGGGCTAGCCGCGTATGCTTCAGAGCCGCACCTGTTGGGTCAGCTAGTGCGACCTTGTGGCCGAGCGCTAGTTCGGCGAATACCTCAATCCCATTCGGGTCTCCGGGGATCTGCAGCTCAATTGGGGAACGAGGCAACTCTGAAATTGCCGTCTGCTTCTGCATGGGTGATCGTCGACGGTATGTTCGGGAACGTGCCGTTACCTGAAGGTAGACATCTTGCTCGCTATAGCCAGCCCTGGCCACTGCATCTCGGACATCCTTTGAAAGCTCAACGAGAAGCAATCCCGGCTCAGCTAACTGGCTGGTTGATAGCTCAATGCGCTGGTCAGTAGTGATCGCGCCAGCGATGCTCGTCTTGACGCATCCAGCAAATGCGGCGTCAAGGCCATCAAGATTGCTAAATGGTCGAAGTTCAATGGAAGGCATTTAAATGATCCCCTGCATCACTTAAGAATCGTCGCAGTTGGCTGCACTTTAACCCCGTACATCCGATCAGCGAGGAGGCGCGGGACCTCATAGGTAATCTGAGTTGCAAGGCCTCGCTTGAGTGTCAGCTCTAGGCCTCCTTCGGTGTTTACCACGTTGGTTGCACCAGGAGCAGAAAGAATTGTTGGCAGAGTTTCAGGGTCAACGCTCTCACTCGCGTAGCGAACAGTCAGCTCAATGCGAATGCGAGTAGTTGGCTTTTTAGCCTGCTCAGCAGCAGCCTGCACAGTGAACGTTCCACCGATTTTGTAGGTTGGCTTGCCCGGATCAATGTTGCGTGAGCCAGTCAGATTCTTGATAAGAATCTTTGGCGCCGTCTTCTCATCATCGCCGGGGCCCTCTTTGCCCGGAAGAGCAAGAAGTTGGCCGATCTTGTTCGCCTTCAGCTCCTTCTCCTCAGATTTTGGGGTGGCCTTCTCGCAGATTTCACGTAGCGCCTCACGAATGCCTTGCGAGATTGATGCTGCAAGCTCATATGGCTGCGGTGGGGGATCGCCCCGTTCGGCCCAGCCTGCATGCCCAGCGTCCTCTGTTTTTCGAAGGACAGGATCTTCTTGGCTGCTCGCTACATAAACGCCACGCAAAGGGAGCGAGACTCGTGCGCGACCATCAATGCGCCAATAGTCAATCACCATGCGTGTTGAGCGAATGCGAGCCACGGTTGGTGAGGGATCGCTCTCTCCGAGCTCAGCCGCGGAGGGCAGGACTACGCCGAGCTTGCCCGGCTCAATTCCTGTAGGGCGCTGGCCTGGGTCTTCCTGCCACGGGCCATGGCTATTGAGCACGGCCTCTTCGGCACTCGACTTAATCGGCTCGTTCGGGTCAACCTCTCGGACAACCCCGTTCTGGGCGACCGAAAACGCGTGAATGTAGGTCTTCAGGTCCGCTCGGCCTTCAAGGTTGGGCCGAAGAACCTCTCCATTTGGCTTGACGACTTCTACGGTGAGACCCACCGCCTTATCGACAATCGCCGGCCACCAATAGAGCTCAATGGCCTTAAGGAGTGCTTCGGGAGTAATTCTTGGCGCGACGACCGCAAAGGTTGTGCCGTGCTGCTCAGGTTGTGCTGAGTTCCTGCGGTCAATTCCCCAGCTTTCGGCCATTTCATCGGCGCGCTCGTCCTCAAATGGGAGCTTTGTAGCTCGGTCAGCGTATTCAGCGCGACCATCAAAATCTAGGCGGCCATCTTTATGTGCTCGCCAGTATAGAAACCCGACTGCCCGTCGAGACGCGGCGTCAGTGAGCGTTTCCTGATCTGAAATCTTGACGGTGTGACCCTTCTCGAAACATGAGTATGCGTAGACGGCTCGTAGCTCCCCGGCGTTGAATACTGCTGACTTCCCGAAACCGAAAGAGCCGCCCGCATCGGGGCGCTTGTTGCTCGCGCCAACCATATAGATCGCGTTGAAAAGATCAGAGTTTGAGCTCCAATCAAGGGGTCCTCGGAGCCCATGCGCGCCAAAGTCCTCAATGTAGAGAACCTTTAGGCTCTGCTTGACACTCGCGAGTGAAGGCGCCTCCACTGGGCGAATCGATTCAGGCCAAGTCGTTGAATCCAGTCGGCCCTGCAACTCACCTAGGCCGAAGGCCTCGGCGTGCTTCTCGGCTTCCTTCCCCTGATACTCAACAAACTTAAAACGCAGGCGAAAGGGAACGCCCTGCTTGCGGTAGTCCTTGGAGGCGTCAGCAGAGTTCTGGATGGCCTCGCGTGCCAGCAGGTCATCCGGACCCATGTTGTCCGACCGATTACGGAAAAGTTTGCTGAGCGCGGAGGCGTCAATCCCGCCGCGAGGGGATTGCTGGATCCAGTCCCATTTTGAGGTAGTCATTACTGGTGATCATTGGGCAGCGTTGAGGTTTCGTCAAGGAGAGACGTGAGAGGCATTCAGCCTACCGAAGGAGCGACCACCATCTTGATTTGGTGCGCCTAAGTGGCAAGGCCGACACCGTAACAAACCCCAAAATCGAAGGCACCGCATTGCCGAGCCAGGTGTTCAGCGCTGCTCGTGGCGGCTGCTCGTCGCCGGTCTGGAAGGAGAACCAGTCGGGGAAACCTTGAATACGCGCCGCCTCGCGTGGGAGCAGCGTGCGTGGCTTCGTAGGGTGAATGAATCGACCACGACCAGGCGTGGCGTAACCAGTAGTGAGCGTTGGGGCGGGCTTGTCGGGGTCCATGCGCCCATAGTTCGCCATATAGGTGGTGCCTGAGCTGTGTGAAGGCGGACGCTCCTCAAGGGGCATGTTGAGTGCGCCTGAATCTTCGAGCACCTGGATGCGGCGCTTGTTCTCATCAGAAAGGTTTGGCGGCGTCTGCATGCCCGCCTCGTCGTCGCGTTTGGCAGGTAGCCCGCCGAGCGCCCAGAGCACTGGCCGAGCGGTGGCGTAATTGCGGGCGAGGATTTGCGGAATTGATTCGGGCCGCCCCCACTTGCTGGCAATGAGGAAGAAACGTTGTCGAGTTTGCGGCCAGCCAATCTTGTGCGCGCCGATGACCCCGGAAGTTGTGCGGTATCCGTAGTTGTTCAGCAGTCCTTCCGCGGTAACGGCCACACTGTTGGTATCACGCAGCACACCGGGCACGTTCTCAATGATGACATTGGGAATACCGAGCTTGATTGCGAGTGCTGGCACTTTCAGATACAGCTGGTTGCGCGGATCGTCGTATCGAGTGTGGTTGTTGAGCATGGAGTGTCCCTGGCAGGGTGGGCCGGCGAGCAGAAGGTCTGGTCGAGGTGCGCGACGCAGCCTGCTATCTACGTCAATGCCACCCTTGTCGCCCTTGAAAGTGGCGTTGACACCAGTGCCCTTTACGGTCATTTGCACCAGGTCGTCCATCGATCCTTCAATAGCAACGAGGGGCTTGAAGTTCTTCTCGTAGACCGCGAGGGCATCGGGCGCCAAGTCAGAGGCGAAGGAGACGACAGGTTTCAGACCCTGCGCAATGAGTGCCTCGCTCGCCCCGAGCGTGAGCCCGCCAACGCTGCAGAAGACATCGGCGATCCTAAATTCGTTGCCCCGGCTCCGCCGTCGAGGGCCGGTAAGAAACTCCATCCAGGAATCAAACGTGCGTGGGGGGAGGCCATGAGTTTCATTCATGTGGGGGAGTGTACCTACCGATGAGTAATTGGTCGAGGACGTTTGAAGTACATCAGAATTTGGTTGCGCACGCGAGCCTTTCGCGCTGGCGGGCACTAATTGCGCTGATCAAGGTCAATTTGGTGTTTGTCATATAGAGCCAAAATCTCATCGCAGAACATGATCAGCCGATCTCGTTCGTGACCGCCAGTCCGATCGGCAAGCAGGTCGCGCTTCCAATTAGCAAACAACTTTCTTCCGAATGAGGTTTGACTAAGAACCTTCTTTTGGTAGTTGTGTGCACCGCAGAGAACCTGGCCGTTTTTGACTGAGCCTTCGCCACCCTTCTCTTTTGGTATCCGATGGTCAATCTGCAGTTCCACCCCATCGTCCTTACCGCGGCCGCAAGCTACGCACCGATAATTGTCGCGTTCAAGAATCGCCTTCTTTGTCGGCGCATCAAAATTTTGCAAATCAATTCGCCCTTCAGCGTGATCAGGGTCATAACGATAGATGCCTTTTCCTTCTTTAATCAACTTGCCCTTTTGAGCAAGGCTACGGATCGCACGATCAGAATCTTCAAATCGCTCGCCGTACTGGGCAAAGTAACTATCCTCAATCGCCTTCTTAGATTCAGCGTGCGCTACGGAACGTCGAGGATTCTTTTTGAACCAACTAAAGACAAATTCAACCTGGGATGAATTAGCCTTAGCCACGGGACTTACCTCTTGACTTAGGCAATCCATTAACTAGGGTCGTGACCATCTCTTTCGCAATAGCAGTTACGACTGGTACGGCTACAGAGTTGCCAAGCTGCCGATACATCTGGGTACGCGACACTGGGATCTTGAACGTCTTGGGGAACCCCATAATCGCTTTGCACTCGTTATCAGTTAGCAGCCTCATACCGGTTGGCCCATCCTTAACGAAGGTACCCGTAAGCCGTTGAATCTTGTGATAACTCGCAACGAGTGTTTTGACCTTTAGCTTGGATCTTCTGTCAATAACTTGCGGCCTTCCATCGTCAAGTTTGAACAGATAGCCATCTTGTAGATGCTTTGATATAGATCGATCGGTGACGCCTGTTTCAACAAATTGTCCGATGAAAACGTGCTTGCGAGATTTCTTTGGCCATAGGTGCATGATCCCGCGCTGGAGTCGCGTTTTGTCATAGCCGACGATGTAGATGCGTTTCCGATGCTGGGGAACTCCATAGTCGGCAGCATCAAGAACTTGATGATGTACTGAATAGCCGAGTTCATTTAGGCTCTGTAAGATCACAGCAAATGTATTCCCCCCGTCGTGGTTAACCAGGCCAACGACATTCTCAAGGAGGAATGCAGCCGGTCGTTTACCTTCAAGAATGCGCAGCACGTCATAGAACAGCGTGCCCTGGGTCTGGTGCTTGAAACCTTGTCGCTGTCCGATCGAGCTGAATGGTTGACAGGGAAATCCTGCCAGCAGTACGTCAAAGTCTGGAATGTCAGAAGCTTTTATCTTCGTGATGTCGCCATGAGGAGTTTCGCCAAAGTTTGCCGCATAGGTTTTTTGGGCGTCCTTATCCCACTCAGAAGAAAATACGCAATCGCCGCCGACTGCCTCAAAGGCGAGACGTGTGCCGCCAATTCCGGCAAAGAGATCAATAAAGCGAAAAGGCATGACTTTCTTAATGCGCCGTACGCGGGGCCAGGGGATGGTTGTTTGAGCGGGGCGATGGGCGGATTTCTTCACTTCTTCAGTTTACGGCCTGGCGTGCCAACGGTGTGGCGCAACGCGCTACGCCAACCCAACCTTCTCCTTCACCTCGCGCATCGTCTCGGTGACGATGGGCAAGAGGCGGGCGGCGCCATCGCCGAGGATGTTGTCCACTTCGTGCGGCAGGGCGAGGAGCTCGTTGTAGCGCTCACGGGCGGGGGCGTAGTGGGCGATCAGGCGCTCGGCCAGCAGGCGCTTCATGTCGGCGCAGCCGGTGAGGGCGGCGCGCTCGTTCTGCCAGAGCTCTTCGTAGTTGGCGCTCACCAGCTTGTGTAGCTGGCAGACGTTGCAGGCCTCGGGGTGCCCCGGATCACTCTTGAGTGGGCGCTTGGTGTCGGTGACTGAGCCCATCACCTGCTTGGTGATCACTGCGGGGTCACCAAGGATGTCGATGGTGTTGCCGATCGACTTGCTCATCTTCTTCTCACCATCCGTACCCAGCACCACGGGTGAGGTGGTGAAGACGGCCTCTGGCTCTGGGAAGGTGTCGCCGAACTTGTTGTTGAACGAGCGGGCGATCTCGCGGCTCAGCTCGAGGTGTGCGGCCTGATCTTTGCCCACCGGCACCACGCTCGCCTTCGGCAACAGAATGTCGGCCGCCTGCAGGATCGGGTAGGTGAGGAGGCCGTGGTTGATGTCGTCGGCCTGCTGCGCCTTCTTCTCCTTATAGGTAGGAGTTCGCTCGACCCAGCTCACGGGCGTGACGGTCATCAGGATCCAGGCGAGCTCCTGCACCTCGGGGCGATGGCTCTGCACAAAGAGGGTGCACTTGTTCGGGTCGAGCCCCAGGGCAATGAGCGCCGCGGCCATCTCGCGTGTCTGACGCCTGAGCTTCTCGCCGTCGTGCACGCTGGTCAGGGCGTGGTAATCGACGATGCAGTAGATGGACTCGTAGTTCTCTTGCAGCGCCACGTAATTGCGGATGGCGCCCAGGTCGTTCCCCAGGTGCGGCGCCCCGCTCGGCTGGATCCCCGAATAGGCGC